>ERZ1673737.2244-NODE-2244-length-16561-cov-5.717678_pt1 | contig 16561 bp, 12 predicted proteins | sample MGYA00580211_ERZ1673737 | MGnify/ENA primary metagenome ERZ1673737 (study PRJEB41218, sample SAMN15661789) | gut metagenome | host: Homo sapiens | place: Canada: London | collected 2015-08-20/2019-03-30 | study: EMG produced TPA metagenomics assembly of... | reverse complement strand
ACAGACAAGCGGTACTGGAAGATTTCTTTTCTTCAGAAGAGGAGGAAGGAGAAAAAGGTATGGCAAAGTATATTTTCAAACGTATTCTTACTGCGATCCCACTGATCATCGTGATCACGATCCTGTGTTTTTCTCTGATTCATCTGGCACCGTATGATGCAATTGATGCCATGACAACTCCAAAGATGTCTCCGGAGATGGTACAGATGATCCGTGAAAAATACGGCTATGATCAGCCGGTTTATGTGCAGTATATCCGCTGGCTGGAAGGAATCCTGAATGGAAATTTCGGCTATTCTATCGTGACAAAAACGAATATTTTCGATGAGTTGGCGACAAGAATCCCGAACACGATCAAGCTGGTGCTGCCGTCTTATCTGACTGCCTATGTGATCTCAATCGTGCTGGGCCTGGTGGCTGGTTCTCACAAAAACAAATGGCTGGACAAACTGATCGACGGGATCTGTTCCCTGTGGATCGCGATGCCGACTTTCTGGGTAGCGATGCTCTTTATCTATCTGTTCGGCTATAAACTGCGGATCCTTCCGATCCTTGGCATGCATACGGTAGGCGTGAATACCTTGTCTGATTTCCTGTTGCATTTTATCACACCGTATCTGGTGCTGACACTGGCATTTATCCCGGACAATGTGCGTTATGTGCGTTCTTCCACGATCACACAGTACTCCGAGGATTATGTTATGGTACAGAAGGCATTTGGCGCTTCCAAAGCAGAGATCATGTTCAAACATGTCTGTAAGAACGTACTGCTTCCGGTTATCACAAAACTGGGTATGGCATTGCCAACGCTGGTAACAGGTGCGGTTATCACGGAAACCGTATTCAGCTGGCCTGGTATCGGACCGTATTTTATCAAGGCGGTGCAGGGTATGGACTATCCGATTGTTATGATCGTTTTGATATTGTCTTCCACCCTGGTAGTCTTGGGAAACCTGCTGTCCGATATTTTATACTGCGTGACAGATCCGCGTATCAGAAAGATGGGGTAATCGTATGGCAATGAATCATTCTCAAAAAAAACGTCTGGAAAATGTCTGGGAGGCATTAAAACACGACAAAATCGCAATATTTTCTATTATCTTCCTTGCACTGATCCTGATATTATCCTTACTGGCTCCGGCACTCCCGCTAGAACCGAATAAAACCGATGTCGCTCATATGTTAGAGGCACCAAGCAGTGCCCATATTTTCGGAACCGATGAAGTGGGTCGTGATTATCTGGCACGTGTTATCTACGGAGGCCGTGTGTCCCTGCTGGTCGGCGTGCTTGCCATGCTGATGAGTGTGACCATCGGTGTCACTGTTGGGATCCTTGCCGGTTATCTCGGTGGTATCATAGATGGTATCCTGATGCGGATCGTTGACATTCTGCAGTCCATTCCGTGGCTGATTCTGGTTACAGTTATCAGTATTTTCTTCAAACAGGGACTGGTGTCCATTATTATCGTGATCGGATTCTTCTCCTGGATGGAAATTGCCCGCCTGGTGCGTGCGGAGGTTATGTCCGTCAAAGAGAGGGAGTACGTCCTCTATGCGGACTTTGCCGGCGTGCCGTTATTTAAAATGGTACTCCGTCATCTGATTCCTTCGGTACTGCCGACGATCATCATCGCAGCGACCACCAGTATCTCCAATGCGATCATGACAGAGTCATCCCTGAGTTTCTTAGGGATAGGTATTCAGGAACCGCTGTCTTCCTGGGGAAAATTACTGCAGAGTGCACAGAGTAACCTGCAGAATGCCGTTTACATGGCGATCATCCCCGGTCTTTTGATCATGCTGACCATCTTTGCGTTCAACAAACTGGGCAATCTGCTTCGTATCTATGTAGATCCCCGTGTCATGGATGCAGGCAAATAGGAGGAGTGGAGATGAAAGAAAACAGAGTATTAACCATAGACAATCTGACCACTACGTTTGAGAGTCACAAACAGAAGATTCAGGCGGTGCGCGGTGTCTCCCTCTATGTGGATGAAGGAGATATTCTGGCTATTGTAGGAGAGTCCGGAAGTGGGAAAAGTGTAACCATGAAGTCGGTCATGGGACTTCTCGGAGAAAATGCAGATGTGCAGGCAGATCATCTGGAACTGCTGCAGAAGGATCTGCTGTCCATGTCCGAAAAAGAAAAACGGAAAATGCGTGGAAAAGATATGGCAATGATCTTCCAGGATCCGATGACTGCCCTGAATCCGCTGAAAAAGATCGGGTATCATATGATCGAGGTACTCCGACGTCATCAGAACCTGAGCAAGGCAGAAGCAAGAAAAGTAGCCATCGATATGCTGGGAAAGGTAGGAATCCCGTCGGCAGAAAGCCGGATGGATCAGTATCCCCATGAATTTTCCGGTGGTATGAGACAGCGTGTCATGATCGCAATGGCACTGTGTTGCCAGCCGCGGCTGCTGATCGCCGATGAACCGACAACCGCACTGGATGTAACCATCCAGGCGCAGATCCTACAGCTTCTCAAACAGTTAAACGAAAATGAACAGATGAATATCATTCTGATCACCCACGATCTCGGGGTGGTAGCTTCTCTGGCGAAACGGATCGAAGTGATGTACGGGGGTCTGATCATGGAAGAGGGAACCACAGAAGAGATCTTCGAACATCCGACCCATCCGTACACGAGAGCACTGCTTCATGCGATTCCAAAATGTGAGAGCGGATGTCGGGAACGCCTCGAACCGATCCCTGGTATGGCACCGTCTCTGGCGAATCCGCCGGCGGGATGTCCATTTGTGACCCGCTGCCGGTTTGCATGTGAGGAATGTAAGAAAGGGATCCCGTCCATGCGGGCATATTCCGATACCCAGTCCTCCAGATGTATCTTCACAAAAGAAGAACTGGACGAGAAAGAGAAGAAAGAAGAGGAGAAATAATATGGAAACAAAAGAACAATATCTTCTGGAAGCGAAGAATCTGTCCAAGTATTTCCCGGTCAAAAATTTCTTCGGAAAACTGGTACAGGAAGTACGGGCGGTGGACCGTGTGAACCTTTCTATCAAAAAAGGAGAAACCTTCGGTCTGGTGGGAGAGTCCGGCTGTGGAAAGTCCACACTGGGACGTACTCTGATCCGTATGTATGAGCCGACCGATGGAATCTTAACCTACGACGGTCACGACATCACAAAGACAAAAGGTAAAGAACTCCTTGCATATCATAAAAGAATGCAGATTATTTTTCAGGATCCTTATTCTGCGCTGGATCCCCATCAGAATGTAAGAGAAATCATGGCTGAACCGATTGCTGTCTTTGAAAAACTTTCGGAAAAAGAGATGGATGAGCGGATCGTAAGCCTTCTTGAAAAAGTAGGTATGAAGGCAGACGATATGGAAAAATATGCCTATGAGTTTTCAGGCGGACAGCGTCAGCGTATCGGTATCGCAAGAGCTTTATCCGTCAATCCGGAATTCCTGCTCTGCGATGAGCCGATCTCCGCACTGGACGTATCGATCCAGGCACAGGTTGTCAACGTGCTGGAAGATCTGCAGCAGGAACTGGGACTGACTTACCTGTTTGTGGCACATGATCTGTCCATGGTGCGCCATATCTCCGACAGGATCGGTGTGATGTACCTTGGTAAGATCGTGGAGAGCGGAGAAAGCGATGAAGTGTATGACAATCCATGCCACCCATACACCCGGGCATTGCTGGCCTCCATTCCAATCGCAGATCCCAAGCGGGCACTCAGTCTGGAACACTGCGGCATCGAGGGAGATCTTCCGAGTCCGTTGCATGTTCCGTCCGGCTGTCGTTTCCATACACGCTGTCCTTACGCGACCGATCAGTGCAGACAGCAGGAACCGGAACTGGAAGAGAGAACACCGGGCCATATGGTGGCATGCTGGAAAAAATAAAAAGAGTGAGGAACAGATAGAAATATGCTTTCAAAAGAATATTACCGAACTTATGTCCAGATCCTGAAAGATGAACTGGTGCCGGCGATGGGATGTACCGAGCCTATCGCCATCGCTTATGCGGGAGCTGTTGCCAGAAAGACACTGGGAGCCCTTCCGGAGCGGGTGGAGGTTGCGGTCAGCCGAAATATTATAAAAAATGTAAAAAGCGTGGTTGTTCCACATACCGGGGGCTTACGTGGAATCGAAGCCGCCGCAGCTGCCGGAATCGTGGCAGGAGATGCTGCGAAGGAACTGGAGGTCATCTCCCATGTGGAACAGGAAGACATCGAAGCAATGGGGACCTTCCTGAAGGAGGTTCCGTGCAGTGTCTGTGAGGCATCCTCTGATCTGATCTTTGATATTCAGATTACTTTATATCACGGAGAAGATAACGCGAGTGTACGGATCACCGATTTCCACACGAATCTGGTGCATGTGTCCAGAAACGGGGAGATTCTTCTGGCAAAAGAGATTACCGGAAAAGAAGAATCCGCACTGGCAGACAAATCGACGCTTACCATAGAAAAAATCTTTGCATTTGCAAAGGAAGTAGACCTTGCAGATGTCCGTGAAGTACTGGAACGTCAGGTTCGTTACAACATGGCGATCGCCGAGGAAGGGCTCTGTGGTAATTATGGAGCCAATATCGGAAAGGTCCTGTTGGCCACTTACGGCGATCAGGATGTCAAGGTGCGCGCCAAAGCCATGGCGGCTGCCGGTTCCGATGCAAGAATGAACGGCTGTGAACTTCCGGTAGTGATCAATTCCGGAAGCGGCAACCAGGGAATCACAGCTTCTGTCCCGATCGTGGTTTTTGCAAAAGAACTGCAGGTATCGGAAGAAACGATGTACCGGGCACTGGTGATCTCGAATCTGGCAACGATCCATATCAAAGAAGGAATCGGAAGACTCTCCGCGTACTGCGGTGCAGTGGGAGCCGGATGTGGCTGTAGCGCCGGGATCGCCTACCTGTACGGAGACGGCAAGAAGGAGGGCGAACATGCCATTGTCAACGGTCTTGCCATTGTATCAGGTATGATCTGCGACGGAGCGAAAGCATCCTGCGCAGCGAAGATCGCATCCTCTGTAGACGCGGGAATCCTTGGTTACTTTATGTATAAGAACGGACAGCAGTTTATCGGCGGTGACGGTATCGTAAAAAAAGGAGTGGAAAATACGATCCGCTGTGTTGGTAAACTGGCATCTGAAGGTATGCTCGAGACAGACCGGGAGATCGTGCATCTGATGATCCACGGATAATACATACAGAAAAGTAAGCTCCTTTTGCATGAAAAGAACGGTTAGTTACATGAAACCGAAACGCAAAGGGGGCTTTACTTTTTGGACAAAACGTGATAAAAGTATAGAGGAGTAACTATTCGGTAAGAATATCCTGTGAGTTCTTTTGACAGAAACTGTTGAAAGAACTCACAGGATATGCAGACAAAAATTCAGGGCTGTTTTAGAGAAAACAGCCCTTTTTGGGCGTTTTTCAGGAGGTAAAAAACATGACAAAGATTGACATTATTTCAGGATTTTTAGGAGCCGGAAAAACAACACTGATTAAAAAACTGCTTTCTGAAGCTTTAAAAGGCGAGCAGGTAGTGCTGATTGAAAATGAATTTGGAGAGATCGGTATTGACGGAGGATTCTTAAAAGACTCCGGTATCGAGATCCGTGAGATGAACTCCGGATGTATCTGCTGTTCTCTGGTAGGTGATTTCGGAACTTCTCTGAAAGAAGTGATTACAACGTATCATCCGGATCGTATCATCATTGAACCGTCAGGTGTGGGCAAACTGTCGGATGTCATCAAAGCGGTAAAAGGTGTGGATGTGGACTGTGAGATCAGCCTGAACAGCTATACAACGGTAGCAGATGTAAACAAATGCAAAATGTATATGAGAAACTTCGGTGAGTTCTTCGAGAACCAGTTACAGTATGCAAGAACGATTATTCTGAGCCGTACCGATACACCGAAGGCTACCGAAGAGAAAGTAGCAAAAGCAGTCGCTTTGATCCGCGAAGTGAACAAGGATGCAGTGATCATCACCACTCCAATCGAAAAACTGGACGGTGCACAGATTCTGGAAGCGATGGAGCAGGGAAGAAAAGAAGACGAAGATTTCTGCCCGGTATGCGGTGGACATCATGACCACGACCATGATCATGAGCATCATCATCATGACGGCGAGTGCGGATGCGGCCACGACCATGATCATGAACATCATCATGACGGCGAGTGTGGATGTGGACATGACCACCACCATCACCATGCGGATGAAGTATTTACAAGCTGGGGCCGTGAGACTGCTAAGAAATATACAAAAGAAGAGATCGAAGCTGCATTAAAGATTCTGTCAGAAGCAGAAGATCTCGGTGTGATTCTTCGTGCCAAAGGTATGGTGGACGGAAAAGACGGACAGTGGATCTACTTTGATATGGTTCCGGAAGAGTATGAGGTACGCACCGGTACTCCACAGATCACAGGTAAGATCTGTGTGATCGGTTCCAAGATGGCAGAAGACAAAATTGCTGAAATTTTTGGAGTGAATGAGTAATGATGAAGAGAGATGTTCCCGTATATTTAATTACAGGATTTTTAGAGAGTGGCAAAACCCAGTTTCTGGATTTTACCATTCATCAGAGTTATTTTCAGATTCCGGACAAAACGCTTCTGATTCTCTGTGAAGAGGGAGAAGAGGAGTACGATGAGGAAAGCCTGAAGAAAATGAATACGGTGATCGAGATCATCGAAGATCCGGAAGACTTTAACGCGGATACCCTGCAGATGTTGAATAAAAAACATCAGCCTGGCAGAGTCCTGGTAGAGTACAACCCGCTGTGGTCTGTAGATAAGTTCTATCAGACCGATATGCCACGTTACTGGGATCTGGCACAGCATATCGTAACCGTGGATGCCAGCACCTTCCAGATCTATATGAACAATATGAAATCTTTGTTCATGGAGATGATCCGAAACGCGGATCTGGTAATTTTCAACCGCTGTCAGGATGAACATCCGCTGGCAAACTTCCGTCGCAGTGTCAAAGTTGTCAATTCCAGAGCAGAAGTTGTCTTTGAAAATGAAGAGGGCGAAATTGACGATATTTTCCAGGATGAGATGCCGTATGATATGAATGCGGACATCATTGATATTGAAGATATCGATTACGGTATCTGGTATGTGGATATGATGGATAATCTGAAAAAATATGTGGATAAGACGGTTCGGTTTAAAGGACAGGTGTTGAAAAGTCGTGAGCTGAACGCAGGATTTTTCGTGCCCGGACGTATGGCGATGACCTGCTGTGCGGACGATACCCAGTTTATCGGCTATATCTGTAAGAATCCGGCAGCCAAGAGACTGCGGATCGGCAGCTGGGTAACGGTAACTGCAAAAGTTAAAGACGAATTTATGGAAGTATACAACGGCAGAGGTCCGGTATTGTACGCAACAGAGATTGAAGCGGCAGAAAAACCGGAGCAGGAGCTGGTATACTTCGGCTGATGAAGGAGTTATCATTATGTATCTGATCGTAGGCCTGGGCAATCCGGGAAAACAGTATGAAAATACCCGCCATAACGTGGGATTTGACGCGGTTGATCTTCTGGTGGATGAGTATCGCGTACCCTCTTCGGGAAAACAACATAAGGCAATGTACGGAAAAGGAGTGATCGCGGGTCAGAAAGTGATCCTGGCGAAACCGCTGACCTACATGAACCTGAGCGGGGAATCAGTGAGAGCCCTGGTAGATTATTATAAGATCGATCCGGAAGAAGAACTGATCGTGATCTATGATGATATCAGTCTGGAACCGGGAAAGATCCGGATACGGAAAAAAGGAAGTGCGGGCGGCCATAACGGCATCAAAAATATTATCGCACAGCTGGGCACCCAGAACTTCCAGAGAATCAAAGTTGGAGTCGGAGAAAAGCCGAAGGGCTGGGATCTGGCAGATTATGTGCTGGGACACTTTTCCAAAGAAGACCGGGGACTGGTGGATGACGCGCTGAAACGCGCGGCAGGGGCCGTGGAACTGATGGTGCAGGGAGAAGTGGATCAGGCGATGAATCAGTTTAACTAGAAAGGGAAAACGATGGATGCATTCGTACAACCATTATATGAACTGGCCGATTTTGATGCGATCATAAGACAACTGAAGAAACCGGGAATCGTACAGGTTTCCGGATGCCTGGACTCCCAGAAAGCTCATTTTACCAACGGGCTTCTCCGGGAGTTTCCTTTTCGACTGATCGTTGCGGAAAATGATCTGAAAGCCAAGGCATTTTATGAGGATTTTCGTCTGTATGACCCGGAAGTACTGTATTATCCGGCGAGGGATCTGATCTTTTATCAGGCAGATATCCATGGTAATCTTCTTACCAGACAACGGATCCAGGTGCTTCGCGCACTGCTGGAGCGGGAAGAAGTGACGATCGTTACTTCGATCGACAGCTGCCTGGACTGTCTGGTGCCGCTTGCCGTGTGGAAGGAAAAAGTAATAAAGATTCGCAATGACAGCGAGGTTGACCTGGATCGGATGAAAAGACATCTGGTGGAACTCGGGTATGAATGGGCGGCGCAGGTAGAGGTTCCGGGACAGTTTTCTATCCGTGGTGGAATCATGGATGTATTTTCTCTGACCGAGGATAATCCGTGGCGTATCGAACTGTGGGGAGATGAGGTGGATTCCATCCGCAGTTTTGATGCGGAAAGCCAGCGCTCGATCGAGAATCTGGAGGAGATTACGATCTATCCGGCGACGGAAGTGGTGCTGGATAAGGAGACGATCCGACAGGGCATCAAAGCCATTGAAAAAGAGTCACAGAAGTGTCAGAAGAAGTTCCGGGATGAGATGAAGACAGAGGAAGGGGCGAGAGTCCGCCAGATCGCCGCTGAATTAAAAGACCAGTTAGAAGAGATGGAGCATATTGCCGGAGCAGAAAGTTTTGTCCGGTATTTTTATAAGAAAACAGAATCGTTATTGGAATATCTGCCGGAGAACACGCTGGTTGTGATCGACGAGCCGAACCGGTTGACAGAACATGCAAAGACAACAGAAGAAGAATTCCGGGAGAGTATGATTCACCGTCTGGAAAAGGGGTATCTTCTGCCCGGACAGATGGAAGTGATCCGAAACCATCAGGAAGTAGTGCATCGGTTTCATCAGATGCATACACTGTCGTTGTCCACGATGGAGCCACGGGGAACCGGGTGGAACTTCACTATGGAGATGCAGCTGACTGTAAAATCGGTCAACCCGTACAACAACAGTTTTGAGATGCTGGTAAAAGATCTGTTGCGCTGGAAAAAATCCGGTTACCGGATGCTGTTGTTATCCCCTTCGCGAACAAGGGCGGCCAGACTGGCAAAAGATCTGCAGGATCAGGAAATGTCAGCTTTTTACAGTGAGGATCCGGAAGAACTGATCCAGCCGGGACAGATCAAGGTCACCTGGGGACGGGTAAGCCGTGGCTTCGAGTATCCGATGGTCAAATACGTGGTGATCTCGGAGACGGATATTTTCGGCAAAGAAAAGAAGAAAAAACGGAAAAAATCACAGTACAGCGGAAAGCAGATCCAGAGCTTTTCGGAGCTTTCCGTAGGAGACTTTGTGGTTCATGAAAACCACGGGCTGGGCGTGTACCGCGGCATCGAGAAGATGGAAGTGGATGGTGTGGTGAAAGACTATATCAAGATCGAGTATGCAGGAAAAAGTAACCTGTATATTCTCGCCACCCAGCTGGATGTCCTGCAAAAATATGCCGGTTCCGATGCGGCAAAGACACCAAAGTTAAACAAACTCGGCGGACAGGAATGGAAGAAGACCAAGACGAAGGTCCGCGGAGCTGTAAAGAATATCGCAAAAGATCTGGTGGCACTGTATGCAGCCAGACAGCAGGAAGCCGGTTTCCGCTATGGACCGGATACGGTATGGCAGCGGGAATTTGAAGAGATGTTTCCATTTGAAGAGACGGAGGATCAGCTGCAGGCGATCGAGGCGGCAAAGCAGGATATGGAGAGCCCGAAGATCATGGATCGGCTGATCTGCGGAGATGTGGGCTACGGGAAGACGGAGATTGCGATCCGTGTGGCCTTTAAGGCGATCCAGGAGGGAAAACAGGTGGTTTATCTGGTTCCGACCACGATCCTTGCACAGCAGCATTACAATACATTTGTACAGCGGATGAAGGATTTTCCGGTGCGCGTGGACCTTCTGTGCCGGTTCCGTACCGCCAGCCAGCAGAAAAAGACGATCGGGGATCTGAAAAAAGGTCTGGTGGATATTCTGATCGGCACCCATCGGGTGTTGTCCAAAGATGTGCAGTTTAAAGATCTGGGACTGCTGATCATCGATGAGGAACAGCGCTTTGGTGTTACTCACAAAGAAAAGATTAAGCAGATGAAACAGAATATCGATGTCCTGACCCTGACAGCGACGCCGATTCCGCGAACTCTTCACATGAGTCTGATCGGAATCCGGGATATGAGTGTTCTGGAAGAAGCACCACAGGACCGTACACCGATCCAGACCTATGTGATGGAATATAACGATGAGATGGTACGGGAGGCGATCAGCCGGGAACTGGCACGCGGTGGTCAGGTGTATTATGTATACAATCGTGTCAACAACATTGAAGAGATCACCAATCAGATCCGAAAACTGGTTCCGGAGGCGAATGTGGCATTTGCCCACGGACAGATGAGCGAGCGTGAACTGGAAAAGATCATGTACGGGTTTATCAACGGAGAGATCGATGTGCTGGTCTCCACAACAATCATCGAGACCGGTCTTGATATCTCCAATGCCAATACTATGATCATCCATGATGCGGATCAGATGGGACTTTCCCAGCTGTATCAGCTGCGCGGAAGGGTAGGACGATCCAACCGGACCGCATACGCTTTTCTGATGTACCGGAGAAATAAGATGTTAAAAGAAATCGCAGAAAAACGCCTCCATGCGATCCGCGAATTCACTGAACTGGGAAGCGGGATCAAGATTGCCATGCGTGATCTGGAACTGCGTGGTGCGGGCAATCTTCTGGGAGCGGAACAGCACGGTCATATGGAAGCGGTAGGATACGATCTCTACTGTAAGATGCTGAATGAAGCCGTACAGGAAGCAAAAGGAATCGAAGTACAGGAAGACTTCGAGACGACGATCGACCTGCAGATCAATGCGTACATTCCGGAAAAATATATTCCGAATGAATATCAGAAGCTGGATATTTACAAACGGATCGCGGCGATCGAGAACCGGGAAGAGTATGAGGATATGATGGAAGAGCTGCTGGACCGTTTTGGAGAACCGCCGAAGATGGTGCAGAACCTCCTCGCAGTGGCAAGCCTGAAAGCCATGGCTCACCGGATCTATCTGACCGAAGTTAAGCAGCTTGACGATAGCCTGAAACTTACCATGTATGAGCGGGCGAAGATTGACACAGCGAAGATACCGGAGATACTGAATCAGTATCCGGAAGAACTGCAGTTTAAAATCGAAACAAATCCGTATTTTCTGTATCGTCCGAGAAACCGAAAGGCAAAGGAAGCAGTGCCGATGCAGGAGAAGGCGACTGAATTACTGACGGTCATGCAGTGTCTGGTATAAGTGCAGGCAAATTCTTGTGGTCAGCATAAATTCAGTGCATCGCGAAGCGTGTTACTGAGAACGTAGTGAACAGTAACGAGCGCTTGTGAAAAAAGATTGAAATAAAAGGAAAAAAGTTGCCCCATAGGAGGAAATAGTCTATAATAAATGCTATTAGTGAATAAATGTACTCCCGGAGTACATAAAAGGGTAACGGAGGAAAACATGAGAAAGTTAAATAAAACCGCAGCATGTGGGATTCTGGCAGCTGCTCTTGCAGCAGGTACACTGTCCGGATGCTCAAAAGCAATTGATGGAACAAAAACCGTAGCAACTGTAGGAGATGAAAAAGTAACATTGGGTCTGGCAAGCTATATGGTAAGAGACCAGCAGGCACAGACCATGAGTTATTATAATATGCTGATGTCACAGTATGGTGTCAGCGGTTCCGCATCTAATGTGTGGGATCAGAAAGGAGACGACGGGAAAACTGTCGGGGAAAGCTCCAAGGATAGCGTCATGAAGACAATTAATCAGTTGTATGTACTGAAAGCACATGCGGCAGATTATGACGTTACGATTACGGAGGATGAAGAAAAAGCGATCAAAGAAGCAGCAGCGGAATTTATCAAAGATAACGATGAAAAGATCCTGAAAAAACTGGCAGTATCTGAAGATGATATCGTTACGTATCTGGAACTGGTAACAATCCGCAGCAAGATGCACGATCCGATGACTGCAGATGTAGATACCGAAGTCAGCGCCAATGAAAAAGATCAGACAAGAGTCACTATCGTAAAAGTTTCTACAGAAGGAACAGAAAAAGATGATGACGGCAATACCATTGATCTGACCGATGAAGAAAAAGCACAGAAAAAAGACCTGGCACAGCAGGTACTTGATAAAGTAAAAGCATCCGATGACGTGGCAAACGCAGACATGGATGCACTGGCAAAAGAAGTAGATGACAGTTTAAGTGCGACAGCACCGGCATTTACCACGGCAGGAGATACGGATGATACCTTGGATGAAGCAGTGCAGGACGCGGCTCTGGAATTAAAAGACGGAGAGGTTGCCGACAAAGTCATCGAAGGTGATGACGGTTACTATGTGGTACGTCTGGATAAGATGCTGGATGAAGATGCGACAGAAAACAAAGAGAAGACGGTTATTTCAGAAAGAAAATCTGATCTGTATGACAGCACACTGGAAGACTGGGTAAAAGAAGAAAAGATTAAAGTCAAAGATAAAGTATGGGATCAGATCACAGTCACCGACAGTGCATCTTTTGTATACAAGAGTGCCGACAGCAGCGATGATACAGAATCCAGTGACGCACAGGACAGTACAGAAGATACCTCTTCACAGGATAACAGTGAAGACACTACAACAGAAGACACAGCAGCAGAGGACAGCGCTGAATAATATTACAAAGTAAAAAAGCGGAGGATACAGAGGATGAGTGTAGTACAGTGGACGACAGGAATCCAGCATATCGGAATTCCTACATCAGATATCGAAACAACGATCCGATTCTACGAAGGTCTGGGATTTCAGACCATGCACACAAACCAGGTGCCGGCAAACAAAGCCAAAGTTGCATTCTTGCAGCTGGGGAACCTGATGATCGAAACTTATGCCGAGGGCGGCAACGGTCTGGACGGTGCCATCAATCACTTCGCTTTAAACTGCACAGACATTCAGGCTGCTTATACCTGGATCTGTGAGCAGGGATATAAAGTGTTGTCGAATGGAATTGAAGAACTTCCATTTTGGGAAAAGGGTGTGGCTTTCTTTATTATCGAAGGACCGAATAAAGAACGGATCGAGTTCTGTGAACGGAAACAGTAATGGGACACTCCCTCTGTAAGTCCGTGGGAAGATAAAAAAGCTGATAATACTGAAATAGTGTTTTGGATATACAGAGGAAGGAGAAAACAATGACAAGACAGCAATTTGATGAACTGACAGCAAAAGGGGTAGTAATTCTGGACGGAGCCACCGGTTCCAACCTGAGAAAAGCAGGTATGCCGGTAGGCATATCTTCTGAGCAGTGGGTACTTGAAAATCCTTCAGTTTTACAGGAACTGCAGCGTGCCTATGTGGATGCCGGAAGCCAGATCGTATATGCTCCTACATTCGCAGCCAATCCTATCAGCCTGAGAAACTTTAATCTCCAGGATCGGGTAGCCGAACTGAACACAAAGCTGGTAAAGATCTGTAAAGACGGAATCGGCAACCGGGCTCTGGTAGCGGGAGATATCACCACCACCGGACAGCTGATGGAGCCGAGAGGAACCCTGACTTATAATGAACTGTATGAGGCGTATCAGGAACAGATGAAAGCCCTGGTGGATGCAGGAGTGGATCTGTTTGTTGCAGAAACCATGTTGAGCGTGGATGAGACGGTGGTTGCACTGGATGCAGCACAGGCAGTCTGCGATCTTCCGATGATCTGTACGCTTTCTCTGGAAGCAGACGGAAGCGCAATGTACGGAGGTAATGCCGTGGAAGCAGTTCTGACTTTACAGGAGATGGGAGCGGCTGCCGTAGGACTGAACTGTTCCGTAGGTCCGGATCAGCTGGAAGCAGTAGTTGCCAGCATGAAAGAAGTGGCAACTGTTCCGATCATCGCGAAACCAAACGCAGGCATGCCGTTTATCGATGACAAAGGCGAAGCTCATTACGATATGAATGCAGATGATTTTGCAAGACACACCAAACACCTGGTAGAAGTCGGTGCCGGAATCGTCGGCGGCTGCTGCGGCACCACCCCGGAATACATCCGGAAACTGGCGAAGGCGCTGGGAAGATAAAAAATTTCAGAAATATAGAAAAGATGGTATGGAGAACTCCGTACCATCTTTTTTGCAAAATAGAAACGAGACGTTTTTTATACAGTTGTTGTCTGAACAAAGGGAAAACTGCACAAAGAGAAAGGAAAAAATTGTACAGTATTGTAATATGAAAAAAATGTATTTTCTGAGAAAATAAACTTGTATGGGAAAATCGTCAAAAGGACGGAAAGGGATTTTACAAGCATTTATGGAGGAAAGCAAAAATGAAATGTTACATCAAGGACTATCCAAGACCACAGTTTGTGCGAACTGACTGGGAAAATCTGAACGGAACCTGGGATTTCGGTTTCGATGATGAAAATGCCGGGGAAAAAGAGAAATGGTATCAGGAATTCAAAGGTGATAAAAAGATCAATGTTCCGTTCACCTATGAGACAAAGTTAAGCGGCATTCAGGATGAAACCCGCCATGATTTTATCTGGTATCATCGTACAATTAACGTAGATGGTGTGAAGCTGGAGAACAATCGTTATATCCTGCACTTTGAGGGCAGTGATTTTATTACAAAAGTATGGGTAAACGGTGCCTATGCAGGAAGCCACAGAGGCGGCTATGCAAGATGCTCTTTTGACGTTACCAATCTGGTGCATGACGGAGAAAATGAACTGACGGTAAAAGTAGAAGACTCTTTTGATACCCAGCAGCCAAGAGGAAAACAGCGATGGATCAACGAAAACTTTGGATGCTGGTATGTACAGACCACCGGTATCTGGAAAACGGTATGGAGTGAATACGTACCGAAGATCAGCCTGGCATCCGTAAAAATGACACCGGATCTGCAAAATGCTGCACTGAAACTGGAATATGAAGTGGCAGCAGCGGAAAAAGATCTGGATGACGATCTGATGATCACAGCTACCGTTAGTTTTCGAGGAACAACGGTTGCAAAGCAGTGTGTGCTGGCAAATCAGAAACATGTAGAGACAACCATTAATGTAGCCTATGAAGGAACAGTGGGACTGGAATGGGGTGTCCGTGTTTGGACTCCGGCAGAACCGGATCTGTATGATATTGATTTTGCGGTTACTCACAAAGGGGCGATCGTGGATACGGTTGGTTCTTATTTCGCAATGCGTGAGATCCGTATCGATGGACCAAACATTTTATTGAACGGTCATCCACTGTATCAGAGACTGATTCTGGATCAGGGGTACTGGAAGGATTCTCATCTGACACCACCAAGTGAAGAAGCACTGATCGAGGATATCGACAAGATCCATGCCCTGGGATACAACGGATTGCGCAAACATCAGAAAACAGAAGATGAGAGATTCTTATATTGGTGTGATGTGAAAGGTATGCTGGTATGGAGCGAGATGGCAGCCGCCTATCACTATACCGATTATGCGGTAGAAGAATTTACAAAAGAATGGATGGAAATTGTCCGACAGAACTACAACCACCCATGCATCATCACCTGGACTCCGATGAACGAATCCTGGGGCGTCAGCCAGATTGAAACAAGAAAAGTAGAACAGCACTTTACAGAAGCGGTATACTATCTGACCAAGAGTCTGGACACTATGCGTCCGGTTATTGTAAACGACGGATGGGAACACACCGTTTCCGATATTATCACCCTTCATGATTATGAAGAAGTGGGCGATACTCTGTACAAACGCTACACCGAATACAAAGACCAGATTCTGACCACAGAAGTATACCACAGCGGAAAATCTGCTCTGGCAAACGGCTACGAGTACAAAGGTCAGCCGATCATCATCAGCGAGTATGGTGGAATCGCTTTCAACAACGATGATTCCGGATGGGGATATGGCAATAAAGTCAATACAAAAGAAGATTTTATCAAACGTTTTGATGATATTACTACAGCCGTCAAGAAAATCCCATATTGCTGCGGCTTCTGTTACACCCAGGTCAGCGATGTGCAGCAGGAGATCAATGGATTGATGGATATGGAAAGAAACTTCAAGGTTGAGCCGGAGATTATTAAGGAGATTAATGAGCGTAAGGTTGGATATTGGAGAACGTTCATGTAAGGTTAAATAGAAGAGAGGATTTGTCGTAAGACGGACGCACCAGCCTCCCGGTTCGGGGGTGGGGCAACGTGGGCAGAGGCGTTTTGAGCTAGCCACCAACTCCGACTATCATTCACGAGTGCCAGCTGGCACTCGCGAAAGTCTACGTAGGTGTCGGATCTCAAAATCGCCTCTAACCGCCCAC
>ERZ1673737.2243-NODE-2243-length-16562-cov-8.443569_pt1 | contig 16562 bp, 18 predicted proteins | sample MGYA00580211_ERZ1673737 | MGnify/ENA primary metagenome ERZ1673737 (study PRJEB41218, sample SAMN15661789) | gut metagenome | host: Homo sapiens | place: Canada: London | collected 2015-08-20/2019-03-30 | study: EMG produced TPA metagenomics assembly of... | reverse complement strand
GGGGGGGGGGGCTGTATTCTGCAACCCTCCATACGGGCGCGAGGTTGGGAAATGGGTTCGCAAAGCCTACGAGGAAGCCCAGCGCGGCGCAACCGTCGTTCTTCTGATTCCGGCCCGGACTGACACGACATACTTTCACGACTACATATATGGGCAGGCGGAAATCCGCTTTGTGCGCGGGCGGTTACGCTTCACCGATGAAGAGGGCAAAGCATACACCGCGGCCCCGTTCCCGTCTATGGTGGTCATCTACAACGGAAACAAGGAGGTTCAGGAATGAAAGCCTTTACCGTGTATCAGCCCTACGCACACGCAATCGTAGCGGGGGGTCAAGCATTATGAAACCAGACCCCGGCGGACGCATATTCGGGGCCGCGTCGCCGTCTACGCCGGGCGGCTGGACGAAGTGCAAGCGACAAAGCATCTGACGAACGGTGAGTTTTGGGCCGTACTGGAAGCCGCAGGCGGCGGCGGAAACCTGCCGCGGGGCGCAGTCATCGGAACCGTTGAAATCGTCGATTGCGTGCCTGTGGAAGAACTTGTGGACAGTTTGGATAACCGGGAACGCCTGTTAGGTGATTATTCGCCGGGGCGGTTCGCATGGGTGCTTCAAAACCCGGTTATGTTCAAAACGCCCATTCCCGCCCACGGGAAACAAGGGTGGTGGAATTGGGAGGAACCGACATGAAGTGCCGCGAATGTGAATTTGCATCGGTCCACACATACCCACGCAACGGAAACAGCAACAGCGCCCACGTCGGGCATTTCGGGCAGGAAGCGTCTTACTGCAATCACCCGAAATGCCCGCCGCCAGGTCCACTACTGTTCTACGGGAAGACGGCCCCGCGCTACTGCCCGTTGAGAAAGAAAGGTGAAAATACATGAACTATCGACCGAAAGTTGTTCGTTGCCGCCTGAAAACGGGAGGAAAGAGCATTCCACAAATCCGGGAAGAATGCAGAGGGCAAGGCTTGACCTACCGGGACTTTGAGAATATCCAGAAATCGAACGAAGAGTTCGACGGACTGGTTGTCCTGCTTTCCCTGTGGGCCTACGACAACCACGCAAGCTATCACCTGCATAATTGGGACCCGGCGGACGACGAAAGAATGATGATGGCGATTTACTACGCCGAACAGGTACACCCGTTCCCGCGCTACAAAAACGACCTTGTGAAATTCAAGGCGGATTGGGCGGCGCAGGCATACGACCCCGGCGGCGCGTCCCTGACGTTCGCCCCGGCGGACGTGGAGGAACTGGAAGTTCTCTGCGAGGAAGCGGCGGAGCCGGAGCCGGAACCGCCCGCCCATCCCGCTCCAAAGCGAAAAAAGCATAAGCGGCGGCGGAAGTAAGACCGGGAGCCGCTGACAAACGAAACGGAGGTAAAAGAAAATGAAACTTGCGGCATTCAATGCGACGTGTCCTTTCGAGATCGGGGACAAAATCACGGAGCGGCGGGAGATTCACCCGACGGGGCTTGCCTTTAACGGCCCGGTTTTCACGGAGGTAACGCACACGATCACCGACATTGTGTGCCAGCACAGCGTTAAAACCGGGGAAATCCTCTTTCTGTATGAACTGGACAACAGCGGGAAGCTGGTAGTTATCGCCGCGGCGGAAGAACGGAGGGCGAAAAAATGATTCATGCGATTTGCGACTTTTGCGGGAAAGATTGCGACAGAACGGCGACGCTTCTTACCCTCCAGCCGTTTCAGAACTTTGCAAGATACCACACGGACAACAAGCCTTTCGGGACAGAGGATAAAGCAAGAAGTTTTGTGATTTGTTCGGAGTGCGGAAAAAAACACGGGTTGCCGAACCCGTATGAAACGTACAGCGGAATAACAGATCAAAATGCAAGATACGAAAAGCGGCTGGACAATTACACGGATTCGGACCTGATGAACGACAGGGACAAATAACAGGGTAAAACCCCGCCGTCGAGCGGGTCAACATCAAAAAGGAGGTTTGCACGGTGAAAACCATATCAATTATCAACCTAAAAGGCGGCGTTGCAAAGACGCTGACCGCTGACAGCATGGCCCACGTCCTCGCAACGCTCCACAACAAGCGGGTTTTGCTTGTGGACAACGACAAGCAGGGCAACACGTCAAAGGCGTTCGGGGTTCATTCCTACGACGACAAGAGCATTTCGGACGTACTGACCGCCCGGCGGCTGGACCCGCGGGAGGTCATCAAGAAGACCCGGTTCGAGAATATCGACGTAATGCCCGCAAATATGACCTTGATTCGGGCGAACATGGAAGTCCTGATGGACAGCACCCGCCCCCAACAAACGCGCCTGCGGTCCGCCCTGAACGAGATTGCGGAAGAAAACTTTTATGATTTCTGCATCATCGACAACGCCCCGGACATCAACATTTCAACGATAAATGCCCTTGTCGCGTCCGACGACGTGATTATTCCCATAAAGATTGACAAGTACGCCTTTGACGGGCTGGAAGAACTGAAAGAACAGATCGAGGACACACGGGACGACCTGAACCCGCGCTTGCGCCTTGCCGGGTGCTTGATTACCTGCTTTATCCGCGCCGACGCAGAGAAGCAGGGCGAAGCGTGGTTGCGGTCCCGCCCGGAATACCCCGTCTTTGACACCCGCATTCGATATTCGGATAAAGTCACCGAAAGCACCTTTTCGGAAATCCCTATCGTGGAGTACAGCCGCCGGAGCGGAACCGCGATGGACTATATCGCATTCGTTCAGGAATACTTGCGGAGGGGTAAACAATGACGGAGAAAACGGCGGTCCCGGAATACTGCCGGGGCGGGAAGAAAATCCGCGCGTATCAATGCGGGATTTGCGACCGACTGGACGTTGACGACGTTTCCGACAAGCGGTTCTGCCGCGCCGGGTATTGGCCCGGTTGCGGCGACCCTGACGGTTGCCGGGAAGCATTCAAACCGATAACAGGCCGCGGGCGCATCGGCGTTCACCGCTAAAATGTCCGATTCGGACGGAAAGGGGCTATCTATGGGAAGATTTAATTTGAACCAGATTTTGAGTGACACGTCAAAGGCGGCGGCGGGCGGCGGGAGTGCAAAGCCCCGCCCATCTGAAAGCCGCTATGAGAAATTGAGCGTCTTTGACCTTGTACCGTCGGAGGACAATTTCTATTCCATGCGGGAAATCGGGGAACTGAAAGCGGCAATCGAAATCGCCGGGAAAGTTCTTCAAAACCTTGTCGTCGTTCCGCTGGGCGACGGCAAGTACAAGGTCATTGCCGGGCATCGCCGCCGCCTTGCTTCTATCGAACTTGTGAACGATGGGAAGCCAGAATACGAATTCGTTCCATGCGTCATCGAACCGACAGAGGAAGCGGCGGACGAACAGGAAATACGCGACGGGCTGGACCTGATCGTTACCAACTCGCAGAGAGAAAAGACCGCATGGGACAAAATCGAAGAGGTTCGCTATCTGCGGGAGGTTTTGGAGAAAGCGAAGACAAAGCCCCGGTTCGTCGAACTGTTGCGCCGAATCGTCGAAAAGACGTTTGAAGACGGAGAGTTACAGACGGACGGGACCCGCGATTTTATCGCAAAGGTGCTTCATACCAGCACAACGCAGATCGGACGATATGACACCATCATTCGCCATTTGTCCCCGGAATTCACGGAGGAACTGAAAGCGGACCGCATCAACCTTTCGACCGCCTACGAATTGGCGGGCCTGCCTGCGGAGAACCAGAACGCCGCATTTAAGGAATATCACCTGACCGGGGCAATTTCCATCAAGGCCGCGCGGGAATGGAAACGTCCTGCCCCGCCTGCACCGCCCGCAGAGGACACCGCCACACCTACGCAGGCAGAACGCCCGCAGAAAGAGCGGGAACCCGTAGTCGAGCGGGACAAAGTACCGGACACGCAGGCCACGCCGCCGTATAGCGCCGCTGTGGAGCGGGACACCGCAGACGGGACGCAGGACACGAAGCCGACCGAAAGCACCCAGCAGAGCGCACCACGCCGCCCGCAGGCTACCAGAAGTAGCGAATGCGGGATTTGCCCGTATTGCGGGGCGAAGTTTGACGCGGCAAAAGTTATCGAATACAGCATTCGCGGCGCGGCGGAGGGAAAGCCGCACACCTGCCAACATTGCGGACAGCGGGTGAAAATCTTTTGTTCGGTTTCTTATTTCTGTTCCCCGGCGGAAGAGTGAGGGGCGCAGATGGACGAATACAAGACCGATTATCTGGAAGCCGCGGCGGAGGAAGCAGAGCGTTTCCGTGAAGCCGCGATGATACTTGCGGAGCGGGCGGGCATATCAGCGGAAGAAGCCATATACCGCATTCAAGAAGCGTTGCAGGTCATACGGGACGAAATCACGTCCATTGCGGACACACTGACAAACGCAGTTGAAAAATTCATCACGCAAGTTGAAGAAGCCGTAGCACAGGCAGAGCCGAAGCACCGCCGCAGGAAACAGCGGAGGGAGCGGGCCGCGCTGATTGAACGGCGGTATATGGTCCAAATCAGACATTATGAGCGGGCGCACCCTTTCCGCAGGGTATATAAGCCGCCTTGATAGAGCAGGAACAGGAGGAAACGGAGCAATGAAGCAAGAAAGAGTTATTGCTATTCTGGATTTTTACCGGGATATAGATAAAACAGTCACCATGAACGAGCGGGTTATTCGGAACCTTGAAGATCAATACTATTCCACGTTGGGCGCGGTGAATTCCGACGGTATGCCACACGGGAAAGGTGGGGTTTCAAACCCTGTCGAACGCGTCGTACTGAATATCCCGCAGTCCGTTTCCGACACTATCGCAAATATGCGCCGGGAAAACGAAAGGCTGACCGCGATAAAGGGCGAAATTCTTTCGGAGTTGAACGCCCTGAACTACCGCGAAAAAGCGGTGATTTACGGCTTTTACATAGACGGGCTTCAATGGGAACGTCTTTCGCAACGCGTAAATTACAGCCCGCGGCAATGCCGGAATATCCGAAACATTGCGTTGGATAGATTGGCAAAGCGCTTTGAGCAGAACAAGCGGATTACCCGCTACGTTTTCCCGGAAAAATAAGATTGCCACCTATTGCCCGTTTTTCCTGCTATAATTGGCATTGTGAAAAGTGAACACAACGATACGGGCGGCGCATTCCTCCACGCCGCCGGAAGCCTGAAAACGGACCATGTTTTGAACATGGCCCGTTTTTTACGCACTTCCGCGGCAACGCCCAGAACGAAAAATGAAAAACAAACGAAAGGGGGCGCGGCGGACGCATGGCAAGAGAGCGAAACCCGGAACGTGACAAAGCCCGGCGGATATGGCTTGATTCTGGCGGCACGCTGACGGCCCGACAGGTTGCGGAGCAAGTCGGCGTAAAGCCTGAACAGGTCCGCAAATGGAAAAGCCTTGACAGCTGGGCGGCGGAACTTGAAGCGCAGAAACCACCGCGGAAGCGCGGCGGACAACCCGGCAATAAGAACGCCGCAGGTGCGGGCGCGCCACACGGGAACCGAAACGCGGAAACCCACGGCGCATATTCAACGGTTCGCATTGCGGACCTCCCGGACGAACAGCGCGAATACATCGAAAGTATCACGCTTGACACGGGAACGAATATGCTTTCTGAATTGCAACTTCTGATTGCAAAGGAAGCCGACCTGCAAAGCAAGATTGCAAAGATAGAGAACGGCGACCCGGACGCGCTGTATATTGACCGCGTTGTTGAAATGTGTGCGCCAAAGAGTACGGAGCGTTTGGAGCAACAGCAAGAGAAACTGGAAACCCTGCGCCGTAAGCGTGATGACCTGACGTGGGAGATTGACAGCGGCCCGGATGGTAAGCCGCCGTCAAAGGCAAAGCAAAAGCAACTGGACGCATTACAACGCGAAATAGCCGCGCTGGAAGATACCACGGCAGACCGTCAAATGGAGTTGGAGAAATCCAGTTACAAAGTCAATATGCAAACAGTCATCAAGGCAAGCGCGTTTGATCGCGCTATGAAACTGGAAGCCGAACTGAACAAGATACACGGGCGTATCATCAAGCTACTTGATTCTATCAAGGGTTATGAGATGGAAAGCCGCCGCCTGCGCCTTGAAGAGCGCAAATATAATCTTGCGAAGCAAAAACTATCAGGAGCGTTCGACGTTGACCCTGAAACGGGCGAAATCATCGACGAAGTGGACGACCCGTGCGGCGACCCGGAAATTTGAAATAGGTTCTTTCGGCGGAGCCTACGGCCTGCGGGTCCGCGACGCCCGGCGTTTTTTTAGCCACGAAATTTTTTTGAACGCTTCCGGGCCGTGCCGATTTTTTCAGTATGGGGGTGTTTTTTCGAGAAATAAGGGCTTGGGAGGGGTGAAAAACCGTGAAACTTTACGACGTGCGGGCGATTGCCCGGTTTCTGGACGTGTCAGAACGGCGTGTCCGGCAGTTGCGCGACGAAAAAGTGATAGCGGAGGTTCGCCCCGGCCTGTATGACCTGATCGACACGAACCACCGCTATATTAACTACCTCCGAAAGCGAAACCCGGAGGGCGACGAAACCATAGATTACAACACGGAGCGGGCGAAGCTGGTTCGGGCGAAGCGCAAAAACGAAGAGTACGAATTGCAGTTGAAAGAAAATCAGCTTCACGCGGCGGAGGACATCGAAGCCGTTATGACTGATATGCTGGTAAACTTCAAATCCCGGCTTATGGCGATTCCCTCGAAGCTGGCCCCGGTCCTTTGTAAAAAGACGGACAAGGCGGAAATTTTCGCCCTGCTGAAAGACCACATCGACGAAGCGTTGATGGAACTTTCGGACTTCAAAGCAACATTCGGGGAAAGGGTGAAAGAAGATGAAAAAAGCGACGGTTGACCTGTTCACCCGCATTTTCTCCGTTCTGGCCCCGCCCCCCAACATGACCGTTTCACAATGGGCGGACAAATACCGCCGCTTGTCCTCCGAATCATCGGCAGAGCCGGGGCGATGGCGCACGTCAAAGGCCCCGTATCAACGCGAAATCATGGACGCAGTATGCGACATGAGGGTTCAGAAAGTCGTTATCATGTCCGCGGCGCAGATCGGTAAAACTGACGCGCTTATATTAAATCCTATCGGCTACTATATGCACTACGACCCGTCACCGATTATGGTTATGCAACCAACTATTCAGATGGCGGAAACATTCAGCAAAGACCGTCTTTCACCTATGTTGCGCGATACCCCGGTTCTGCGCGACAAGGTGAACGACAAAAGCCGGAACAGCGGCAACACCATTTTGCAAAAAATCTTTCCGGGCGGTCATGTAACGATGGTAGGCGCAAATTCGCCGTCGTCCCTTGCGTCCCGCCCTATCCGCATTCTGCTTGCGGACGAAATCGACCGATACCCGGCGACAGCGGGCAACGAGGGCGACCCTCTGTTACTTGCCGGAAAGCGTCTTGCGACGTTTTGGAATAAAAAAGAAGTCTGCGTTTCGACCCCTACCAACAAGGAAACGTCCCGCATCGCTGTTGAATTTGAACACAGCACGCAAGAAGAATGGAACGTACCTTGTCCGGCCTGCGGAGCATTCACGCCCCTACTGTGGGCGAACATCGTATTTGACCGGGACAAGCTGGACGAAATCGGCTGTACCTGCCCGGCCTGCGGCGTGGTTTCCAGCGAAACGGAGTGGAAAGAACAGTACATCAACGGAAAATTCGTTGCGGCCCACCCGGAAAGAAAGGTCCGGGGCTTCCACCTAAACGCCCTTGCTTCCCTGTTCGTGGATTGGCGGGAAATCGTTGAAAAGTTCCTGACTGCGAACGAAGAGAAGAAAAAAGGCAACATCGAACTTCTGAAAGTCTGGACAAATACCGAAATGGGCGAAACGTGGGAAGAGGACGGCGAACAGATCGAAACGGACGACCTCTACAAACGCCGCGAAAAATATAATTGCGAAGTGCCGGAAGAAGTTCTTGTGCTGACGGCAGGCGTTGACGTTCAGGACGACCGCTTTGAAGCGGAAGTCGTCGGCTGGGGCGTGGACAAGGAAAGTTGGGGCATCAAGTATCAAGTCATTTACGGCGATTTGAAGCTAAAGCCCGTATGGGACGAACTGGACCGCTTTCTTTCACAGACGTTCACAACGGCAGACGGAAGACACCTGAAAATCATTTGCGCCTGCGTCGATTCCGGCGGACACTTCACGACGCAGGTTTACCGCTTCTGCAAGGAGCGGACAGCCCGCCGCGTGTTTGCAATCAAGGGCAAGGGCGGCGCGGAAGTCCCGTACTTCAACCGACCGTCAACGGCAAACAACATCAAAACCCCGCTTTTTACCGTGGGCGTTGATACAGGCAAGGCGCTTTTATATCAGCGTTTGGCAGTGCAGGAAGAGGGGCCGAATTACTGCCACTTCCCGCGGGAGAAAGACCGGGGATATACGCAGGAATACTTCAAGGGCCTAACCGCCGAAAAAATGGTTATCAGCTACAAGCGGGGCAAAGCACAATACGTCTGGACCCTGAAAGACGGCGGCTACAAGCGAAACGAGCCGTTGGACATTCGGAACTATGCGACCGTCGCGCTGGAAATCGCAAACCCGATTTTGAAGCCGCCGGAGCATGACACCACCGCACCCGCCCCGCGGCGGCGCGGCAGGCGTTCACGGACGAACGGAGGAATTCTATAAATGGCTACATCACAGAAAGCGCGGCTTGAAATCGCGCGAAAACACCTTGAAGCGTGGCTTGCCGCCGAATTGGAGGTAACAACGCATCAAAGCTATACCATTGGTTCGCGGAGCCTGACGAAAGCCGACCTTTCCGAAATCGGCGAACGCATCAAGTATTGGACGAATGAGGTTTCCCGGCTGGAAAACATCGAAGCCCGCGGCGGAAGAAACCGCGTGTTCCGGGTAGTGCCGCGGGACCTGTGAGAAAGGATGGTGAAGCGGTTTGAACGCATTAGACCGGGTGATTGCCGCCGTGTCCCCGCAAACGGCGGTAAAACGCGCCGCCGCCCGCCGGAAGCTGGATATTCTGGATAGCGGGTATGGAAACTACGGCGCATCACACACGAAGAAATCGCTTGCGGGCTGGCTGTATGGCGGCGGGTCCGCAAAGGAAGATATTCAGGACAATTTATCGACCCTGCGGCAACGTTGCCGCGACCTCTACATGGGCGTTCCGTTGGCGACGGGTGCGCTGAAAACCTGCCGAACAAACGTCATCGGGTCCGGCCTGCGGCTGAAAAGTCAAATCGACTATGAAGCGTTGGGAATGGACGAAGAAGCCGCCCGCGACCTTGAACGCAAAATCGAGCGGGAATTTTCGCTGTGGGCTGATTCAACCGCCTGCGACCTTGAACGGCTTGACAATTTCTACGAACTGCAACAACTCGCGTTTCTGAACTGGCTTATGAGCGGTGACGTTATCGTAACATTACCCGTGACAAAGCGGGCGAATATGCCTTACGACCTGCGAATTTGTCTGATCGAAGCGGACAGGTTGAGCAATCCGAACGGGATTGTTGACCCGCATATCATCGGCGGCGTTGAAACCAACGACGCGGGCGAAGTCGTGGCCTACCATATCAGCAAGCACCATCCGCTTTCGTATGACATGACGGAAACCGGGTGGACACGCGTTGAAGCGTGGGGAGCAAAGACCGGGCGGCGGAACGTGCTTCACATTATGAACCGGGAGCGCATCGGACAGCGCCGCGGCGTGCCGTTTCTTGCCCCGGTCATTGAAGCGCTGAAACAGCTTGGGCGATATACAGACGCGGAACTTGTCGCCGCCGTGGTTTCTGGTATGTTCACGGTGTTTATCGAAAAAGAATCCGCGTCCAGCGACGGCGGGTTCGGTGAAATCATTCCAGAGGACGCACAAGTAGACGCAGGCGACGACAGCACGATTGAACTTGCCCCCGGCGCAATCGTGGATTTGAACGAGGGCGAAAAAGCACACGACATGAACCCCGGCAGACCGAACACGGCTTTTGACGGGTTCGTTGTGGCTATCTGCCGTCAGATCGGCGCGGCCCTTGAAATCCCCTATGAACTGTTGGTAAAGAACTTCAACGCGTCTTACAGCGCGTCCCGCGGGGCGCTTCTGGAAGCATGGAAAATGTTCCGTATGTATCGGACGTGGCTTGCAAATGATTTTTGCCAACCAGTCTATGAAGAATGGTTCGCCGAAGCCGTGGCAAAGGGCCGCATTCCCGCGCCCGGCTTTTTCTCTGACCCGCTGATACGCAAGGCGTACACGGGCGCAGAGTGGAACGGCCCGGCGCAGGGCCTTTTGAACCCGGTACAGGAAGTCACCGCGGCGGAAAAGCGCGTGCAGAACGGTTTCTCCACCCGCGACCGCGAAGCTATGGAAATGAACGGTTCAGACTTCTACCGAAACGCCGCGCAGTTGAAGCGCGAAGAAAAAATGTTAAGGGAGGTAAAAGAAAATGGAGAAAACGGCAACGCCGCAGGCAAAACCGAAGAATAAACACTTTTGGAACTTCCAACCAGCAAACGGGGACAATCCCCCGGAACTCATTCTTTACGGCGATATTGCTTCCGAAACATGGTGGGGCGATGAAGTGACCCCGCGGCAGTTCACGGAGGAACTGGACGCGCTGGGTGCTGTACCTGAAATCGTGGTACGAATCAACAGCGGCGGCGGTGACGTGTTCGCCGCAAATGCCATTTACACCCGCCTGAAAGACAACGCGGCGAAAATCACCGTGAAAATCGACGGTTGGGCCGCATCTGCGGCGACGATTATTGCAATGGCGGGCGACAGCATCGAAATTCCCGGAAACGGCGTTTTCATGGTGCATGACCCGGCGTTGGGGCTGTTGGGCTACTTCAACGAAACGGAACTTGCGAAAATGACCGATGAACTAAAGGTCATCAAGCAGTCTATCGTGAACGCATATACCCTGAAAACGGGAAAGGACGCGGCGGACGTTGCCGCAATCATGGCGGCTGAAACGTGGTACGACGGCAAACAGGCCGTTGACGCGGGTTTCTGCGACAAACTTATGTTTGAGGACGCGGAAACGACCGTGGAAAATGCGGCGAAAGTCGTTGTGAACAGCGTTTCCCTCGACCTGACGCGCTTTCCGAATATGCCTGTATCGTTGTTAAACCGCATGACGGCCCGCACGCCCGGCGGTTTTTCAAATAAAACCAACCATAAAAATACCGAAAAGGAGCGAAACACAATGGACGGAATCGAAAAAATCACTACGGTTGACGGCCTGAAAGCGGCTTTCCCCGACCTGACGCGTCAGATCGAGGACGCGGCGACAACCGCGGAGCGCAAGCGCATTCAGGACATTGAAGACGTGGCGCTTGCGGGCTATGAGAGCATCGTAAACGACGCGAAGTTCAACAACCCCATTGCGGCGGGTGACGTGGCAAAAGCTATCGTTGCCGCGCAGAAGAAGCAGGGCGGAACTTACATCAAGAACCGCGACGACGACGCGCAGAAGAGCGGTGCGGGCGACGTTGGAGCGGGCGCACATGAGGGCGCAGGCGATGACGGCGGCGACAATGACGTTGACAAGGCCATTGACAAGCTGTTCCCCGCGACGAAGTAAAGGAGGAAACACAATGTACGAAATCCAGAAAGACCAGAGCGTACCCGTGAAGTTTTTCGCCGGAGAATACCCCGTCGTTACGGCGGTCAAGGCTGTTGCCACCGGAAAGAGCGTCAAGCAGTACGAACCCGTCAAGCTGACGGACAGCGGCATTGAACCCGTTGTAAAAGTCGCCGCAAGCGAAGCCGTGAGCGGCACAAGCACCCCGGCGAAGTCCGAGTATGAGAACACCACGGCGGGCATTTACGGCATCGCCGCGACCGCCGCACAAGCCGCGGAAGAAGTCGTCGTCTACCTGACGGGCGAATTTTTCGCGGACGCTATCACCTTGCCGGAGGGCGTGACCGCCGATACGCTGGCAAAGGCGTTCCGCAATATCGGAATCTTTTTGAAGTAAAGGAGCGAAGAGAAAATGGCTATCGAAACAACTATTTACAGCCCGCGCACGCTGGGTAAGCTGATTACCAGAATGCCCCCCGTGCATACTTTTTTCCGCGATACCCTGTTCAAGAACCGCCGCACTTTCCCCACGAAGAGCGTTGACGTTGACTTCAAGAAAGGAAGCCGCGCCCTCGCGCCGTTCGTTCACCCGAAAGTCGGTGGCAAGGTGGTTCCGAACAGCGGCTATCAGACGAAGACTTACACCCCCGTTCTGCTGGCCCCTGACAAAATCACCACCGTTGACGACCTGCTGAACCGTTCTGCGGGTGAAAACCCGTACAGCGGCAGGACCCCCGCGGAGCGTGCCGTTGAGAAGCTGGCGGACGACCTGCGCGAACTGAACGAAATGATCGTGCGCCGCGAAGAGTGGATGGCGGCTACCGCCATTTTCACCGGGCAGATTCCCATTATCGGCGAGGGCCTGAACGAAGTTATCGACTTTGACTTCACCAACAAGGAAACCATCGTCAGCGCCGAAAAGAAGTGGGACGCTGATACTTCCGACCCGCTGGGCGATTTGGAGCGCTGGCGCGAAGCCGTCCAGAAAGAGGGCTTTGTGAACTGCAATATCTGCATCATGGCAAAGGACGTTGCGAACGCTTTTGTGAACAATGCAAAGGTCAAGTCCGTTTTGGACGTTCGCGCCTATGATTTGGCAGTCATCAAGCCCCGCGAACTGCCGAACGGCCTTACCTACATCGGCACTATTCACAAGCTGGGACTTGACATCTACCAGTATAACGAGTGGTATCTGGACAACTGGACCAACCCCAACGCCCCGACGCAGAAGCCGCTTGTTCCCGACGGCACGCTTGCCCTGCTGTCTACCGAAGCGGAGTATTCCATCTACTACGGCGCAATCACCATGATTCCAGAAGAGGGTAAGACGTTTGTTACCGTGGAGGGCGACCGCGTGCCGCAGACGTGGGTTGAGCGCCGCCCGGACCGCCGCTTCCTGCAAGTCAACAGTAAGCCGCTGACCGTTCCCCATGAGGTCAATAGCTGGTACGTTGCAAAGGTCCTGTAATGAACTTCAAAGCGCAGGTTGAACGGGACCTTACAGCGGTATTCCATAACGCCCGCGAACACGCCGACGTTATGGAATTCTGGATTGACGGGGTGCGCTACAAAGGCCCTGTCATCATTGATGACGGCGGCGCACAGGACAGGAAAAAGCCGTCTACGGACCATGTAGACGGCTTGGTTCTTGTTGACCTTGTTGTATATGTCCCGCTATCCCTGTTGAAGACCATTCCGCAAAAGGGCCTGAACATGGAAATCGGCGACCACATTTACCAAATCACAAAGGTTCACCCGGAAGCCGGGGAAATCGTTCTTTATTTGGAGATGCTGACCGAATGATTACTATTACAGCCGAACAGATCGAGCGGGTCAACCTGATTTTGTCAGGTGTTCCCGGCGGAATAGAAAAGGCGCTGTCAAGCACTATCCGCCGGGCGAACAATACCGTTCGTTCTGAAACCCTAAAGGGCATCACGACCGTTTATGCAATCACGCGGCAGAACGTCCGGGCGGAAACGACAATCAAGGTCCGCACACAGTCCAGCGACGGCGGAATTGTTGGAACTGTCCTGTTTGCGGGCCACAAGATACCGCTATACCGCTTCAACGTATCGCCGACAATTCCTATCCAACGGGCTACCGTGTCGGCGGCGGTGCTTGCCGGAAACGGGCGCACGCCGTTTCAAGACGCGTTCATTGCACGAATGCAAAGCGGACATACAGGTATGTTCGAGCGCGACGGTTCAAAGCGCCTGCCTATCAGCGAGTTCATGGGACCGTCTACGGCACAGATGGCGGGAAACAGTATCGTTCTTGCCGACGTGGAGGAAAAGGCACAAGAGGTCATCAACAAGCGCGTTGAACACGAAATCACCCGCATTCTGAACGGGTACGGAGGTTGAACGCATGACACCTTTACAACTGCTTGACGCGCTGGAAGCGTTTGTGAAGCAAGAAACAAAAGACATTCTTTTACCCGTCCGGGTGGACCGCAAGAGCGGAGAGAACAAGGAACGCGCGGCGGAGGTCTACAAAATGCGCCTGCCGAACAAAACCGCGCAAACGGAGCGGGTCCCCTACCTGCTGTTGCAGTACATCAAAAGCACCGACACGCAGGAACAGGGACAGGACCCGGAAAGCGAATGCACCGTGCGTATCGTCGCCGCCACCTATTCGGAGGACGAAAGCGAGGGCGCAATGTGCGTCTTGAACCTGCTGACGCGAATTCGTGTCGCCCTGCTGAAAGATGGCGTTGTCGGCGGGCAGTTCGTCTTGAAATCTCCACTTGAAATGATTGTGTACCCGGACAGCACAGCCCCTTACTATTTGGGCGAAATGATGACGAAATGGACCATGCCGATTATCGAAAGTGAGGTTCAACAGATATGGCAGTAGAATTCAAGTCCAGCATGAGCAAAAACGAACTGCTGGAAATTGCCGCGGAACACGGCATCGAAGCCGACGACAGCATGAAGAAAAACGACATTCTAAAACTGCTGGAACAGGCACGCGCCGCAGAGGGCGCACAGGAGCCGCAGGACGACGCAGAAACGCCCCAGGAGGGTAACGACCCGGCGGAGGGCGACGAAGCAACACAGGAGCCGCAGGACGGCGAGGAAAGCACCACCGGGGACAGCAACACAGAGCCGCCCGCAGAGGACGCGCAGGAAGCCGCCCCGGAGGGCTACGGCCTGTTCGTGTATGCCGGTCCCTCCCTCCCGCACGGACGCTTGAAAGAACACGCCGTATTCAACGGCACGTTCGAGGACGTGAAAGCCTACCTTGCGGACGTGCTGGAAGACTACCCGCAGGCGGAACGTCTGATCGTTCCCGTGGAGCGGCTTTCCGCGTTTGCCGCAAAGGTCAAGACCCCCGGCAATATCGCGCACAAGTATTACAACGACATTGTTTCGACAATGCGAGGAAACAAGGAGGTATAAACGATGGCAAACTATTTTCACGGCGTTTCGACGCGTCAGAACGACACGTCGATTTCTACCCCTGTAACCGCTGATTCTGGTATTGCGTTCGTCGTCGGCGCGGCCCCCGGTCATACCGTGGGCGGCGCACCGAACGACCCTATCATGTGTCAGTCTTACGCGGAAGCCGTCGCCGCTTTGGGGTATAGCGACGATTGGGAGAAGTACCCAATCTGTGAAGCTATCTATTCGCAGTTCAAGCTGTACGGCGTGGCCCCTGTGGTGTTCGTGAACGTGCTTGACCCTGCGAAGCACAAGAAGAGCGTCGCAGAACAGAACTACCCCGTCGCAGACGGAAAAGTTCTGCTTCCCCTCGAAGCCCTGAAAAACACGGTCAAGGTGACAAGCTACACCGCCGGGACCGACTATGAACTTTTCTATGAGGGCGAAAACCTGATTCTTGAAGTTCTGGACGGCGGCAGTATTCCCGCTGAAACGGGAGAACTGACAATCACGTTCGACGCGGTGGACCCATCCAAAATCAACGAAAACGACATTATCGGCGGTTTCGATACCAGCACGAAGAAGTATTCCGGTCTTGAACTGATCGACAAGGTGTTTCCGAAATACGGCATCGTCCCCGACCTTATCGTTGCCCCCGGCTGGTCCGACAAGTCCAATGTCGCGGCGGTTATGACCGCAAAGGCGGATGCAATCAACACCGTGTTCACGGGTGCAAAAGCCCTGATCGACGCGGACACCAACACCGTTCGCCACTATGCGGACGTTCCCGCATGGAAGAAAGCACAGAACATGAACAGCAAGGCGGAAATTCTCTGCTGGCCTATGTTCGGGCTGGGCGACCGTGCGTTTCATGCGTCTGTCCACGCCGCGGGCCTGATGGGAAAGACCGATTCGGACAACGGCGGTTGCCCGGCGGAAAGCCCGTCGAACAAGTCCTTGCAGATCGACCGCGCTATGCTTGCGGACGGAACGACTGTGCTTCTCGATCTCGCGCAGGCAAACTACCTGAACAGTAACGGTATCGTTACGGCGCTGAACTTCATTGGAAGCTATGTGCTGTGGGGCGATGAAACCGCCTGTTTCCCCGCCGATACGGACGTGAAGAACTACTTCATTTCCGTTTCCCGTATGTTCGGTTGGGTTGCCCGTTCTGTCATTCTTACTTATTGGAGCAAGATCGACAAGAAAATGACGCGCCGCCTTATCGACAGCATCGTTGATTCCGTAAACATTTGGCTGAACGGCCTTGTTTCGGAAGAAAAGCTGCTGGGCGCACGCGTGGAGTTTCTGGACGAAGAGAACAGCACGACCGCGCTCATGGCGGGCAAGGCTGTTTTCCATATCTACATGACCCCCGCAAGCCCCATGAGGGAATGCGAATTCGTCCTTGAATACGACGCGGACTATGTGACTGCGGCGCTGTCGGCGTAAGGAGGTAAAGAACAATGAAAATTGAAAACGGCGTAACCAACTTTGCCGTATATGAGGACGCGACCGAATATTACGGCATGGCAGAAGTAACACTTCCTGAAATCACGCAGATTTCGGAAGAGGTCAAGGGCGCGGGCATCGCAGGTACGTTCGACGGAACGTTTGTCGGACACCTTGAAGCTA
>ERZ1673737.2241-NODE-2241-length-16567-cov-4.021439_pt1 | contig 16567 bp, 22 predicted proteins | sample MGYA00580211_ERZ1673737 | MGnify/ENA primary metagenome ERZ1673737 (study PRJEB41218, sample SAMN15661789) | gut metagenome | host: Homo sapiens | place: Canada: London | collected 2015-08-20/2019-03-30 | study: EMG produced TPA metagenomics assembly of... | reverse complement strand
ATTGTGAGATTCAATTGTGAATCAGACGTCATGACCATTAGACCACGCAAGTGCTCGGATGATTACTCATTCACAATTGTGGTTTGTGAGAGATAATGAAATTGTCCAAGAAAGGCAGCTATAACTTGGATGTCCACATCACTTTATATGGCATACAAAGTAGATAGTGCGATAAGTTCTATAAAAAAACAATATACTAAGCAATTGAGTAGATGAACTTATATATTTCCATCTTACTCCCGCTATACTTATCCACAGTCGTTTGTAACTCTATCTTTGGGATTGTAAGGATCATGCTTCCCGGCTTCGTAGCAGCCACCATAGTATATCCCATAACCCTTCCTTAGCCACCTATACCTAGCTCATTCCAAATAATTCAAAATAGGTGCCCTCCTAGCCTCCGACATCCCCTCAACCCGCTGCGCAAGATCAAGCAATTCATCCTCCCCCCACCGCCGTCCCATAAGCTCCAATCCAACTGGCACGCCCAGAATAGAAGAATCAGAGCTAGGGCTTCTTCCAGCTAGGTCACACAATATATTAGTCAAACCAATCTATACCCCAGCCAGATAGCCAAATATTAGAATAACATACCAGGAATACAGATGGCAGGCCTACCCGTCAACGCAGCCAAAACTCCATTCCGACCCGGCTGCATCGTAGCCCCGATCTTCACGGGTAGTTGTCGTTGATGTGGATAAGCTAATGCGTCGATATCATATGCATTGAAGCAGTCATGTAGGGATTCTTTCAATGAGGCGATATACTTCAATCGTTCTTCATGTGCTGCGCTGTGGGGCGAGTATGTTTCTGGGTCTTCTAGTGCAGCTGTCATGACATGGGTTGCGGCTTTTTGGTCGTATTCTCCGCTCTGAATGATCGACTCGAGGGATCGATGTGGTGTTGAGGTTATAAATGGCGATTGAAGGAATTCGTCCAGATAGTGCTTGAATTCGAAGGCTTGCGTGTCGGCTTTTGCGAGGAGGGTTGTGATGCTCCAGTCTGGATGACTGGATTCTGGGATTGGAACCAAGGTTATATTCTCATCTTGCGAGGCGAGAGATGATAGACTTGTTCGGATGATATCCTGTACGATCTCGTTCTCGGAGAGTAGTTCCGGCTCTGAACATGATCCCTCGATTGGGAAGTATGCTTCCAGGACTCCAATTCGAACTTGGCGGCTTGGTCCGCGACGGGGTATCGAAATAGAAGTAGATCCATTCTGACCATCGTGTGCATCTCCATCTTCATCCTTCATGACCCCATACATAATCCTCACATCACAAACACGCCTCCCCATAGGCCCTGCACAATCCTGCGTATCGGAAACAGGCACAAGACCTGCGCACGACACTCTCCCCGTCGATGGCCGGAATCCTACAATTCCACAAGCTGACGCCGGCGAACGCAGTGAGTTCATCGTGTCTGTGCCGCAACCCACGAGTCCAAAGTTACATGCCAGGGCCGCGGCTGTGCCACCGGATGAACCACCCGGCGTGCGACCTGCATCATATGGATTGAGGGTTTGGCCGCCTAGGGATGAGGTTGTTGTTCCTTGTAAGGCGAATTCATGGAGGTTTGCTTTGGCGAGGATGATTGCGCCTGCCTTTAGGAGGCGGGTTACTACTTCGCTGTTGGTTGTGCGGAGGTCTTTGAGGGCTGATACTCCTGCGCTGGTGGGGAGGTTGTATGTGCTGTAATTGTCTTTGAGGATTACGGGGACACTGTGTAGGACTGGGTAGGGGGTGTTGTTTTTGTTGAATGTTTCTGTTTCTGTGGCCTTTTCTTCGGCGCTTTTGAGGGCTTCTGGGTTGATTGTTATGAGGGTTTTGAGGGTGCTATCGTGTTCCTTGATTGCTTCCAGGTAGTGTATTACCAGTGCTGGGCCATTGGAGGGATCCTGGCGTAGCAAGTTGTGGAAATCGGAGATAGTGATTTCGTCCATGTTGGGAATTGATGAGGGGGGGTTTATTGGAGACGTTGGAGAAATAGGTAGATCCGATGGCGAAAGAATGATGCGACATCGGCATCAATGCAGGAACACAATTGATGTACAGGTACAATTGATTTACAGGTATAATTGCAGAGCTCATATGTTATATCTACACATTATTATTCCATTACATTCTATCAGATATTCATATCTCCATACATGCAGTTCGGGTTATTCCGCCCCGAAGAGAGACACATATCACAAAATTGAATGAGAGTGAGAACTCCCTGGATTGAACACTTATGTACACCCCATACGATTAAACCATTGGACGCCAAAATCAAAATGGTATAATCATCCGGACTTAGCCTATCCTTCCAAGCCAACCGGATTCCTCAAACGCGAAAAAAAAAGCAATAACATATAACGCCTTTAAGGCATAATAGATAAACAAATAATGTTAGGATATGAGTTGCACCCAGGAGAGACATGCAGTAAGCCCGAGCTGTTGCCATGTGGTGCCACAAACCGAGATACAGCAAAGACTGCATGAGATCCTGCAGCCGAAGAAATAAAAAAACATCGTGATCATGATTTTGCCAGTGAAAACACCTGTCCGTCCCATCCGCCATAGAAACAAAGATTACCCTCGAGATATGAAGCTGTCTATCCATAATTGGATCCTTTTCACGCCGGTGAATTCCCTTTCCATGCTGGCAAGGCCGAGTGTCGGCCGCTATACCTGTGTAAACCGAAGAAGCTCAAGCACGTTGTTGTTGTTGACGAGAAAGTCCCTGGCCAATGCGGTAAGCCTCGGTGCCATCGTCAACGAGCGTTTCCTTGAACCAGGGGTGCTTCAGCGCCGCCTTTGCGGTGATCCGATTTTTGGGGTCATAGACGAAGATCTTCTGCAGCAGGTCGAGGAATGAACGGTTGAAAGGTGTGTTGGTGGGAATGAACTCCTAAATAGCCAGAATCAGCGAATGAGCTAACATAAAGATATGAATAAACGTACCGTCAACCCCTTCATTGCGCGCACATACTTCCGCGAAGCCCGAGTGGTTTCATTGTTAGGGTAATCGAGCTTGCTCCGGACGAAATATCTAGGCAAAGTCAGTATCGGTGATGACGAGTTTGAGGGGAAGACAAATTTACTTCGAGGCAGAGTTGCTGCCACCTTGTTTTCCACCCGCCATTACTCGCTTCACCAACGCTTGGTCGATGCGGCTGCCATTGACAGCCTCCATCATTGCGAGGTGTTCGAGGTTGTCATGCGTCTGGAAGAGCGCGTCTCCGGTGAAGAACTCCACCAAGATACATCCAATACTCCAGATGTCGCACGGGAAGCTCCAGCCGAGATTCAGTATGATTTCGGGGGCCCGGTAGTGGCGTGTTGAAACAACAGAGGAGTGGTATTCATCGTCAAAAGTGGCCGAGCCGAAGTCGATGAGGCGGATCTCGCTATCGAGGAGCACGCGGCGCTGCCGTGCGTTGCGAGATGTGGCATGAGATGAAGAGGGGATGGTGCGGTTGTAGGTAAAGGTCTGGTAGGCGTTGCTAACGAGAAGGATGTTTTCGGGTTTGAGGTCGGTGTGAATGAGGTTGAGGTCATGTAGGACTGGGCTGAGTTAGTTGGAACATGGGATGAGAAGGAGCGAGAAGCTTACAAGCAACACTTGTAAACAGTTGCCGGGCGAACTGCTGGATCTGGCTGCTCGGGAAGGGTACAAACGCATTGCCCTTGAGGAAGTCGAATACGCTTTGTCCTAGCAGATCTGTGACAATGCAAATATGATTCCGGAAGTCGAAGGTATCACGCAGGTGGATGCATTTGTTGCGGTTGGTCTTGTCGTTTGAAGACAGAGTTGACAAGACTCGCAGCTCAATTCGTGAAGCATCGCGGTACTTTTGGATCGATCGGATGATTTTGACTGCACAGCGAGACTTGCGGTGCTTGTCATATGCCTCCACCACCTTGCCAAAAGTACCTTGGCCCAGGAGTCTGATGACGGAGTCTAGAAAGTCAGTGTGATCATCAAACCATGAGAAATCTGTACTCACATCGATCGGTCAACGCGGTGTCGGGTGTGACGATGTAGTGACCATCGTCATCGTCGAACTTCTTGTTTTGAGCGCTTGTGCTCTGAAAAGGCAAAATCTGTCAGTAATCGCATAAGAAACAGGTCAAAAAACACTCACATCGCGAACGATAGGCACATGAACATCCTTGGCCTTGATGGGTGGTTTCGGAGGTGGTACGTAGCTCAGGAAAGCATCGCCCGTGGTCTCCAACTCTCGTCTTTTCTGCTCATCGCGAGTCGATTTGCGCGTGGCGACGCGCTTCCGCTTTTGACCCACAGTGGCATCCTCGTAGTATACCCCGTTGGGGGCACCAGAGCTGCCCTGCGAACCGAGCGATGTAGGTGCGGTTGTGTGTAGCGAAGTGGTGCGGTCCGTGGACAATGAAGCCGACGAGTTGTCGCCATATTGCTGCGGGTTGATGGAAAAAGATGGACGGTCGTAGTGACCCAGATCGTAGGCGGTTTCAATCCCCGTTCGTCGCCTCTTGCCGGCGGGCTGCGGAACAGCAGCAGGTACTCTCGCAACAGACGTATGGGCCGAAGGAGCCGCCCCGTTGGACTCTGGTCCGGGACTATCATCAATCACAATGACTTCCTTGGGAAGACCATTCTTGTAGAACTCAGTCCAATCTGGCTTCTTTTTCCGGCCTCCCACAGAGGGAGCCACGCTGGAGCCGCTCTGATGGGTCATGGCCGAAGGGGTCGATGTCGTCGGAGGAAGTCTCGGAGGTTGAGTGTACGGGAGTGTGGTGGTTGTTGGAGAGGGGACGGAATAAGCGTAGGGGTTCGCGAGGCGAGTCCCCGTGGTGGAAGTCGGGTAAGAGGTATTCGGTTGGTAGGGGTGGTGAGGGTATCCGTAAGCCTGGTGGTGAGAAGGATGGGTTGCAGTGGCCGTGGAGGGAGTGGACATGGTGCACGAAGTCCTATCCGTCAGAGGAACGGTAGAGGAAGAGAAGACTGGAGGAATTTACGGCCGATGGCCGATGATCGTTGTGCGCGACTCTCTCGAGAGGAATGGGCTTGGAGGCAGGATACGCCGGAGAAGCAAGTGGAGATGCAAGATCGAGGGAACGCGAAGATTGACGGACACAAAATGAATCAAAAGTGCATTTCCTCAAAGGAAAGCTGAGATCATTGAACGAGGCAACATTGGAGGGGGAGAAGACGAGAGATGGGAGAGTCGGAGAGTTGGGGGACGTAAGAGCGTTGCCGATCTACGCGGTAACCTCGCCTTGATAACTCATTTTTTTCTTTACATTTAGGACTAAGCCTCCTTTTTGATTGACCCGAGAGAATATATAATATATAACTTATGTCTCTTTTTACATTCACAGAGGCTTCTAAATATGCCTTGGTCATTTTGACTCTTGGGGGGTTCTCTATACAGGCTACGATGCACCTCCGGCCTCAAGGTGAACGGGCCTCCCAAGGAGAAAAGATCAGCGGGATATTATGGCCTCATTCCAGTCCCAATCGCACACCCGGAATGAAATCAAAGGCGTCTAGGAGAGGGTCTTGGTCCGCCACCGGGGAGCACGTCCAAGCCCTGGCTTTAGCCGAACCATCCAGTCCAGTCCACCAGCCCACCAGTCCACATAATCCCCGCAAATCATAAAGAACATGAGTCCCGTAATATGATTGAGACAGAAATACGTCAATCCCATTTCCACAGATTTCCACAGGGCTTGGGGGAACATAATAAAACCAGCGTGAAGGGCGGATGTGGCTCACCGTAGACTCTCCGCATCATCCCTGGGCCCAGGTGACATTCCAGCTGACTCAGTGGCTCGTCCTTTATAGCAGAGATAAACAGTATATAATATGAGATATGAAAATATAAAAGGATCTCCGTAGAGGATGGGGGAAATGGCCACCTAAAGACAATCTAATTATAAGGTTGAATCAGATATTGAATGGTTCAGCCAGCCATTGTCGGTATGCCTGAAAGTAAAAGTGTAAGGATTCTCAACATGAACTGGTGCAAGCTTTGAGACGAAATGAGGTATAAATAGTAGGGGGACATTCTGATATAGGAAATTAGCCGCGTTGATGATCGCAATGTAATTGCATATCTTAGATAGAAATGAAGAAAGTTGGTGGATCTGATTAACATTAATCGTCCGACATGATAATAAGCCTGATTTTCTAGGATTGGGTGGAATTATTGCAAAAGAGTTCTACTATAAGTCGATAAAATTGGTGGCACTAGGAAACTATATATCTTCAGGTTAAACGGGTATGTTCACCGCTTCTTCCTTCTCACTTCTTCTTTCCTGTCGAAATAGCGGGTATTCCAGTTGGAATTTTCATTTACTTCTATTTTAACCTTACAGCAAATAAGAGGGATATGTATATACGCCGTTCATGCTCTGGAAGCTCGAGCTGCCTCGGGGGTCATTTCCGGAAAAACAAAACAAATCCGATTTTGCCTTAGCCAGAATGGACATGGAAGAAGAAGCTAACATGTTTCAAGCTATAAAAGTCTCCACAGTAAAGCGGCAATCTTGCTCTGGGCTTAGCACCCGGTCGCAGTGTTGCCCTAATGGGGTGTGGCTGTGAGGCCCGCCATTTTTTTCTGGCCCATGCTTAACTCTTTGGACCATTCTATAATATTGTATGGATTAATTCACAACTTTAGGGCTGAGTGGGGGCCATTTCTTGGGAGCCTAATTCCTACCAGCTGCATACCTATAAGAGCATGCTTCGCGACTGGAGGGTGGTGATGTCCTCCATAGCTGAAAGCCAGCCATGGTCCTATATAAATTGCTGCTGTTCTGCTGGTGCTACAACATGTTTACCCCAATACAATTATTATTTCCGTCTCAGAAGCCCCTTGACATTTCATACAAATAACGTCTTGACGTCATGTCATACCTAGGATCAAAGGCCGTCAAAGGTCTTGCAGCAGGCATAGGTCTCGTTTCGGAGTCTATATCTGCACACAAGGCAAAGAACGTGCAACAAACGCAGTTAAGCGAGGAAGACAACCAGCCAACAAGGAGTCTCTCAGAAGGCAGGACACGCGACTCACATGAGCATGAAGGCGGACATCTCCCCCAAGAGAGAACCGCGATAGACTCCTTGGAAGAGCAGTGGGAGCTCGACGAGGCCCAAGACGAACTAAGGCGCAGCCCAGGAGACAAAGAAAGTCCTCCAGACTATAACGAAGCCCAAGAAGCCGTTGACGAAGCGAGTCTGGCTCACGGGTTTGCATCTGAGTATCCGCCTCCTGCATGCTCGCCGACTGATGACAGCCCCGTACCGCAACTACCTGCGCCAATTCTCTTGCCTCAGCGCAGACCAAAGAACCGCAAGCGCGGCTTTGTTCGTGCCTATGCACCGGACCTTGCCGACTTTGGCATCGACCAGCCTATGTTCTCTGATTTCCTGGATACTGCCGAGAAGGCTTTTCAGGGAGCGCGTTGGTTGAATGCAATTAACCTGGCATCGATTGGAACGATGTTTATGCCCAGTGCTACGGGAATTGCTGTGTCTATTGCCATCCAAATCGCTACTGATGTTGCAATTGCTGTAGATGGAGCCCGGAGGTAAGTCGTATATCGTTGATCATCGAGAGATCTACTAACGTGTTTGACTAGGACCAACACATTCTTTGATAAGATGAATCAAGAGTTCTTCCAGCCCCGTGGTCTCTTCTGCCTGGTCATGACTTGGAATCCTGAGTTACCGGATGCCCCGTCTACGACTCTGGATTTGAACTCCCTAATCTTCAAAGCTACAGACAGAGGTGGTTCAGACATGCTCAGACGTCTTCGGCACAAGTTCAAGTCCTCCGATGGGAAAGGATTTATCTTCCCCGAGGTAGCACCTTTGGTTTTCCCAGAGCTTGACCAGCTGGCCTCGGACGAAGATGCAGAAAAGAAGCTCTCAAAGACCAAGAAGAAGAGGGAGTTCGTGAGCAACTACTGGGACAAGCGAGCCCAAGCTAAATTCGTGAGTAAATGGACTATCTATATAGAATCTCATTGCTAATGCTATCAACCTAGGCCACAAACAATCCTGACAGTCATTTAACCCAAGGACCAAAGCCTACATTTACCTCGCGGTATGCCGATCCCAATCACCCTGCCAGCAGCGGCGACCTGCTTGCTCTGGTGACTGGAGGCCATCTCTCCATGGACAAATTGCAGCGCCTGAAGGGTGCTCATCCAGGTCTAGGGCGTATTCGCGGTTCATACAATCAGGATCCATACGCCAGCCATAACTACTCTTACTCGCAAAATGAATCGCGGTCTAACCCTCCCGCTCCTCATGCTCCTCATGGGCGACCTCTGGGGATGGGTATCATTGGAGAATTGAGGGGTGCTCGAGACTCCCGCTCTCCCAAACAGAGAGGTTCTTATGGCTCGAGTGCGTACGAGGCTCAAACTGGTGAATACAGAGTGTTTGATCGACGAGTTCGTAGTGACCGCGGGCAAAACATTGGCCTTCTTACGCCGATTGCGAAACTGCGTCAGCAAAAGGTCTTATACTTGGCCATTGTCAATGTGCCGTCTGAAGCTGAAATTGCCCAGGCTCGTGAAGCCTTGGGTGCATGAATGTATAGAGGACACGGGCTAAATTGTGAGCATTTTGATACATTTCAATGATCAAAGCCGGCTTCTAAGTAAAAAGTACGTAGCAGGTCATTTCGAGTGCGTATAAATTTGAAGGAGTTGACATATCAAAGGGCGACAAGACATAATAAAGCGAGGTACAGAAGTTCCTCTATCGCCAACGAAAGATGTATGCTCAACCTGTAAATGAAGAAATCAAAGAACATCGCCCTTCACCCCGACAACCAACGCCGCCCAGAACACGCAGATAATGCAGAAACTCCTTGTCGAAGCCATAGTGAACATAGCCAAGACGAGCGTAGGAAAGAATTAGAGACACAAGAAATAAGATTACAAACATTTATGACCTGGTTAGTTCCCACGGTCTCGATCCTCTTTGGGATCCTTCAGATAGCCCTTTTGCACGTGTTTGGTACCCCGTCCATCAGCCTCCAGCATGAACAACACATCTCTGACTTGGATACCCGCCCCCTTCTCTTGGTCTTCGCGCCATGTTCCGAGACGTCGGTGGGTCTGACTGGGTGCTGATTCCCCGGATCCAGATTTTTCTGGACCAGCAGTTGGAGTAGAAGGAGCTGGGCGCGAGGGCGATGAGAATCCACTGGCAGGCCCACCGGACTTCAGCCATGAATATGATTTTTTAGCACCGAACATGCGACCAGATAGCGCCATACGCGCCGTCTCCACCGATTGCTGGTGCTGTTGAGCTTCGCTCGCTTTGGAGTCTACCATCTTCTTCGCCTCCTTCTTCGTGATGGATTTCTTATCGAAGCTGGGCGTCCTGTCGCCCATAGGCGTCGAAGGTGCGGACCCGTTGATGTCGGCGGACTCGACTCGACCGGCTTCGCCAAGAATAGCATTGCTATTGCGTTTGGCACGCTTGGCTGCACGTCTTTCTTCTTGCAAAGTTTCCCTTTGAATAAGTATGCGGAACAGCTCTGCGTTGGATTTTGTGCCAGATGATTCAATTGCAGAATGGGGGCCTATAAAAATGTTAGTAAAAGATCAATAATGAACAAAAAAGTCCAGCAAATTATTTGTTATGGAGGGTAGCATACGCTTCACAGGAGTTTGTGCGTTCCCTGCAGTCGGCCCAAGAGGTTGCGCGATGTCTTTCCACTCCGCGGGAACTGCGCCATGAGAATGTGCCCGGCGACTTCGAGCGAGAGACGAGGAATAGTCAATGACACCTCGTAGTCTTTCCTCGCAAGAGATCGATAGGATATTCAGTATGTCGACAAGAGGAGCACCATCCTGATTGAGAATTGTCTGACCAGTGCGCACCACAGAAGACCCATCTGGACCAGTGACTTCAATAGGCTGGGGCCGACCTGGAACGGGATGGAAAAGACCCTCAGCCGGAATTCGGACACCAAGGTCAAAGCCTCGCTTCTGAAGCTTCTGCTCAAGAAGTTTTGTCAACAAGAACGGTTCTTGGATGTGGTATTGTGCCCGTCTTGCTGCCACAGTATCCTCGCGGGTCGGTTCATTAGGATCTTTGAATGGAACGGGTGTTTGCGAAGACGGCTCGGTAGTGAAGGAATCATTCGTTATCGCGGGCTTAATCTGAGGCAATTCACCGAAACTGTTGGAAGCTGAAAGCGTTCCCGAAGTAGACACTTGAGAATTGAAAGACGTGTTGATAGGTGGCGGATGAGGCATCTGGAGACCTCGCTGGGGTGGCTGCGCCTGCGCATTCTGCCCTGAAAAGCTCCGTGTGAGAAATGCCTCTTCTTCTCTCACATCAATGCCAGATGAAGCCAAGACATCCGTCAGTTCAGCTGCATCCGTTGTCTTATCCACCGGGCGAGAAGGAGGTCCCATGGTCCCGGGAGGGGCCGGGGGAGGAGGGGCGGGTGAAGTCATATTGATATTCATATTCATGTTAACCGGTGCTCCGTTCATCTGGGCTGGATTTGGCGGAAGCTGCATTGCGCCAAAGCTCGGGGAACCGTAAGGAGACTGTGTCTGGGAAGGCGGGAGAGGCGATAAACGAGGTCTTTTTGATGGAGGGGGAGCAGCGGCTCCATTCACGGGAGATGAAGCCGAGTTGGGAGATGGCGAGGAGACAGGCGGGGAGAAGGGCTGGGTAGAGAACGGCGGCTGGGGTTGCTGCTGCTGGGGATGCCGAGCTTGCGCCATGGTGACGGCACAGTGAGAATAAGATTGTTTTAAAGATGAGAAGGGTCGCTATTGCGCAGATCCGGGGCGGTCTTCAATATGAAGAGGCGTCCACGCGTGGCCGTTGAAATGAGCAGATTGCTCGCACCACCAGCTTCCAATAGCTGTAACCATCTCAATAAGTGTACTGGGCCATGGAGGCGATGCGCAAATTAACCAGCAGTTGAGTTTAACGCGAAAGTGCCGGCAGGGTCAAGGGGGGAGGGTTGGGGTAAGGGAGCTTTTACTGCGTGGCCGAGTTTGCTCCGCGGATCGCGACCAGCACGTGACGAATGTTTGACTAAGCGCCAAAACCTCCAGGGCTCCTTGCTCTTTCAGTCACCCGTCAAGTCGCATAACATCATTTCATTGACGTCTTTATTTCAATTACCAGGTAGCTGCATCTTTTGTTGCTGCGTTGCGCAGGCCATGGTTGTTGCGCTCAGCGCATTCTGAGATCTAACACCTCCAACCTCCTCCGCGGGCCCCAGTGCCCAAACAGCTGTTTTTCGGACTCAACTAGGACATACTGACATTCATTTCCCCTCATTTGATCTGCCTACGACAAAATGGCGGCCAAGCGCAAAGCCTCAGCTATGGGCACAGCCGTGGATGACGAGCCCGTTGATCCATCAGATGAGCTCGCATTCTATTGTCTCGGCGGCGGAAACGAAGTCGGCCGAAGTTGCCATATTCTGGAGTACAAGGGCAAGACAGTCATGGTAAGTTAAGGTTGCAAACAGTGACAATTCAAATAACTGATCTTTGTCTCATTCAGCTTGATGCGGGCATGCACCCAGCGAAAGAAGGCTTCTCTGCCCTTCCGTTCTTTGACGAATTCGACCTGAGCACAGTGGATGTTCTCTTAATCAGCCAGTACGTGTTTCCTTCCTTCTTTGCTTTACATGAATTACAGTCTCTGGGAAAGTGTTGGACACTTTGTGCAGGTTCTCACTTCACCCGATGTGAGGCTTGGGTTGATCTGGCAGTCTACCGCCGGGACCTGTCTCGATGGAAGCACATATTTTCTCCCTGGATATATATGAGAACCCCTATACAATTGAATGTCATGCAAATATTTCTTGTATTCCTGTACTCTTCGAATTTGCTGAATTTGAGTGTCTTTGATCTTGTGTGTTTCTCCATGACCGTCGCAGTTGCTAACGGTATGCTCTCCATAGTTTCCACGTCGACCACTCCTCAGCCCTTCCATATGTTCTCAGCAAAACCAACTTCAAAGGCAGAGTATTTATGACTCCCGCCACTCGAGCAATTTACAAGTGGCTCATTCAAGACAACGTTCGAGTCAGCAACACATCCTCTTCCTCTGATCAACGCACGACGTTATATACCGAGCGTGATCACTTATCAACTCTTCCCTTGATTGAAACCATCGACTTCTACACTACACATACGATTAATGGCATCCGCATTACCCCGTACCCGGCTGGTCACGTCCTTGGTGCAGCCATGTTCAAGATTGATATTGCTGGACTCGTGACTCTGTTTACCGGAGGTAATTGTGTTCCCACGAAAGAAGGCACCAATCATTTCACTAACCTCGAATAGACTACTCTCGCGAGGAAGACAGACACTTAATTCCTGCGGCAGTGCCCAAGGGCACAAAGATTGATGTCCTTATCACAGAATCGACATTCGGTATTTCCTCCAACCCGCCACGGCTAGAACGTGAGGCTGCATTGATGAAGTCGATCACGGGTGTCTTGAATCGTGGCGGTCGAGTTCTCATGCCGGTGTTTGCCCTCGGTCGTGCCCAAGAGCTGCTTCTCATCCTTGATGAATATTGGGAAAGGCACCCCGAGCTTCAAAAGTTTCCTATCTACTATATTGGAAATATGGCACGTCGGTGTATGGTTGTGTACCAAACATACATCGGTGCTATGAACGATAATATCAAGCGTCTCTTCCGGCAACGCATGGCCGAGGCCGAAGCCAGCGGCGACAAGAGCGTCAGTGTCGGGCCATGGGACTTCCGATTCGTCCGCAGTCTTCGCAGCTTGGAGCGTTTCGATGATGTTGGAGGATGTGTGATGCTTGCTTCTCCCGGTATGTTGCAGACTGGAACAAGCCGTGAGCTGCTTGAAAGATGGGCACCGAGTGATCGCAACGGTGTTGTCATGACTGGTTACAGTGTTGAAGGAACCATGGCCAAGCAACTGCTTAACGAGCCAGATCAGATCCCGGCTGTTATGTCCAAGGTGTCTACGGGGCATGGACGAGGCCGCGTTCCCGGAGCGAACGACGAGGATCAGAAAGTTATGATTCCTCGTCGATGCACCATTGACGAGGTCAGCTTTGCGGCCCACGTTGATGGAGTTGAAAACCGCACCTTCATCGAGGAGGTTGCTGCGCCAGTTGTGATTCTTGTCCATGGCGAGAAACATCAGATGATGAGACTGAAGTCGAAGCTGCTTAGTCTTAATGCAGACAAAGCAGTCAAAGTTAAAGTCTACACACCGGCAAATTGCGACGAAGTTCGCATTCCGTTCAAGAAGGATAAGATTGCGAAGGTTGTGGGAAAGCTAGCAGAGCTTGCACCACCCTCAGAGGAGGCTGATGCCCAGCTCATGGCTGGAGTGTTGGTCCAGAATGGGTTCAATCTATCGCTGATGGCCCCCGACGACTTGCAAGAGTATGCTGGGTTGACGACCACAACCATTTCCTGCAAACAGCATATCACCCTCAGTTCTGCGAGCATGGACTTGATCAGATGGGCCCTCGAAGGGACATTTGGGGCCATCGAGGAAGTCGGCACGACCAAGAAATCACACAGCAGTAGCCAAAATGACGACGACACCGATGAGACCGTAAAGCCGGAGGAGGCCGATGAAGAGATTCCATCAGACGAGACGCAAACATTCCTTGTCATGGGATGTGTATCTCTTCATTATCATTCGCGGACTCGCGAGGTCGAGTTGGAATGGGAAGGAAACATGATGAACGACGGTGTTGCGGATGCGGTGATGGCTGTTCTCCTCACAGTCGAGAGCAGCCCTGCCTCCGTGAAGCGTAAGATCCCAACAACCCTCTCTACGAGAATTACGCTAACCACGTTTGTTGATATCAGAATCCGCTAAAAACAAGCACCACCATCACCACGACGATGAATTGGACATGCCTACCCTTCCTAATCCACACGCCCAATCCGGGCCTCAGGAAAAGCTTGCCCGTATGCTAATGATGCTGGAAGCACAATTTGGTGGTGACAACATTGGCCCAATTGAACGCCCTCGCGTCCCAGCCGATCTCGCACTCGGCCCAGAACAAGATGTAGATGAGGCTAACGAGGAGCGTATCTCCGACATTGAGGCTGCGGAAATGGACCGTCTTATTGCCATGGGTATTCCAGTCCCTGGCATCGAGATCAAGGTGGACAAGCACGTTGCGCGCGTCTGGCTTGAGGACTTAGAAGTTGAGTGTGGTAACCCCGTTCTGCGTGATCGTATTCGCGTTGTCGTTGAACGGGCTGTTGAGACTGTTGCTGGACTTTGGGCGGAAAGCTCGATGCCTCGTGAACATGCTACCAATGGGAAACTTGAGTCCGAATCTGCTGCGAAGAAGGCGGCTGCTATTGAGGCTTAAGGCTGATCTAGATTATCACATAACTTATATTTGGTTTTCATGTACAATACCGAAATTTCACCAAATGATTTGACCTGGCTAGTTGTATTTAACTTTCCAAGTTTGTTCGATTCAGTAGCTACTCAACTTTAAATTGAGAAATTGACATAAATGCATGTTCTTAAGCATCGGCATCGTCCCCGTAGATGAAAGCCTACTTCTGTAGCGTTGCAAAAACTTCCTCTAGAACCTTCTCCAGGGCATCCACAATAATGTCAATTTCCCCCTTGGATACAATATAAGCCGGTGCAAGTATCAGATGGTCTCCTTTGATTCCATCCACAGTGCCAGAGCTGCAATACAGCGAGACGCTATGCTCCGGCTGCAGACCCTTCTCCTGGATAAGGAATGACAAGCGGTCGTTGGGATCAAAAGGCTCTTTCGTGGCCTTGTCTTTGACGAACTCGAGCTTGAAAAAAGTCAGTAACAAATCCAACCCACTTAGCGATGATGAATATAATATATGATAACTCACACCCCAGAACAGGCCCTTTCCTCGAATATCTCCCACATAAGGGTGACTCTCAAATCGCTGCCTCAGCTGCGTTTCAAGATAAGCTCCCATTTCCCGGACATTATCCAGAAGCTTTTCCTGCTTGATAGTCTTCTGCACGGCTAGCGCAGCAGCACATGAGATCGGGTGGCCTTGGTATGTCTGTCCATGGCGGAACACTCCAGTGCCCTTGTCCATAGTCTGGACAATAGAGTCATCTACGAGGATGCCCGAGACCGGGGTGTACCCACCACCCAGACCTTTTCCAATAGCCTGAATATCAGGGACGACATTCTCCTGCTCCCAGGCATGCAGTGTTCCGCAACGGCCCATTCCACACATGATCTCGTCGATGATGAGGAGTGCGCCGTACTTTTCGCAGACGGCTTTCATTGCTGGGAAGTATCCTGGTACTGCTGGCACACAACCAAGAGCCTAAAATGATCACATTAGGGATTTGGTTTGGGAAAGACCGAAGAAGATCTTACCGCGCCAACGACCGGCTCAGCAATAAATGCACACACAGTCTCGGGACCAACACGACGGAACTCAGCATCTAGTTCGGCGGCGAGACGGGCAACATAGTCTTCGTCAGATTCCCCGTCAAACTTGTTGCGATATGCATAGCAAGGAGAAATGTGGGATGTGTTCTTGGATAGGAGAGGCTCGAATGGTTGCCGACGCTGCACGTGTCCGCCAGCAGAAAGCGCACCCAGGGTAGTGCCATGGTAAGAAGGCAGACGTGCAATGAACCTCGTACGCTCCGGCTGAGGCGTAGGGAGTTCCAAGAAATATTGCCGTGCCAGCTTGAGTGCAGCCTCGATAGCCTCAGAGCCTTGGTGACAGATCTCAGTCATACCCTTGTGATCTATGTCATTGAATTGACTTACCTGAGCTGACTACAAAGAGCTTGGATAGCTTTCCGCCAGTGGAGTCAACTAACAATTGGGCAAGTTCCTCAGCTACCTCAGTGCCAAAGAAGGCAGAGTGACAGTAGGACAATTGGTCCATTTGATCCTTGATGGCCTGGGTGACTCCTTCATGGCCGTGTCCCAGACATGAGACAGCTGCACCACATGTTGAATCAAGGAACTTGGTCCCATCTTCCAAGAAAATGTAGCTGCCCTTACCACCAACAGCCTTCTTGGGGATGAAGCGCGTATCTCGGTGGAGGACGGCGCTGGTCTTGTCTTCTAGTAATATGTCAGAATGAGAACAATATTGAACACATCGTGGGGCATACGAGTTTGTGCCATGATTAGAAGTGTGGTTAGAAGAAAGAGAGTTAGAGGAGATAACGACTCTTATGTACCCAATGATCTCACGTACTCTGTATACCCGAGGCAATGCATATGTGGGTCCGGGTTCGGCATGCCGAAGAGAAGCCGAGCACGGGATTGGTCTAGGGTAACACTCGGACTCTTTACGCGGGGTCTTTATCTCGTTTAGTTAGATGTGACTCATATACTTGATAAGACCAAAAGAGCTTTATTTTATAGTTTAGTTTATGTAGACATTCGACTTCGATGAACTCTATGTTTTCCGACACGCGGCCATCTTGTTCCTACATCCCGTATATGTAGGACAATGTTGGAATTAACGGCAGCACCTCCTTTCTCACGTCCATCTCGCCCTTCTGTTTCTTACCGGAGAGCGTTTGATCAACTTGAAATTTATACCT
>ERZ1673737.2239-NODE-2239-length-16604-cov-4.109372_pt1 | contig 16604 bp, 15 predicted proteins | sample MGYA00580211_ERZ1673737 | MGnify/ENA primary metagenome ERZ1673737 (study PRJEB41218, sample SAMN15661789) | gut metagenome | host: Homo sapiens | place: Canada: London | collected 2015-08-20/2019-03-30 | study: EMG produced TPA metagenomics assembly of... | reverse complement strand
ATGGTTTTTTTTTTTTTTTTTTTTGGACGTTGCATGCGACATATGTTGAGCCTCGGACACTATTCCCCAGCATTTTCACAGGGTCGGAGGGCATTTGTCTATATCTCAAGTTTTTTGGACTCCTCATTTAGGATGTGGTCTTCCTCTGTTTCCCTTCCGGTCCTGTGCATCATGGCGTCAGTTGTTTTTCGAGAACAAACAGAAGCAGAATTGTTCTTTTCATTGCGCTTTCTACTGTGTCTTTTCCCCTCTCTTGTGATACCAGACTATGAGCGCACGAGATCTATATAATATCTGGATCTGTATTTGTTAATAATTCAACTCTTTTTCATATCTATTTCCATATCTTCTATCTATCCGCTTGGTGCTGGGTCTGCTGATTTCAGAGTTTGGCTGGTACATGAAAGGATCCTTGTAACTTACATGGATTGTTGGCCTAGCTTTCATATAATAGAGAGCATTTCCAATGTACAGATCAACATTATATAGCTTTTCTTTTACAATCCGCCCGGATCTCGAGTATGAGAAGAACCGGTTCATCCGCTCCTTGATCTGACAGGTTCCAGGACCAACCTAATGAAAGCTAGGGTCAAGCAGTAAATTTTAGACCAAAGGGGCTAGTAATTACAAAGGAGACCACCGTTAGGCATCGGAGACATGCAAGGCGTAAACTATGAATCATCGGTACTTGAAGTCTACTTATGGCGACCAGATAACCCGAAACCAATCAGAATGGGCGTTCCGGGAGACGAATCAGCCTCGCTCTGAGCCACCAAATCGCAGTTCCAGGAAGAGAAAAAAGTCGAGCCGTGAACGAGATGCTCCGGAAGTATGTATGTGTTGCTGTCCCTGTGATAAATCCGAGGTTAACCAACAGGAAGCAATTGTATACATGGGCATGCCACACCCCGGTCAAAGAAATCAAATCATAAAGCATAGCCCGGAAAGGAAAAGCGAGTGAGGTGGCCATGGCCAGTCATGGTGCTGCATGTGGCGGTGAAGCAGTCAATCCCCGCCTCAACCCCACTTGTGCGTTGGGAAAAAAAATCATACTTGGTCCTTTGGATGTCGAATACACTGTATTGTGCCCTATGAGTACGTGAGGCTTAAATCCATGGGTAAGTGGCTGCACATTATGAAGGCCGGAGTAGTATCCACCGTGCTATCCACACTCGGCGACTCGGAGTCTGGCCCTAAAGGACAAAAGGACACTATTAAAACATCACGTACATGTACATGAAAGGTTCACAATGGCTTCGGGCCTGAGGGAGGGGCGGATCAGGGCCGGACATCGGGCCCTGACAAGTAAAAGGATGTCCAATTCTCGAGGTTGTGCGCGTCATGTCTGATGTGGCCGAATAGGAATGCCCAGCCAATTTGAGCCAATCTGGCAAAGACAAATAGTATCCCTGCTTTCCTCGAGCTAAGGGCAATAGATTGGGAGGTGGTGTCACAGGTAGTATCGACGGGGTATATCGTGGTCAGGCTGCAAGGCTCCTTAGGCACAAGGCATCAGTCACTCCGGGTTCCAGATCAAACACCCGGGCCTTCAAAGGATATGCCCTGCAAAAGCCTTTTTTCCCTTTTTTGTCAGCATCCAATGAAGGGTATGCGGCACAACATTGGGTGAATTGCATTTGCGGCCTGCAGAACGGCCCCCTTTTTCTGGAGATGGGGTCAAGCAAGTCATCGGCCATCTGCATAGAGTGGAGAGAGACGTGCTCCACGTTGATGGGCGTCTACAGCGCTTGTTGATGCTGCAATGCTCTGTTGCTCCTGGTAGGAACCGATGGCCATTGGTGGACGGCAGAGGAGGGGGGACCTTTGGCTGTCGATTTTGCTGTGCAGCAATAATAGCCGCATTCAAGCAAACGACGTAGCAAGGATCAGCAAGCCCTTTTCGTTCGTCATTCGACACTTTTGGATCAGACTTTGGTCGCACGAGTCCGGGATCAATCTTGCTCGAACCTCGCATGGGGCCACTAGCAACATTGATCCCTTCGAATCGATGCCCGTTCCTCGTTCGGTTCATGCAGTGATGTCCAACATTCCAACATTTTGATCTTCCCGTGTGACCCTCTTTCGGCCTCGTTTTTGGGCTCTTGGGCTCCGATCTCATGATGTAAGGCCGTGAGACATTTCTGTTTTCTTTTCCTTTTTGGCTTTTCAAGGCAGACCGGCGATATTAACCGCTCAACCTTTCTCTCAACTAATGATCATGTCAGATTCGGAGAGTTAGGTCCTTGAGAAACGCATCATACCGGTTCTTATGTAGTTCACAGGCTTATCTCGGGAAGCGAATCAACTTGGACCGACCCTCTCCCCAGCCACCGAATTTTGGAAGCAAAATAAGTTCAGTGGAATAAGGGCAAAAAAAGTAATTGAGGTGCGGAAAGCAGAAAGAAGGATAGAAACAGGATGGAGGGCAAAGCCCATATTTATATCTCACCTTGCCCAACTCCACCTCTGCTGCTATCCTCGAACCCACCCTCCACGGCCCTCCTGGCCAATTCCTGAATACTCTCAGCAGGCGCTTTGGCCGCAGAAAGTTAGACATGATAGGGGGGCGTAGATCGAGACCAGTTTTGGACCAAGACGCCACGGAACGGCGGAAACCCTAGTGGAGGAAGGCTGGCGTGCTAGACCAGCCAAGTGAGTCTTTTTCCCACTCTGAGCGGGGTTAGGGCGGTCCAAGAGGCAAATCGGCGGGCAGATACGGAGACTGATGTTCAGGCGGAGCTCGAGGATTGGAGGTCCCGGACTGAGGGAGACCAATGTGCCCCCGAGTGGTTCAATGGCTCCTTCGAGGCCTTCACATCCTTGCCGTCACCCTCGCCTCCTCTGTTAGGATGGGGGAGGGTCGGAGGGAAGACTCTCCGTGGAAGGCTATAAAATCCCGCCTCTGGTCCGGGGGCCTCTGACTTCTCTTCCTCTTCCTTTCTCATCACTCCCACCTGGGCCCGTTTGCACAGTCTTCCAATTTCTCTTCACACCTTTGATATTGCTCTGCCTTACCCCATAGAGGTTTATATACTCTTAACAGCCTCACTGCCTCTTTCACAAGATATACTTGACGTCCTTGCAGTCTGTCGTCATGGCCACTTCTCGTCACTACTATCAACCGGCCGCCTACTCCATCCATGCGCCTTCCAAGGCACCGGCGCCGGCGGGTCTTTATCCCATCTCCAGAGTGCCAGGCTCTCCACCGAGTCTCTCTGGCGCAAGCACCACTGTCGGCAGTCGTTCCTCCGGCGGACTCACTTTCAGCTCCGCTGGCGACTATGACTCTAGCTCTGCATCGTACTCTGGCGTCGATGTCGTGGATGTCCTGAGCGACCGCATGCAGGATGCATTTGACCCAACACCATTGGACAAAGGTCTCGCACGACAGGCACAAACGTGAGTTGTCCCAGCGTAGAAGCGCAAATTATCAAGTCAACCATCCCGACAGACTTCCAGCGAGACTACAGGATCAAAAGATCTTGAATCCCGCAAAAGCCTAAAAGCAATTAGCGAGTATCAAGCTAACAGCAATTGAACCCACCAGCTCGGGCCAGCTCAACGCAAAGCAACAAGAACTGCTAGAGCTCCAAGCCCTAGCCCAACGGCGACTGAAAGGCGTACGAGCCAATTTCTCCGAGGGCCTGAAAACAGCACGAGAGACCAAGCGCGACCTAGAATGGACACAAAAGCGTGTGAGGTGAGCAACAATAACCCACCCCTGAAAACGACCCCTTTCCGAAACGATTGACGTGCAAGTTCCGCTCCGCTCCGCGACAGGGGCTTCCGCTCCGCCGGAAATAGAGCTTGGCACGTGCACGTCGATCAGGAGCATGTGGGCTGTGGGCTGCCGCATTAGCGCCGATGAGAGTGCTTCTAGAAGACAAGGCTGACGAATGCGGCCCTGGAACAGTGCCCTGAAAACTAAGGCCGAGAAGGCCCATCCCGATGAGTACCGCCGGTCTTCGAAGAAGTATAGCTATGACGGATACTGACCGGGTCCGTCCGGTACTCTTGATGACTGATATGATGGGATAATGGGAAAATACGGGGTCTCTTGGTTTCAGATTAGGATATACGGTGTTATTTTTTTCTTTGTCTTATTCCTAGTTGGGCTTGATGCATCCTATGACGCTTTCGTTCCAGGCACGTGTGTATATTTTGGGTGGGAAGTTGGATGCCATGGCTTCTACGAGGGATTCTCTGAATGGTACTTGTTTTACATGATTTCCTCGTATGAGCTAGTAGTTGATGCCTGTAGATCCGCTAGAATAGGCATTGGAGTATGCCCTAACCCCGCTGTACAGAGTGAAGACCACCGTATGGTATGTTATATAGCTGTACTGGAAGCCTAAGGCCGAAGGCTGAGACGTTTCAGCTGCGAGTAGTGGGTTAGCCTTCCTTTCCCGTTTAGGAACATCAATGGTTGATCTGCTTTAGATTAAAATTAAGGACCTTGTCTCTGTCTCTCATTCAAGGATTTAATATTGCATTTATCAGGTTTATTATCATCAGGCTTTATAAGAACGAGCAGCAATGACACAAGGGTAGACAACAAGCTGGGCTTTCAGATGGAAGATGCAACCGTGCTGTTTAAAAGAATTGGCATACTCTTGTACCATTTACTCTATGGTCTTATAAAAGTGGTGACAAAACGTGCCAATTGGCGTTTGAAACTACTCATAGATGCTGACGATAGGCCTAAGTACATCAGAGAGAAGAAGTGTTATGTATATTGTAGAAAGTACTGATAGAAAATGTTTAATTGCAAACCAATTGTGGCCATTATTCAAAAGATTTGACAGAGATTCCTCTATAGAAACCCGTTACTGGAAGCTCTGTTCTTCCTCGATAGCTCGGTTGATAACACGAACAAATCGGCCAACCTTATCAGAATCCTGCTTAGCCGTCTCAATACCCAAAAGGACCTTCTTGATACCAACGCTGACGCGTCCGTCATCAGCAAGACCGCCAATACCCTCAAGGGCACGTGCGATCTCTTGGGCATCAAATGCACCCGATTGCTCCATAATATATTTCAGCTCACCGAATGAGCCAACGTTCGGAACCATGATATCCGAGTTGAAGGAGTTGTAGATGTCCAGCTGCTTCATCAACGCACGCTCAGTGGTAGTAGCTAGAACCAACAGGCGACGACCATGGGTGGGCTGCTTCCTCAGGAAGACCATGAGGGCCTGTAGCACGCTGTTACTGAAGCGAGGACCAATTGGCACCCAGTCAATGATTCGCTCAATGTTGTCAATGACAACGATACTTGTCTGACTCTTATAAGCGCTGTCGAAGATCCGGCTGATGTGCGAGATCTTGGCTGGTTCGCTGAAGCCGACCATGTCCTCGGGGCTGATGAGCTTGATGAAGGGGAAGCCGGAGTTGATGGCAATACGTGCCGCCAGGGCAGTTTTGCCGCTGCTGGTGGGACCGTGAAGCAGAACAGAGAAGAGTGGTGTTGACTCGGCCTGGCCGACTTGCTTAACGAATAGCTCGCCTTCCCGTAGGATTTCGTTGATGGTTTGGGAGTAGTGCATGATGCCGTACTGGATGCGGCTGGACAGCTCTTCTTCGGAGACACCAAAGGCGGGCTTGACTTCTTCGAGAGATTGAAGGAAATCGGCACGATTGACCTTCATGTTCACCACATCGTCATTGATGCTGGCCATAGTGCCGACCTTGACATGACGGGAAAACGCAAAGGAGGATGCTGACTTGACAAGACCGGCGATCTCAGCACCGGAGAAGTTCTTGGTCAAATGAGCAAGCTCAGTCAGGTCAACGTCGACATCCATGACATTGTTGTTCCGCATCTTCTCGGTGTGGATGTTGAGAATCTGGCTTCGACCGTGCTCGTCTGGGAGCGAGATCTCCATGTGCACCTCCAGACGACCCGGACGCAGCAGGGCTTCATCAATCATATCCATGCGGTTGGTCATACCGATCAACAAGATGTTGTTCAACTGGTCAACACCATCTAGCTTCGACAGAAGCTGGTTAACCACACTGTCACCAACACCAGTGCCGCCACCACCTCCACTACCACGTTGCTTGCAGACGGCATCCAACTCATCAAAGATGATAATGTGGAGGCCACTCTCGTCGCCCTTTTCTCTGTACTCCTTTTCGGCATCGGCGAACATCTTTCGAATGTTCTCTTCTGACTGACCCACGTATTTGTTCAAAACCTCTGGACCATTGATAATCTTGGGCTCTCTGGCATTGAGCATCTTTCCGATTTGCCGAGCAATCAGGGTTTTACCTGTTCCGGGAGGTCCATAAAGCAAAAGACCCTTAACGTGCTGAATACCCAATTTCTCAACCAGACCAGGAGGGAAGATACGAGACGCGAAAGCACGACGGAAGATTGTACTGAACTCAGAGTCCAGACCACCAATGCCCATGTCCTCAAACTTGAAGCCGGGTTGAATGATGGAGTTGGCCGCTGGGCGGCGGTTAGATGCCTTCACATTGATACCGGTCTGGGCATCCTTGAAGAAGTTGAGCTGAGTGTGACGTGTGAGGATACCTCTAGCTGCAGGGTCAGTTTCAACATGGCCAGAGCTGAGATCCACCTTCTCCGACGTCAAATCGACCCGTTGAACGGTCTTGACCTGCAGAAGAAGGGGAATGCTCTTATGATCCATCAAGACTCTCTGACCGGGCGAGAATAGTTGGTTTTCAAAGTTCTGTAACCTATTAGCGTTTGCTCGTGATATATATGAAGTTGACCTACCTTAATCACGGCCTTTGCCAAATCATCCTGATCATAAGGGGCCTCGACACGCTTCTTGGTAGATGCGAAGCTGACTTCAATATCCGCAGAGCCCAGATAGGCCTGCCCGCCTTGGCTGAACGGATCATACAGCTGCACCTTGATCGAATCTCTCAATCCAATGTTCGCCCATGTTCGTTGGGGGTCTGACATGCTCATAAGACCGGGGGGGAAGCCATCGAGAGGGCGAGCGGAGAAGACGTAGAGATCGTTGATGAGGAGGAGGACATCGGCGCCGTCTCGTGAAGGTGGAATGTCTTGTGGCGAAACGGCGACACTGCAACTATTAGCAACGGAACATAGATACCGGCAAGTAACACTCACAGATTACCAAAGGTGTAGTTGTCGTTCGGACTCTTGCTTGGCTGAAGAGTCCACGTCGGGCCTGGACCTCGCTGTCCTGCTGGCATTCTAGATGGCATCTGCTGCGGAGGTCTTGCTCCAGGCGCTGGTGGGCCACCGTAACCCCTTTGATCAACAAACGCATCAGTCATCGGTACATCGTTATCGCGGACAGGAGCTGCAAATCCTGCACTGGATAAAGGATTGCGATTGTTATCATACCGTGGGGGTGCTTGGTTGGGGTTCGAGTAACCCTGCGGGGATGGCTGTCCGGACTCTGCTCTGGAGCCGAAAGGGTTTGGAATATTGCCACGATTGAACATGATGTGTTCGTTGAGAGTCGCTAATTGACGAAGTTGAGGGGAGGACAGCTGAAGTTATTGTACCGCCACTCTGTCGGGAACGAGTAGGCAACGATGTATGACAGTCAGCCTTGCGGCGCAGCAGACTGAACCTTGGTAATCCGGATGTTATGGTTCCCTTGGATAAGTAGAGATCCACAAGAGACACAAATATGAAGAAAAGTGAGAAGTCAGAGCAGTGAAGCTGGCAGGGCACTTGGGGCACTTTGGCCACTCCGGGAACAGCGTCGGCCCGTGGGAACGTCATTATCGATAAGGCTTTCACTATCTTGCTGGTCAGAGTCCACGTTGCCCAGTCCAACATGCCTCTGTAAGTGCGATTTCTTGCTATTGAAGAGCTTTACTGACTAATTTTCTTCTTTCAGCCACTTGCTAGGCAAAAAGTCTTGGAACGTCTACAACCTCGAGAATGTCACCCGGGTCCAACGCGACGAGGCACAGGCGAAAGCTCGCGAAGAGGAGGATGAACGCCTCATGCAAGAGATCGATGCCGAGCGCAGGATAAAAATACTCCGGGGCGAACGTCCACCGACACCACCACCACCCTTCCGTCCATCATCCGAGTCAGCGACTCGACCAGACCGGAAAGCCGGTGACGATACTGGGCATCTCCGCAAGAGGAGGCGCGTAGCCGGTGAAGACGATACGGACCGAGACATACGATATGCCAGAGAGGATGCGGCGCATGCGATTGCCAAGCAGGAAGAGCTTGCGCTTGCTTCTCGGAAGTCTGACAAGACCGCAGAGGCACCGATCCTCGATGCCGCGGGCCATATCAACCTATTCCCAGCTGCAAGTGCCAAATCAGAGAAGAACCCAGAGGCCGAGGCTGAAAATGCACGTAAGAAACGAAGCTACGAAGATCAATACACCATGCGATTCTCCAACGCAGCAGGTTTCAAAGAGACAATTGGTCAGAAGCCGTGGTATTCATCTGGTGGCCAGGATGCGATAGCCCCTGGGGCTATGTCCGAGAAGAATGTGTGGGGCAATGAGGATCCAAGGCGCAAGGAGAGGGAGCGAGCTCGTATGGATGTCAATGATCCACTGGCTGCCATGAAGCGCGGTGTTCGGCAGCTGAAATCGACGGAGCAGGAACGCAAACGATGGAATGACAACAAGCGAAAGGAGATTGAATCACTTATGGCCGATGAGATACACCAGTCTAGGCCTCGGCGGAAGCGATCAACATCAGTGGACAGCCTTGAGGGGTTCAAACTTGATGCACCTGACAAGGCATCCGAGAAAGAAGGAAGAAACTCCCACCGGCATCACCGTCGTCATCGAGATTCAAGTCGGAATCGAAGTCGAGATCGCTCGCCTCGTCGTTCTCATCGCCGCTCTTCACATCGCAGCCATCGTGATCGTCATGACGATGTCCGTGCGGCTTTCAGGCATTCGAGGAAGTCTGGATCAAAAGATCATTCCTAGGGTTATTTCTCTACGCCACAAAGCCCAATCCAATATTATGATACCCTTGTGTACGGCTCTAAATGCAAATAATTTTTGTATTCACTATATCTCATCATGCAAATGGGTCACATTTATTTTTTCTTGGCGTAGAATTCGTCACAAAATTGCTCCATTTTTACAGGAGGCTCCAGAGCTGGACGCCCTTCTCGTTTGCGTCAGAATCCCACTGGACACTGATGTCAACACCACGAGCGCCCTTCTCTGTCTTCTCATAGCCAACCTTGCCGGAGATGGTCTGGCCCTTCTTCAGGGGTTGAGCATTGTGCTTGGCCTGGTCAATGAGAAGAATGGTCTGCTGCCAGTGGGTCTCGGTTCCGTGGGGACCAGTGGTGAAGGAAACAATGCCCTTCTTTTGCATCTCAGAAGGAATGGCGTCCTCAGGGAGAACAGACTCGCTGGAGGGCATGAAGAAGATGTCGAACCAGATAGCCCATCCGTCCAATGCGTCAACGTCCTGGTTCAAGGTGACCTGGAATTCCTTCAAGAAGGACAATTCCTCAACAGTGATGGTGTGCAGAGGCAGAGTCAAGAATATTTGAGACTCTCCAACAATAGTGTCTGGCTGGTTGCTGCGAACGACAGCCTCGTCATAGATCTTGTGAAGCATGCTGTCCATCTTGAACCCGTAGACATTGTTCCAGAAGGAGATGTGCGAGGCAATGAAGTCGGGGTCGGCATAAGGAGCAATGCGCAATGTAGCGTGCGAAGGAGCCATGAGACCACCGGGAACCAGGTAGCGGTCTCTGGCATAGATGACGGAATCAAACATCGCCTCGAAAAGGAGACCGTAACCCATCCACTCAGAGATGATGATGTCGACCTTCTCGACGGGCAGAACAACTTCTTCAATCTTACCACGGATGCAAGTGATCACATCTCCGAGGCCATTGTCGTGGACAATTTCCTTAGCCCGATCAATGATGTTCGAGTTGTCCACAGCAATCACCTTCTTTGCGCCAGCCTTAGCGCAGAACATGGAGAGGATACCAGTTCCACAGCCGACGTCAAGAACAACCTTGTCCTTGAAAACATGCTTGTTCTCGTAAACGAAATCACGGTAGGAGTCAGTGCGGATAGTATCTTTCAACATAGATTCGTGGATTGCTTTGGCAAGAAATTAGCAACCGAAATGTACTCAATAGAGGGTAAATTTCATACCGTTGTAGGCATACGAGACGAAGTAACCATCCTCAGCTTCCTGATGTCTGTCAATGGCATGGGATGAGGGCTTCGGTGTCGATGCGGCAAGCTTCTCGTCCTCCTTGGACAACTGATCATCCATAGACTGTTGCACAGCAAGACGGTATTCGGAGAATTGGGTCTGGAGACGCTCGAGATTCTCCTGGAGTTCGAGGACCTGTCGCTCAGCCTCGGTTCCAGGACCAGATGATTCATCCTGCTCCTCGGCAAGGTCATCCAAGCTGTACAAAAGGGCGTCGTCCTCTAAAACGGGCTTAAGGTACACATCGTCCTCGAACTTGGACTTGGAAGAAACGTCCGGGGCGTTGTTTCCGTTCTTCACTTCGGACCGAACGTAGTTGACCAATTTAATATTGTCGAGGAAGTCCAGGTCTAGAAGGGGGAAAAAGTTAGCTTTGGGTTCCGTTCATGAACAGAGTCTCGTAAGATAGAAATCTGCGCATACCAAGGTCCTTCTGGATCTTCAGCAAGTCGAAGTTATACTTCTCCTTGCACTCCTTCAACATTGAGCGCGCATCAGGGAAGACTTGTTCGGAGAAGAGCCCAACCACAGGTTGCGACTCCTGATCGGGCTCAACATCTTCCCAGCCCTCCTCGTTGCTGGTATCGGAGGAATCCGAGACCGAGTCAGGGATATCCTCGCGAGCAGGTGGGTTCACAGCAGAAGCAGACATAACTAGTCAATTGCACAAAATTGCAGCGTGGAGGGGGAAGGGCAGATAGCATTTTGATAGAAAAAAAAAGTTGTTATCAGTGCGTGCCTCAGGCCATAACTCCGTTGCCCCGCCCCAAGTTTGTTTATTCGCAATACATCACATTTGCTGTCCGCGACCTTCTCCCTTGAATAATCGTTTCACGCTTTGCCCATGTTGCCCTGATATCTTCGCTAGCTCCTAAATTCCGTCCCTTTGCCGCAGATATCCTCGTCTCCCCATGGCTTTCTTCTTCAATCGCGGTCGGTCGCGGCAACCCGCCGAAATCGTTCGATCAACGAAGGAGTTATTATTGAGGATTCATGACTCCCAAAATGTCCTCAAGGTTGGTTTCAAAACAGCAAGCTGCTGATTTACGAAACACCTCGATTAATCAATAGACCAGGCTGAAGACGAGCTGGCGAAGCAGCTCGGCCAAATGAAGGTGATGGTGCAAGGAACACAGGGTTCGTCTTCTGCAAGCATCAATCTAGGAGCCAACCACTAACATATTACTCTTTAGAGGTCAATACATCACCCGAACAAGTCCATGCCCTCGTCCAAGCAACTCTACAAGAAGACCTACTCTATGATCTATCTCGGAGCGTCCATTTACTTCCGTTCGAAGCCAGAAAAGACACGCAGACCATATTCTCTCATATCCTTCGCTTCCGGCCTGTTTCATATGCAGACGACAAAGATCCTCCGGTCATCTCCTACCTTGTCCACCATCGACCGGAGATTATCATCGAGTTATGTCGGGGGTACATGCAACCCCAAAGTGCCATGCCATGTGGCGTCATTCTCCGAGAGGCATTAAAATTCGACGTGATCACCGCCGTTGTACTATATGACCAGTCGAGTGAGGGGGAGCCCGCTGTGCGGCTATCGGAGTTGAAGCCGAACCTACCTCAGAGAGGAGATGGCGTGTTTTGGAGATTCTTTGATTGGATAGACAAGAGCAACTTTGAAGTGAGCGCGGATGCATTTACAACTTTCCGGGTATGTTTCGAGCAATGATTATGGGTTGACAATGGCTAACTCTACTTTCCACAGGAGATTTTGACCCGGCATAAGAGCCTCGTCACTGCATACCTGGCCACCAACTTTGATCTATTCTTCGGGCGATTCAACAGCATCCTTGTCCACTCGGACTCCTATGTGACCAAAAGACAAAGTATTAAGCTTTTGGGAGAGATCTTACTGGATCGTGCAAACTACAACGTGATGATGGCATATGTGGAGAGTGGTGAAAATTTGAAGCTCTGCATGAAATTGTTGCGCGATGATCGGAAGATGGTACAGTATGAGGGGTTCCACGTTTTCAAGGTATGTCAGCCCTCAAACTTCTATAAACACTCCATCTAATAAGGTATAGGTGTTCGTGGCAAACCCAACCAAGTCGGTAGCGGTGCAAAGAATTCTGATCAATAACCGTGATCGATTGTTGCGATTCCTGCCTAAGTTCTTGGAAGACCGAACTGACGACGACCAATTTACGGATGAGAAGAGCTTCCTGGTCCGCCAGATCGAACTATTGCCCAAAGAGCCTGTGGACCGGACTCGATCTGCTCGCGACTCACCATCTGGGGCTAACACGACCGCTGTGGCTTGAGCGTTGAATTTAACACTTGGATCGCAATGACCCTTTCATGGCCTTATGACACCTTTTCTCGTGATTATAGTTGGGGACGGGGCCCCCTTTTTTTGACTGCATTGGCTGATGGCCCAGCCTCGGCTGGAGTTTACGTTTTGTACATTTTGGAGGCGTATAATTGGAAAAATTGAGGATTTTGCTGCATCTAGAGACTTACGTAGACATCTATAGGGGTCTTTGATCCCGCACGTCCATGGGGTTTCTAATCTAAGCACAACTAGCGCGCTCCACCAGACTCCTTGTTCTATCCACACGGCCGAAGGTGGGACATGAAACCCCCTTAAACTTATTTTAGAGACATTTTAGAGAAAAAAGAGTTGAACTCTTAGCCGAGGAATGAGAGGGGAGTAAGTTACACTTCCGTATGTGTACATGTACTTCGCGCCAAGACCCCCCGAAATACTCCACCTCTCCATATCTCCTAGGCCTCAATTTTAATCTCAACCTTGACGAAATCCTGATGCTTGAGATTCTACCATTGTCACTCCTTTCTTGGTTAGAGTTGTCTGTTTAAACCTCTCCTTTCAACGGTTCGATCTTCGCTCTTTGCGTGCACTCCTTCTGTCCTTGTTGCGATTCAGTCCATTCGCAAGTCATGCCAGGATAATGGTCAATGAGGTTTCTACATCGTTACCCGACCGGTCGGAACCCCGTTCGTCGATTCGCGCCGTGCCCTTTGAAAATACCGTTCCTGTTGGCGCCCCTCTTGCAATTCGGTCGGTCTCGTTACCCACGTCAGATGCGCCACTAGCTCCCAATGGCCGATCGTTCAGCACGAGCGCTACCTCGACTGGTCCTGGTGACAATTCGCCCTCTGCATACGCGTCACTGCACGATATCAAGCAAGACTCGCGCCTTGCGCCGTCAACGCCAACCGGAGATGGAAGCCGAACGATACGATCGGAAGGTCCCCCCTCGTTGCGCAGTGTGCCCAGCATTGTTGTAGATGAACCAGGCTTCCGTCCCAGCTCGCGGCCAGGTTCACGGCCGGGCTCGCGTCCAGGCTCTCGGTGGTCAGAGCGTAAATGGGGTGGTTTGAGGAAACGTTCGGCGGAGATGGACAGAAAGTTCTGCTCGGAATCGCCTCCGCCAGTACCTCGAATCGAACGCCCTTTTTCTGGTATTCCCCTCGAGATACCGACGGCATCTTTGGAAGGGCTGGATAAGCCGATGAAGTTTTCCACTCGTGGAAGCTTGATCAAGAGCAATGCAAATCGCCCCCACCCAAAACCTTCCAGGGAGAAGCTGGAGGCACACCCTGAACAAGTGCTGGGATCCACCACACGTCAGACGGCAGACGAACAACCTGAGCCACAGCCTGAGCATCAGCCAGAACAGCCCCCGGAACGCCCGACTCCTGAGTTGACGCCTTCCCCTTCTATCACTACATGCCGAACCGAAGGTGAGAATGGAACACCGAAGGCGGTCCCGCGACGCGCTCAACCGCAAGGCACTCTTCGCCCGAGACAGCTGAGTCTTCCAAGCAGAGTCATTTCGGCTGACGAAGACATGCTATCACGGCGAGTTCGGCTCATGTACGAAAAGGGCGAGGATAACGTCACTGACTCTGAAGTTGCGAAAGCAATGGCTTCCGAGAATGGTATTTTGTGGGAGGAGGGTGCGGCTACAGAATCCGAAGCCCCTGGCGCTCAACAAACTGAAACTGAAACAAAGCCACGGGCGTCGGCTGAAGTCGAGCGCAAGCGAATTAAGAGAGAGACCCAGGAGCTAGCAGGAGGTGCCGAGTATTGGCAGAATGTCAATGCCGGAGAAGTCGATCGTTATGGCTTTATTCGCCCTCCGACAACCGCCAACGGCTCTGAGATCAACCCGCTACAGCGAGTCACTACAAGTCTTCTTCTAGCTTCCGAGACACCGCGCCGGAAACGTTCTATTCGTCCACCAACTGCTTCGGCTAGCAATCGTTCCTTCAACGGTCGTTCTCCAACACGCCAGAGCTCTATGGCCAACCGGCCATCATCGTCGCAAAGTAACTATAGTGCGCCGTTGCGCCGCTCAACATCTCGTTTGCGTACCGCGACCAATCGTCTCCCTCACAATCGAGACCGCAAGACCAAAGATGAAGCAGCTGACATGCTCACTTTACCCACCGAATCCGCTGCTGATGAGAAAGATGACACTTCGGTTTCTCGTGCCATGCGCAAAAAGGAGTGGCAGCGCGAGGACAAGTGGACCAAGATGGCCAAGCCAACACGGAAGAACAAAGACGGCGGTGGAATGACCTTTGAGTTTGATACGCAGAGTTCGAAGTTGATCGAGCGGACATGGAAAGGCATACCGGACAGGTGGCGGGCTACAGCCTGGTACTCATTTCTTGAGGCCAGTGCTAGACGTCACGAAAACAGTCCCTCTGAAAAAGAGCTCACAGAGGCTTTCCATGAGTTCCAGTATGTCTCGTCGCCTGATGATGTTCAGATTGACATTGATGTACCGAGAACTATCTCCAGCCACATAATGTTCCGGAGACGGTACAGAGGTGGCCAGAGGCTACTGTTCCGTGTGCTCCATGCCATGTCACTATATTTCCCTGATACGGGCTATGTACAAGGCATGGCAGCTCTCGCAGCTACATTACTTGCATATTACGATGAGGAACATGCGTTCATAATGCTTGCCAGATTATGGCAGCTGCGGGGTCTGGAAGAGTTATACAAATCTGGCTTTGCTGGTTTGATGGAGGCTTTGGCCGACTTTGAACGAGAGTGGCTAGCTGGTGGTGAAGTGGCCAACAAACTAGTAAGCTGAATCACCCAACCCACGAGATGCATCTTTGCTAACAACATTTCTTATAGAACGAAGTCGGAATTCCACCCACGGCCTATGGCACCCGTTGGTACCTCACCTTGTTCAACTACTCGATCCCTTTCCCGGCCCAACTCCGGGTGTGGGATGTTTTCATGCTTCTTGGAGATGCGGAAGACACCACTGGCCGGCCAGGAGCTTCAGGGAAGAATGGCGACTCTTCTATTGAGAACCCAAGAACATTTGGCCAAGGCCTTGACGTTTTGCATGCTTCATCTGCCGCTCTTATTGATGGCATGCGTGAAATCATTCTCGAATCCGACTTTGAAAACATCATGAAAGTTTTGACTAGTTGGGTGCCCATCAAAGATGTCGAAATGTTCATGCGTGTGGCCAAGGCGGAATGGAAGGTTCATCGCCGCCGGAAGACCTCTTAATTTCCTTGGTCAAGGGTTTGGAGGCTGTCTTTCCACCTTTGACTAATTACTAGCCTTTTCCTAATTCTGGCCCAATGGGTGTCTATACCCTAATGATTACAATTCGCACCCTGTGGTCAGCCTCTAATGTCTTCAACCTATTATACCCTTTCTGCCCAATTGCGAAGAGTGCATATTATCTATACTCTTCCTGCTTGGAAATTCTTGTTCTTCCCAACATTCTACATTCCTACCCTAATACCCTCTTTACACCGTGAATACTAATACTTCATGACTGTCGTTTCCCTCTCCGGTTTTCTTAGATGATACCTATCTTCATGCCCCGTCTCACTTTCTTTTGGCCCTTTTTCTTATTTTTGTTCCTGTCCTCTAAGTCTTTTGTACATTTATTTGGCGATTAGCTTCGGGGATCTTCACTCGTCTATTGGCCCAGTTTGGACATCACGACTATCCTGAACAACATATAAGCCTACTGTGAACCACAGTCGTGCCATTGACGTGTTGATGTGAACCGATCCCCATATACCCGGAAGCAAGAACACAATTTTATCTGATACCCAAATCAATGATCTCGGTTGGTTGAGTCTGATCTGAAAACACTAGGATTTTCCCAACAGGAGGAGTCTGTCAAAGGCTATGCCATGTGGCACACAAGCTTAGAAAGCCTAAAATAAGCTCAAAATAGTAGCTCAATTGCCGACTTTGGAAAGAGAGATGTCAACATCCTCAATCCTATTAGATCTCGAGGCAAAGTCTCAAAGCAGGAAATGGGCCACTCAGTGTAACCGCCAAGGACCGAGGAATGAAGTATACCTACCCCTCATGCCAAGGGACGCTGATCTCTCCAACTTTGTCCGGGGTAGACTTGCATACCCCGGACAAGACTATCCCGTT
>ERZ1673737.2236-NODE-2236-length-16617-cov-6.027956_pt1 | contig 16617 bp, 10 predicted proteins | sample MGYA00580211_ERZ1673737 | MGnify/ENA primary metagenome ERZ1673737 (study PRJEB41218, sample SAMN15661789) | gut metagenome | host: Homo sapiens | place: Canada: London | collected 2015-08-20/2019-03-30 | study: EMG produced TPA metagenomics assembly of... | reverse complement strand
AAGATTTTATTAAATTCTCCTTATAATATAAGGTAGGGAGAATCTTTTTTTTTACTTTTGTCCCCGAATATTGTGGTACAAGCCATTATAAAAGAAAGAATTATGCAGAAAAACCTTGTCATTGTCGAGTCTCCGGCAAAAGCAAAAACGATTGAAAAGTTTCTGGGGAAAGATTTCAAAGTCCTTTCTAGTTACGGACACATACGCGATCTGAAGAAAAAAGATTTCAGTATCGACGTAAATAATGATTTTAAACCCAGCTACGAAATCCCGGCAGACAAAAAGGCGCTGGTTAGCACACTAAAGACAGAAGCTAAAGAGGCAGAAACCGTATGGCTCGCATCCGATGAGGACCGCGAGGGAGAGGCAATTGCCTGGCATCTGTATGAGGTCTTAAAACTAAAACCGGAAAACACAAAACGAATCGTATTTCATGAAATTACGAAAAGCGCTATTTTAAAAGCGATTGAGCAACCACGCGACATTGACCTCAACCTCGTAAATGCACAGCAAGCACGACGGATTCTGGACCGTATCGTAGGTTTCGAACTCTCTCCCGTGCTTTGGAGAAAAGTGAAACCGGCACTTTCTGCCGGACGTGTTCAGTCTGTCGCTGTCCGCCTGATCGTTGAACGTGAACGTGAAATACATGCTTTCCAAACGGAAGCCGCTTATCGCATCACTGCCGTATTCCTCGTTCCGGACACGGACGGAAAACTGGTGGAAATGAAAGCTGAACTGGCTCGCCGTATTAAAACAAAAGAAGAAGCGAAAGCTTTCCTCAACGCATGTCAGGGAGCAAGCTTTGCCATCGACGATATTACTACCCGCCCGGTCAAGAAAACGCCTCCTGCTCCATTCACAACATCTACGTTGCAACAGGAAGCCGCACGCAAACTGGGATATACCGTAGCGCAGACCATGATGCTCGCGCAACGCTTATACGAATCGGGATTCATCACTTATATGCGTACAGACTCTGTCAACCTCTCGGAATTTGCGACAGCAGGCAGTAAAGACGCTATCATCAAAATGATGGGTGACCGCTACGTACACCCCCGCCATTTCGAAACAAAGACTAAGGGTGCACAAGAAGCGCATGAGGCTATCCGCCCTACCTATATGGAAAACCAATCCATTGAAGGAACAGCACAGGAAAAGAAACTGTACGACTTGATATGGAAACGCACCATTGCCTCACAAATGGCAGATGCAGAACTGGAAAAGACAACTGCTACCATAACAATAAGTGGCAGCAGCGACGTGTTTACAGCCATCGGCGAAGTGATTAAGTTTGACGGGTTCCTGCGTGTATACCGTGAATCTTATGATGATGACAACGAACAGGAAGATGAAAGCCACCTGCTTCCTCCCCTGAAAAAAGGTCAGAAGTTGGAACACGGCCCTATCATCGCAACCGAACGTTTCACCCAACGTCCTCCACGCTATACTGAAGCAAGTCTTGTACGCAAGTTGGAAGAACTGGGTATCGGACGTCCGTCTACGTATGCACCTACTATCTCTACCATCCAACAACGCGAATATGTGGAGAAAGGTAATAAGGACGGGGAAGAACGGCAGTTTAATGTCATGACATTGAAAGATTGTCAGATTAAGGATGAAAACCATACTGAAATTACCGGTGCAGAAAAGGCGAAGTTATTCCCAACGGATACCGGCACTGTGGTAAATGATTTCCTTACCGAATATTTCCCAGACATTCTGGATTTCAACTTTACCGCCAGTGTAGAAAAGGAATTTGACGAGATTGCAGAAGGAGAAGTGAAATGGACTTCTATCATGAAGAATTTCTATGATAAGTTCCATCCGTCTGTAGAAAACACATTGGCTATCAAGACGGAACATAAAGTAGGCGAACGTATTCTGGGAGAAGAACCGGGAACAGGCAAGACTGTTTCTGTTAAGATTGGTCGCTTCGGTCCTGTTGTACAGATTGGTACTGTAGAAGATGAAGAAAAACCACGCTTCGCACAAATGAAGAAAGGTCAATCCATGGAAACCATCACTTTGGAAGAAGCACTGGAATTATTCAAATTACCTCGTACACTGGGCGAATATGAAGGAAAATCAGTCAGTGTAGGCGTAGGCCGTTTCGGTCCGTATGTCCTGCACAATAAGGTATATGTATCGCTCCCGAAAACACTTGATCCGATGGAAATTACTTTGGAAGAGGCAGAACAGCTGATTCTGGAGAAACGCCAGAAAGAAACGGAACGCCACATCAAGAAGTTTGAAGAGGAGCCGGAACTTGAGATTCTGAACGGACGTTACGGACCTTATATTACCTATAAGGGTTCCAATTATAAAATTCCTAAAGATATCGTCCCGCAGGATTTGAGTTTGGCTAGCTGTTTGGAACTCATCAAATTACAAGATGAAAAAGGACCAGCGACCACAAAAAAAGGACGATTCGCAAAAAAGAAATAAAAAAACTAGAAAAAGAGCAAATTATATAATTAAATGTATATATTTGCTCTTTATCTTTTAATACACAAACTTATGAAGCAAACAAATTTAAAGTATTTAATGATAGGAGTGCTTACCATAGCTTCCATCAGTTGTATGGACAAAGAGCGTGACTTATCTTGGGAGAGAAGGCATATGCCAAAAGAAGCATACTTCGACTTCAACATGACCCAAGCTGTCGCTTTGGATATCAATTATTGTTTCAAAAGCGAAAATTATCGTGTTCTTTTTAACATTTACGATCAAGATCCCATTGAATACTCAGCTGACGGCAGCGTGTCCCAAAAGGACATAGAGCCTATCTACCGTGCAGTTACAGACGAAAAAGGCAAATTCAGCGGAGAAATGAATATTCCGGCGGACCTCTCGGAAGTATGGTTATCATCGGATTATTTAGCCACCGTATCTCCTCTTAAACTAACGATTGACGACAGTCGTCGGCTTTCATTTAATCAAGATGCATATATCGCTACCTTACGTTCACAAACGGCATCAAAAACCAGAGGAGTGACCGTGAACCAACATACCTATCTAAAAGAATGGCATGTTCTTCCCAATGCAGACTGGGATGACAGCGGAAGACCAACCAACCTGGAACCTAAAATAAATATACCTCCGGCAGACGTACTATACAACATCAAGTATGTTTTCAGAAAGGTTACAGTCAAAGATGAGAGCGGTAAAAGCAAGGTTATGAACATCAGTCAGAATTATCCGGAGTTTTTTGATGGTTCCATCAAAATGACTTCAGATATTCCAATTGTTAACCCGACCGAAGTAAGCCTCGTATTTATAAACAGCTCTGCTGCATGGTACAATACAGTTGGATATTACACCTATCCGACCAACAATCCGCCCCAGAGCACGAGTGATATAAAACAAATAATTGCATTCCCAAACACCTCTCCTGTTTACAAGACTTTAGGGGTAGGAGCATTAGTGTGTGGCGAAGAAATAAAACTCAAATATTGGAATGAAGAGACACAGGAATACGAAGACAAATTTCCTGCAGGAGTCACAATTGGCTGGTGCCTTCAAGGTATGGGATTCAAGAGTAAACTCACCTCAGAAACAGATAAAGACAAAGTGGGCGATATCATAAAAGGTATGGGGGCACGCTACTCCACCAGGAATCTAAACACGAATAATACACAAAGAACTGTATCTCTCCGTGATTCCAAGTCCGGGCAGATTGTAGCAGTAGGATTCGAAGATAATATTGACTTCGATTATGCAGATGCCATCTTCTATATTCATACGTCAGAAAAGAATGCTATTGACCCGATATTGCCTCCATTGCCTGAAGACCCCGAAGCAATCCCCGAGCAATATAAAATTTCTTATTCCGGTACACTGGCTTTTGAAGACTTATGGGCTAAGTTAGGTGATTACGATATGAATGACGTAATGGTAAAGTACACCAGTACGATGACCCGAAATGCTCTTGACAATCGCATTTACGAAATAGAAGACAAGTTTATCTTACAGCACTGTGGCGGTTATCTGCAAAACGGATTTGGATATCAATTACACAAGCTCTCAAACAGCAATGTCAAGAGTGTAAAAATAACGGGGCCTGATGCCAGTGGTTTATCAAGTTCTATATACATGGAAGGAAAAGAAACAGAGCCTGGACAGTCTCACCCAACCATATTGTTGTATGACGACATGACAAAATTCAAAAATATCACTGATGAATCAAAGAAAGAATATACTGTAACCATCACGCTTGATGGAGCTAGTGAGAAAGAGGTGGTACCTCCTTACAACCCGTTTATCTTCATCAGTTCCAACGAGGGTAGAGGCAAAGAATTACATCTGATAAATTATCCCCCGACTGACAAAGCCGACTTATCGTTACTGGGAACCGGAAAAGACATCTACAGACCAGAAGAAGGGATGTATTATGTTTCTGCAGACTTGATGCCGTTTGCTATCAATATGCCAGTAAGTAATCTCCCGGTTCCAGAGGAAGGGAAACGAATCGATCAATCATATCCCAAGTTCTCTGGATGGGTATCATCGAATGGGAAACAAAATAAAGATTGGTACAAATAAAGATTGATACGATTTAAATAAGAGCAGCCCGGATATTGTACGGAATCGCTATCGGGACTTCGCATTGCGAACCATCGATGAAAAAGACATAATAGACATCCGTTTAGAAAGGCGCGAATTACGCAGTTCACACAACTTCTTGAATACTCACCAAGAATTCGTGTGAACTGTGTTTTTATTTTAAGCCACAATATTATAGGATATAAGTATTATCCGTTATGAATGGGCTTTCATCATTAAATCTTCGGCTCCCATTTTATCTTAAAACCTTTATTAGGGAATAGCATATCAAACACAATCACGAATATAAAAACAGATGTTACCAAGATATTCATCGTCAATAAAGAAATGTGATAAGGCCAGGGAAGCAGTAAAGCCAAAGCTATTACAGCAATAATATGTGATAAAGGAAGCATACGGCACGTGACATATTTATAGATACTATTTGCCAGAATATAAACGATTGGTCCGATAATCAGAACAAAAACAACTTCCGCTCTCATTTCTTGTTCGGGATGGGCAACAATCAGTTCGTCTCCTACCGCACAAATAATCAATGCTCCCACCAGTACGATATGAATTGCATTATAAATCAACCCCAGCTTTCCGGGATCTTTCACTTCCTGTATTTTCCGACTACCGGCTTCACTGCTCACATCAAAGTAAACCCACCACATAGCCAAACTACCAATAAAAGATATGACAGCAGAAATAATCACGAGAGGCGTCCATTCTTCTACTTCACTCAAAGAAGCTCCTGTCATCAATAGAGTTTCTCCAAAAGCAATAATCACAAACAACTGGCAACGTTCCACCAAATGATGCCCTTCAATAGTCCATTCCTTGCTACTGTCCGAACGTCCCAGACGAGGTAAAGCAAATCCGTGCATCGGGGCTGTATAATCACAGATAGCGGCTATAATCCACAGTAGAATTTGCCATTCTCCCTGCAATATGGCACCCGTAATCCAAAAGACGGCAGATATACAGAACCAGCCCATAATTCGCTTAAAATTAGCAGCCAGATGATGATCTCCTAACACCCCGATAATATAAAGTGTTCTCCCTGCCTGTATCAGAACATAGCAGACAGCAAATATCAATCCCCGGTAAGTAAAGGCATAAGGAATGGCAGCCGCCATCACCAGCCCCACCAGCATACTGATAAAAAGAAGAATACGTATCGGCCGGGTATCCGGGTTGAACCAGTTAGTCACCCAGATGGTATGTTGCCACAACATCCAGACTGCAAACCACAGGATTGTTTCTTTCAATAATCCTTCCCAAGTGAGATTATGAAGCAAATAATGTGAAAGTTGCGTGACCGAGAAAACATAAATCAGGTCAAACAGCAGTTCGGAATAAGAGACAGTAGCAGTTTCCGTTTCTCTCTTCCGAAGCAATGGATGGGGGGAGTAAAACATACGGGGTTCCTTTTATATATATATAAAAGAAACCCCGCAGAAGTCTATTTTGTTCAGAGAAAGTCTTACATTCTGGAAGGAACTTCGATACCCAGCAAATTCATTCCCAAGCGAACAACTTTAGCTACATTAGCAGACAGAGCGATACGGAATACTTTCACCGCCTCATTCTCTTCGCGCAGAATACTATAGTCATGATAGAACTGATTGTATTCTTTCACCAAGTCATAAGTATAATTAGCAATAATAGACGGGCTGTAATCTTCACCGGCTTGTTTTACAACAGCAGCAAAGTCGGCAACCATCTGAATCAGCCCTTCTTCCTTTTCACTCAATTCAATACCAGCCGGAATCTGTTCAGGAATTACGATACCTGATTCGGCAGCTTTCCGAAGTACAGACTGGATACGTGCATAAGTATATTGAATAAACGGACCTGTATTACCATTGAAGTCGATAGATTCTTTCGGATTGAATGTCATATTCTTACGGGCATCGACTTTCAGAATGAAATATTTCAATGCTCCCAGACCCACAATACGGGCAATATCATCAGCTTCTTCCTGTGTCAAACCATCCAGTTTGCCTAGTTCTTGTGAAGTTTCTTTAGCAGTGGCAATCATTTCCTCCATTAAGTCGTCAGCATCAACTACCGTACCCTCACGGGATTTCATCTTACCTTCCGGCAGTTCCACCATTCCGTAAGAGAAGTGTACCAGACTCTTACCCCATTCGAAACCAAGTTTATCGAGCAAGATAGAAAGCACCTGGAAGTGATAGTTCTGTTCGTTACCTACTACATAAATCATCTTATTAATCGGGTAATCGGCAAAACGAAGTTTAGCCGTACCGATATCCTGAGTCATGTAGACAGAAGTACCGTCACCACGGAGAAGGAGCTTATGATCCAGTCCTTCGGCAGTTAGGTCGGCCCATACGGAACCGTCTTCTTTCTTGTAGAAGAAACCTTTTTCCAGACCTTCCATTACCTTTTCTTTTCCTTCGAGGTAAGTATTGGATTCATAATAGATCTTGTCAAAGCTAACCCCCATCTTCTTGTAGGTTTCGTCGAATCCTGCATATACCCAGTTGTTCATCATTTCCCACAATCCGCGTACTTCCGGATCACCGGCTTCCCACTTCACCAACATTTCGCGGGCTTCCTGCATCAATGGAGATTCAGCTTCAGCCTTTGCTTTCGCTTCATCGCCACTCATTCCCTGCGCTGTAAATTTAGCCATCAGCTCTTTTACTTCCGCTTTATAATGCTTATCGAAAGATACATAATAATCACCTACCAGGTGGTCACCCTTCTTACCCGAAGTTTCAGGAGTTTCACCGTTTCCGTATTTCTTCCATGCCAGCATGGATTTACAGATATGGATACCACGGTCGTTTACAATATTTGTTTTGACTACCTTATTGCCGTTTGCCGCTACAATGTTAGCCAATGCGTTGCCTAAAAGGTTATTACGCACGTGTCCCAAGTGAAGCGGTTTGTTTGTATTCGGAGAAGAATACTCAATCATCACCAATGGAGAAGCGTCAGTGACCTGCATTAAGCCGTACTGTTCATCCGCCTGAATCTCGTTCAGCAATTCAATCCATGTAGCCGATGCAATAGTCAGGTTCAAGAACCCTTTTATCACATTAAACGCTGCTACAGCCGGATCGTTTGCCTTCAGATATCCACCGATTTCCTGTGCTGTTTGCTCCGGTCCTTTTTTTGACATCTTCAGAAAAGGGAACACGACCAGTGTCAAATGTCCTTCAAATTCTTTCTTTGTTTTTTGCATTTGCACCATCTTTTCAGGGACTTCCTGACCGTAGAGTGCTTTCAGTCCACTAATAACGGACGCTACAAGTTTATCTTCTATCTTCATAATCAAGTTATTTCTTGCGCGCAAAGATACAAAAAAAGGAGACGCATCGCGTCTCCTCTCCTAATTTCTTTCAACTATCTATCTTATTCAACAGCTGCAGATAATTCAGCACCAGCTTTAAATTTAGCTACTTTCTTAGCAGGAATAGTAATAGTTGCCTTTGTAGAAGGGTTAATACCAGTTCTTTCAGCTCTTTCGCTTACTGAGAAAGTACCAAAACCTACGAGAGATACTTTGTCACCAGCTTTCATAGCATTAGTAACTGAAGTGATGAAAGCATCAAGTGCTTTTTTTGCATCGGCTTTGCTCATTTGAGCTTCAGCAGCCATTGCGCTAATAAGATCAGACTTATTCATAATACGTAAAATGATTAATTAATATATATGTTACACAAAAGATTATCCCACAATGGATTAATTCCACAAATATAGCCGAACAAAACAACATATCAAATAAAAACATAAAAAAAACGCAGCAAATTATTGAAAAAGAGCTAATAGGAAGCGTTTTTCATGCTTTAAAACAGAATTTATTCGTACTTTTGCGTCTATTATCTAAATATTCAGAAATAAAAATGATGCCAACTGTAACTAAAAACCTGATAATTATCAATGTACTAGTATTTTTCGGGACAATCGTAGCCCAACGTTACGGCCTGGATTTAACGAATTATCTGGGATTACATTTTTTCCTCGCAAGTGACTTTAATCCGGCACAGCTTATCACTTATATGTTCATGCACGGCGGATTCAGCCACATTTTCTTTAATATGTTTGCCGTTTTTATGTTCGGACCGATTCTCGAACAAACCTGGGGACCCAAACGTTTCCTCTTTTACTATATTCTCTGCGGTATCGGTGCGGGACTTATCCAGGAAGGGGTACAGTATATTCAATATGTAACGGAACTTAGCCACTACGCACAAGTGAATATAGGTACAGGTGTTATCCCAATGGAAGAGTATCTGAACATGATGACCACCGTAGGTGCTTCGGGAGCCGTTTACGCCATATTGCTGGCATTCGGTATGTTATTTCCCAATAACCGGTTGTTTATCTTCCCGCTGCCATTTCCTATCAAAGCGAAGTTCTTCGTTATAGGATACGCCGCGATTGAATTATGGTCAGGACTTGCCAATAGCGCCGGAGACAATGTCGCTCACTTTGCTCACCTGGGAGGAATGTTATTTGGATTGATCCTGATTTTGTATTGGAGAAAAAAAAGCAATAACAATGGGACATATTATAGCTGATTTAAAGGAGACATTCAGAAGAGGAAATATTTTCATCCAACTGATTTATATCAACGTAGGCATCTTTCTGATCGGCACGTTGATTAACGTTTTCTTGCGACTGTTTGAAGTAAGTACCCCCGATATATTCGGTATATTTGCCCTGCCGGCATCCTTTATCGGATTTATTCATCAGCCGTGGTCGTTATTTACTTATATGTTTATGCATGCCGGTATCCTGCATATTCTATTCAATATGCTTTGGCTGTATTGGTTCGGAAGTTTGTTTCTCTACTTTTTCTCGGCCAAGCATTTAAGAGGACTATATGTATTAGGAGGTATCTGTGGAGGTTTACTGTATATGGTTGCCTACAATGTATTTCCTTTATTCAGTTCGCAAGTGGCGGGTGCAACATTGGTAGGAGCATCAGCTTCCGTATTAGCCATCGTAGCTGCTACGGCTTATCGTGAACCAAATTACAGGGTGCAACTTTTTCTTTTCGGTGCTATCCGTCTCAAATATCTGGCACTGGTTGTTATCGGAATCGATGTATTATCCATCACCTCAAGTAATGCCGGAGGACATATCGCCCACCTGGGCGGTGCTCTTGCAGGACTTTGGTTTGCCGCCAGCCTAAGTAAAGGAACTGATTTGACTTCCTGGATCAACTGGATTCTGGATGGTTTCACCTCCTTGTTTCAAAAGAAAACATGGAAACGGAAACCGAAAATGAAGGTACACTATGGAAACAGTGCCACCGGTCGCGAGAAGGATTATGATTACAATGCTCACAAAAAAGCACAGTCTGATGAAGTGGACCGTATTTTGGAAAAACTAAAGAAATCCGGTTACGACAGTCTGACAACTGAAGAAAAGAAAAGCTTGTTCGACGCAAGCAAAAGATAAAGGAATGGAACATATTGGCAAATTTGTCGCATATCTGATACTTGCTGTCAACGCTCTCTTCGTGGGAACGTTGATATTAAGCGCTTATAGCCCTTACCTTAACCCGAAAATAAATCCACTTGCTTCCAGCTTGGGACTTGCATTTCCGATATTCCTGACGATTAATCTGATTTTTATCGGCTTCTGGGCATTTGTCAATTACCGCTATGCGCTCTTGCCTGCCATCGGTTTTCTAATTTGTATTCCGCAGATACGGACTTATATTCCTTTTAACTCCACCACTAAAACCATACCGGAAGGAAGCATCAAAATCCTATCCTACAACGTAATGAGTTTCAACAATTTGGAGAAGAAAGATGGAAAAAACCCGGTATTGTCTTATCTTGTAGATAGTAACGCCGATATTATCTGTCTGCAAGAATATAACACCGCTACCAACAAGAAATACCTGACGGAACAGGACATTAAAAAAGCATTGAAAGCCTATCCTTACCAATCCGTCCACCAACAAGGGAAAGGAGATGTGCAACTTGCCTGTTTCTCCAAGTTCCCCATACTCTCGATACATCCCATCGAATATGAAAGTAATTATAACGGCTCCATGAAATATGTACTGAATGTGAATAACGACACTCTTACATTAATCAACAACCACCTGGAATCCAACAAACTCACCAAAGAAGACAGAGGGATGTATGAGGATATGATTAAAGACCCGAATGCCAAGAAAGTAAAAACCGGACTTAGGCAATTAATAAGAAAACTGGCGGAAGCATCGGCTATCCGGGCTACACAAGCAGATTCTGTGGCTAAAACCATTGCAGAAAGTAAATATCCGACAACCATAGTATGCGGCGATTTCAACGACGGTTCTATCTCATATACCCATCGCATCCTGACTCAAAAACTAGACGATGCATTCACACAGTCCGGTAAAGGATTGGGTATTTCCTACAATCAGAACAAGTTCTATTTCCGCATAGACAATATCTTGATCAGCCCCAACCTGAAAGCCTACAATTGCACGGTAGACCGGTCTATCAAGGCATCAGACCATTACCCGATCTGGTGCTATATCAGTAAACGATAAGAACTGAAAACTCTAATAAAAAACACTTATGATGATTAAAAAGACACTAACCATTTTAGCAGTAAGTTGTATGATGTACTCCTGTGCTACGAAAACAGAAAGCAATCCTTTCTTTACAGAGTTTCAAACCGAGTATGGTGTTCCTTCTTTCGACAAGATTAAATTAGAGCACTATGAACCTGCCTTTCTAAAAGGTATAGAAGAACAGAATCAAAATATCGAAGCCATCATCGAAAGCCCGGAAATTCCGACATTCGAAAATACGATTGTGGCTTTGGATAACAGCGCACCCATCTTAGACCGGGTAAGCATCATTTTCTTCAATATGACAGATGCGGAAACGACTGATTCGCTGACCGCACTTTCCATCAAACTGGCACCGGTTCTTTCGGAACATAATGACAATATCTCCCTGAATGGGAAACTATTCAAACGGGTGAACGATGTCTACCAAAAGAAAGATTCATTGAACCTGACGTCGGAACAAGAACGTCTGCTGGACAAGACTTATAAAAGATTTATCCGTTCCGGAGCGAACCTTGGCGAAAAGGACCAAGCTCGCCTCCGCGAAATCAACAAGGAGCTTTCTACACTTGGCATCACTTTCAGCAACAATGTGCTGAATGAGAATAATGCCTTCCAACTTTTCGTTGACAAGGAAGAAGATCTGGCAGGATTGCCTGAATGGTTCCGCCAAAGTGCGGCCGAAGAAGCGAAAGCAGCCGGACAACCGGGAAAATGGTTGTTCACCCTGCACAATGCCAGCCGTCTGCCTTTCCTGCAATATTCTGAAAATCGCCCGCTCCGGGAGCAAATATACAAAGCTTATATCAACCGCGGCAACAACAACGACGGGAACGATAACAAGGAAAACATCCGCAAGATCGTTTCTCTCCGCCTGGAAAAAGCGAACTTATTAGGTTTCGACTGTTATGCAAACTTCGTCCTGGATGAAACCATGGCAAAGAACGCCAACAACGTAATGAGCCTTTTAAATAACCTCTGGAGCTACGCACTGCCAAAAGCAAAAGCAGAAGCTACCAAACTTCAGAAATTAATGGATAAGGAAGGAAAAGGAGAAAAACTGGAAGCATGGGACTGGTGGTATTATACCGAAAAACTGCGGAAAGAAAAATACAACCTGTCTGAAGAGGATACAAAACCTTACTTCAAACTGGAGAATGTACGCGATGGTGCTTTCGCCGTAGCCAACAAATTATATGGCATCACCCTAAGCAAACTGGAAGGCATACCAACTTATCACCCTGATGTAGAAGTCTTTGAAGTGAAAGACGCAGACGGTTCCCAGCTCGGTATCTTCTATGTAGACTATTTCCCACGTCCCGGGAAAAGCGGTGGTGCATGGATGAGCAACTATCGTGAGCAACACGGAACAACCCGTCCATTGGTATGCAACGTTTGCAGCTTTACCAAGCCGGTAGGCGACACCCCCTCTTTATTGACCATGGATGAAGTGGAAACCCTGTTTCACGAATTTGGTCACGCCCTGCACGGACTGCTGACAAAATGCGAATACAAAGGAACATCGGGAACCAACGTGGTACGCGACTTTGTAGAGCTTCCTTCTCAAATCAACGAACACTGGGCGACTGAACCCGAAGTGCTGAAAATGTATGCCAAACATTATCAGACAGGAGAAGTGATACCCGACGAAATCATCGAGAAGATACTGCAACAGAAAACTTTCAACCAGGGCTTCATGACCACCGAATTACTGGCCGCCGCCATCCTCGACATGAACCTGCACACGATAACAGATGTAAAGAATCTGGATATGCTTGCATTCGAAAAAGAAGCGATGGACAAGCTTAACTTGATTCCCGAAATAGCACCGCGTTATCGCGTGACTTACTTTAATCATATCATTGGCGGATACGCAGCCGGATACTATAGTTACCTATGGGCCAACGTATTGGACAATGATGCTTTCGAAGCTTTCAAAGAACATGGTATTTTTGATAAAAACACCGCCGACCTGTTCCGCCATAACGTATTGGAGAAGGGAGACAGCGAAGACCCGATGGTGCTTTATAAGAATTTCCGTGGAGCGGAACCAAGCCTGGAACCACTACTGAAAAACAGAGGAATGAAATAATTCAGCAAAAAAGCCCTTAAACATCAAATATTTGAGGGCTTATTACACATGAATGTGAAAAAAAAACTATATTTGCAGCCTTGTATGCGGCAAAAAGAACTTGTATACGACAGAATTTAACTGAAAATTAAATTAAAAAAGTAATCATCATAAATTAAAAGTAAAATGCAAAACAAAGGATTTGTAAAGGTTTTTGCGGTACTACTCACGCTGGTATGCGTGTTCTACCTCTCCTTCTCCTTCGTAACTCGCCATTACACAAATAAGGCGAAAGAGATTGCGAACGGTGACCCGAAAGTAGAACAAGACTACCTTGACTCTCTCTCCAATGAGAAAGTAATGCTGTGGAACTGGACGCTGAAAGATTGTCGTGAAATGGAGATCAGTTTAGGTTTGGACCTAAAAGGTGGTATGAATGTTATCCTTGAAGTCTCTGTGCCTGATGTTATCAGAGCATTGGCTGACAACAAGCCAGATGAGAATTTCAACAAAGCGTTGAATGAAGCTGCAAAGCAAGCTGTCAACAGCCAGGACGACATCATTACCTTGTTCGTCAGAGAATACCAGAAGACTGCTCCGGGCGCAAAACTTTCTGAACTCTTCGCGACACAACAGTTGAAAGATAAAGTTAACCAGAAATCATCAGATGCTGAAGTAGAAAAAGTATTGAGAGCAGAAGTAAAGGCTGCCGTTGAAAACTCATACAACGTGCTTCGTACCCGTATCGACCGCTTTGGTGTTGTTCAGCCGAACATCCAAAGCCTCGAAGATAAGATGGGCCGTATCATGGTGGAACTTCCGGGTATCAAGGAGCCGGAACGTGTGAGAAAACTTCTTCAAGGTTCGGCTAACCTCGAATTCTGGGAAACATATACTGCAAAAGAGATTCTTCCGGCTATGCAATCGGCTGACTCAAAATTGCGTGCTATCCTGTCACAGGAAACGGCTGCTGACTCTACAGCTACTAACACAACAGCAGACACAATCCCTGCAGCCAAACTGACAGAAGCTACTCCGGCCAAAAAAGCCGTAAGCGTTGCCGACAGCCTCGCAGCTACTCTGAAAGGAGATGCCAAAGACGAAAAAGCTGGAGCAAACATGGAAGAAATCAAAAAGCAATATCCGTTGCTGGCTATTCTTCAGTTGAATTCAAGCGGTCAGGGTCCGGTTATCGGCTATGCTAACTATAAGGATACTGCTGATATCAACAGATATCTGAGCATGCCCGAAATCCAGTCAGAACTTCCGAAGGATCTTCGTCTGAAATGGGGCGTTTCTCCTTCTGAATTCGATAAAAAAGGACAGACATTCGAACTGTATGCCATCAAATCTACTGAACGTAACGGTAAAGCTCCGTTGGAAGGTGACGTAGTAACAGATGCAAAAGATGAATTCGACCAATACAGTAAACCGGCTGTCAGCATGACAATGAACTCTGACGGTGCACGCCGCTGGGCACAGTTGACCAAGCAGAACATCGGTCGTTCTATCGCTATCGTTCTTGATAATTATGTATATTCTGCTCCGAACGTAAACTCTGAAATCACAGGCGGACGCTCACAGATTACAGGTCACTTCACTCCGGAACAGGCAAAGGACTTAGCTAACGTATTGAAATCAGGTAAGATGCCGGCTCCGGCTCACATCGTACAGGAAGATATCGTTGGTCCGTCATTGGGTCAGGAATCTATCAATGCAGGTGTATTCTCATTCGTAGTGGCTCTGATTCTGTTGATGATCTATATGTGTATGATGTACGGCTTCATACCGGGTATGATTGCCAATGGTGCATTGTTCCTGAACTTCTTCTTCGTATTAGGTGTCCTCTCCTCCTTCCAGGCAGCATTGACAATGTCCGGTATTGCCGGTATGGTGTTGTCACTAGGTATGGCAGTGGATGCGAACGTACTTATCTACGAACGTACAAAAGAAGAACTTCGTGCCGGTAAAGGTGTGAAGAAAGCACTTGCTGACGGTTATTCCAACGCATTCTCCGCTATCTTCGACTCGAACCTGACATCCATCATCACAGGTATCATTCTGTTTAACTTCGGTACCGGTCCGATCCGTGGTTTTGCTACGACATTGATTATCGGTATTCTAGTATCCTTCTTCACCGCTGTGTTCATGACCCGTATAGTTTACGAACACTTCATGAACAAGGACAAACTATTGAACCTTACATTCACAACCCCTGTTTCAAGAAACTTGATGACCAACACACGTTTTGATTTTATGGGAACAAACAAAAAATCCCTTATCATCACTGTAGCCATCATCCTCGTTTGTATCGGTTCATTTGCCATGCGCGGTTTAAGCCAGAGTATCGACTTTACCGGTGGACGTAACTTCAAGGTACAGTTCGAGAATCCGGTAGAACCCGAACAGATTCGTGAATTGATCTCCAGCAAGTTCGGTGATGCTAACGTTAGTGTTATCGCTATCGGTACAGATAAGAAAACTGTACGTATCAGCACCAACTACCGTATTGAAGATGCAGGAAACGATGTTGACTCTCAAATCGAAGCATATTTATATGAGACTTTGAAACCTGTGCTGACTCAAAACATCACTCTAGCTACCTTTATCGACCGTGACAATCACACTGGTGGTAGTATTGTAAGTTCTCAAAAAGTGGGTCCGAGTATCGCAGACGATATCAAAACAGGTGCCATCTATTCCGTAGTACTGGCTTTGATCGCTATCGGTCTGTATATCTTAATCCGTTTCCGTAACATCGCATATAGTATTGGCTCTATTGTAGCTCTATCATGCGATACCATCATGATTATCGGTGCTTACTCATTGTTATGGGGTATCGTTCCATTCTCACTGGAAATTGACCAAACGTTTATCGGTGCTATCCTGACAGCTATCGGTTACTCTATCAATGACAAGGTGGTAATCTTCGACCGTGTACGTGAATTCTTCGGCCTGTATCCAAAACGTGACAAACGTCAGTTGTTCAATGATTCATTGAATACTACACTTGCACGTACTATCAATACATCATTAAGTACATTGATCGTATTGCTGTGTATCTTCATCCTTGGCGGTGATTCAATCCGCAGCTTTGCATTCGCAATGATCTTGGGTGTTGTTATCGGTACATTGTCATCACTGTTCATTGCATCTCCGATTGCATACAACATGATGAAGAACAAAAAAGTCGTAGTACCAGCTACGGAAGAATAATAAACTCCACAAATAGAAAAGCCTCTTCCGAACATTCGGTAGAGGCTTTTTCTATTGATTATTAAAACAAATAGAAGCTATAAGACGTTCATCTTAAAAGAAGCTATTGTTACACTTAAAACTTGATACAATATGAAAGCAAAACAACACCACTCTCATAGATTCTTCTGTAGTAGCCCCGAGGGGAATCGAACCCCTATCTAAAGTTTAGGAAACTTCTATTCTA
>ERZ1673737.2235-NODE-2235-length-16624-cov-4.179431_pt1 | contig 16624 bp, 9 predicted proteins | sample MGYA00580211_ERZ1673737 | MGnify/ENA primary metagenome ERZ1673737 (study PRJEB41218, sample SAMN15661789) | gut metagenome | host: Homo sapiens | place: Canada: London | collected 2015-08-20/2019-03-30 | study: EMG produced TPA metagenomics assembly of... | reverse complement strand
TATAGTCCCACTACCCCTAGTGGCCGACCTGTTCGCAGACAGACAGGCAGAGGCGAGTCTCCCCACGGGTTCCCCTTTTCACTATGTAGGTACCTTACATTGATCGACACTGTTCAGTCAGCCACAGTCTCCCACCCGTACCCACTTCGGGCGAATGCTGCAATTCATAGCGAAGCAACTGATCTTAAATACTTTTTCCTCAGGAGGCTCGGCCTTCGATTGATGCCGACTTGCGGTTAAGACCGACATTTCTTAACACCGGGTATCTCCGCTATGCACCCCCGGATCCTTATAGTTCGCACAACTATTTAACTAACCCGAACATACTGTACATTGATTCAATTATGAAAAAGGATTAAAATGAGTTGCATATTTGTTTAGCTCTGTTGACGCCCCAATTATAACATCCCACCCCTCCATAAAACGTATAGTCACACTTAAAAGATTTCCAAGAAGAACAAAGCCGCAAACCAAAGCTATGTACAAAATAAATGAGAGAGAATATTTACCAAGCTTGCTCTTTGCAAACTTCGTTTATAGCAAAGTGCCACGCTTATGCAACTGTGACGGTCTTGTTAAGAGTCTCCAGGTAGGGAAAAGGACCAGCCTGCAAATAACGTCAGCATACTAGAATCCCAACTCTGGAAGCGCAAAAAGTTGTGAACAACTTACACCAATCAAAGTAGCGTGAGCAACATTAACCTGTCCCTTTCCTTTGGCAGCTGACTGGGGCACTGTGACAGTGAAGTTCTCATAGGGGGGCTGGCTGCTCTCGTGGTATACGGGATCGAAGGGTCCGTTATAGAGGATTGTTCCCATAACTTCTTCTGGGGTGTGGCACGGCGAAGATGCGCATGAGGAGAAGCCAATTGCGACTCCCATTTCCTTGGAGCCTGTAAGGGAGTTCTGCGAAGAGAGACTGTGTCAGAGGAATTGTGCTATTTGATAGACTTTAGAAAGCATTCACTTACGGGACGCTGGACTTGGACAACAATCTCATCGCCGGCAGTGACCTTCTGGCCTGTGGAAGGGAGGCCGATCAATGCATTCTGGGCAAGGGCCGAGACGGCGAAGAGGATTGTGGAGGCGAAGAACTTCATTATGAGGGATGTGAATTTGCGGTGTATTCGAGAATATCCGGTTGGATAGTATGCTTTTGTAGAGTATAGAGAGTCAATTGAGAAGTATTGGGTTGGATCCGGGTTTTTATATTCTAAGAAACTGCACGAGCACGATCTGATCTCCCAAAGTAAGATTCTAAAATAATCCAGCGGCGATGATGGTAATTCGTCAAGTCTCTGCAAGTCTCAGTACGATCCAGCGCGAAGCCTTGGTCGGTCGACACTAAAGGGCGATCCGGTAACCGGCTCGACGATCCCCAATTATTGTGGGTTGCCTTGCAGATTCAAATAAGCAAGCTGACTGGTCCCACTATTTAAGGGTTACACTTGTCGTCTGATTTGATTTCGATCTGGGCTCCTTTAGGGATGTTCGTGCTTTCAATAAAACTTTTGAGGTTGTGATACTCGGGCGTTGTGATAGGGACGTACTGGATGGATGTTCTTCGGCTAACCACTGAAATACTCCCCTTGCCCGGAATCATGCATGATTGTCTCTCGGAAAATAAAATTAGCACGATGACTAAAGTTCTAGAAAGGCCCAAAGGTGCAAAGCCCCTACATAAATATGAGTCAGAAAAGCTTCAAGGGTTAAGAAACCAGGCGCCATATGTTCCCCTAGTTGGGCGCCCCTTCGAGGGCGCATGATGCGTTGCGGGGGCGCAGGGCTAAGCATCGGTGCTAAACTTAGACCACTTTGGCTGACAGCTGAAGATGAGGTACCAGGTAGGACATGTCGACCTATTTAGGAATCCATGGATGTCTTCATTGCCAATTGGTCCCGTGTCACAGCCTTAACCTTGCTGTAGGAGTAGGAGTTAGATTGAGCCCTAGCACCTCACGTTATCCTGTTGCACTGCACTGCATGTACCTCGAAATCACTGATCACCTATTCATGATATGCGATAGGTAGTTTAAAAAATAGTGAGACTCGACTAGGTCTAGCTATTTATAAGCAGTAGGTATGACTTCTCTTAAGTTAATTTGTTACCAAGTATACACCGCAACGCTAGGTGACGGTAAATTGGACGCCGAAAACGGCTAGTTTTGACGCCATTTTAAGGGTCCTATTTACCAGATTCTTAGTCATTAATCAATCATGGAACCTGCTCATGAGTCGGAATCTTGGAACCTGACCCCTGACCCGCCCAAACGGAGGGTTAGGTGCAGGGCTATGAGGGTTACCCGCGGGTTAGTGCCAGGTCTAGACCCACCCTACACCATAGCAGAAGACAATTTCCGGTCCATAACTAGCCCTTCTCTGGCTTTGTCATTGTTGATTGATCCTGCAAACATAATATTCTCATGACTAGGCTTCGCTACAACACGCTTTACCGCGTTTCAGATCTAGCAGTATCTATAGGTGGTTATTCTTTCTTGCCCCTAGAACCTCTTATGCAGGGGCGTTGTCAACATAGCCATGCCTTACGCATTTGCGGCCATCAACGCGTAAATCTGCTGCGCAGCCTTGGGAATCTTTCCCTTCTCCCCACTCTCCTCGATATCCATCATCTCCTTGACGAAATCGTAAATAGTAGAAACCAGGTAATCGACCTCTGTTTCAGTATTTGTAGCGTGGATCATGACTCTCAGGCGAGCCTTACCCTTGGGAACCTGGGGATAGTCGATGGGAACAACGGCGATTTTAGCCAGTTGTAGGTGAAAGAACAGCCACCAGTTGTACTTTTGCCGGGTCCATATTGGAATGATGTGCGTCACGAAATCGTTCTCCTCTGATTCATCGATGATGGGAATGGAAAGAAGACCCATGTCGGTCGCTTCATCCCAAAGTGGGTGGGTGTTCATGCTCTTGAAGAAGTATCTTACCAGATGCTGGACGTTATCTTGGGCCTAGAAGACCTGTGAGTATGATATGCAAAGATCCACGTCAATATATGGATTGCATACCTTCTGGGTGGCACCAGTCCGCATCAAGTTATAAGCCGATCGAACAACAGCAACCGAAGGGAAGGAGGGAGCTGTGGTGTTAACCAGAGAACCAGCAAAATTCAGCATCGTGTTTCGGACAGTGGCGCTTCCAAGAACCACCGCTTTTGAAATTGTCAGTTATGTCGCCCAGCATGAAGTTACGTGAAGGGGTTGTTCTCACATCCAGTGCAGGCCAGAGCCTTTCCACATGTGTTGAGGCGAATGGCAATGTCCTTTTCAAGACCGAGGTGCTTAACAAGACCGACACCCCTGGGACCAACAATCCCAGTTGCGTGAGCCTCATCCGCAATAAAGGCAAAGTTTTTCTTAGGGCAAATCTCCCTGGCAATCTCGAGCATCTCCACAAGAGGGCAAACATCGCCATCCATGCTGTACACCGACTCAATGGAAACAAGAATTGAGCGCGAACCATCCTGTATCATGGGCTGAGAGTCCATAGTGGAAATCATAGCCTCACGGAAAGCATCGAGGTCGTTGTGACGGAAAGAAACCTTGGTCGTAGCCAACGACGAGGCCATACCGGTGTGTGTGCTGAAGTGAACCAGCTCATCATACACAATGGCATCTCCGGGACGAGGAATGGAAGTGTAGATGGCAACATTTCCATTGGATCCCGAGTTGAACATGAGAGCGGTCTCTGCACCGAGGAAATCGGCGATCTCCTGCTCCACCTCTTCGATGTAGTCGTAGTTGCCGCCCATCACACGCGATCCACCCGAGTGCAGCGCAAAGTCGGGGTATTTGGCCAGCTCGGAGAGGAACTCGGCTCGCAATTCTCCAGTGCGCCCCAGGGACAGAAGATCGTTGGAGCAGAAGTCGATGGCGCCGCCATCCTTCCAAGTGTTCTGTCCTCGGGTGAGCATCGACTGGGTGGATCGTCGAACATCCAAAGCCTCCTCAAGGTTCCTGTAGAATACAGGAGCGTCCTTCATCTGGGGAGCCACTAGCTTCTGGCTCTTCATCCAGGAGGCCATCTCCGAGACAATTTTGTCAGTGGCTGCCATGACGAGGTAGGTGAATTCTTCGACTATGATGCGACCGAGAGAACGAAATCAGAAACCCTTTGTAGTTCGACAAATACGAGTTTCTTTATTTTCAATCCCATCTCAATCCCATTTATGTCCAAATTGAGGAGTGTCAACACTTCGATTGTGGCCCCCACCGGCGCTCCGGCCCGAGAGACGGTGGGTTGCCAACGCGGGCAGCCCTCTCAGCGGGTCCCGCTCGGCGTAGGTAAGCCGGGGCGACGGCTGCCTGCCGAGCCGATCCCGAGGAGCCTCACTCTTCAAGAACATATGCACGTTGTTGGGCCTGTCATGTTTTATTTCAAAGTCAAGTGCAGATCCCACTGCCACGAGACAGGTCATTTGCATTTTCGATCTACATACACGAAAACGGCCCGTCATGACTATCAACAACAACGCATTCGAAGGCCACGGAGTGCCCGTGGCTTCGACCAATGGGTTCACCAACGGGCATTCCAACGACGATGTCGCCGATGTGCCCGTTGATGGTGTGTCTACAAACGGATTATCTGCCAACGTCAACGGCACAAACGGTGTTTCGGGCACTGAAACCCATACTGATGGCCAAATTCCTATCGCCATCTGCGGTATGGCCTGTCGTCTCCCAGGAGGCTTGACTACACCCGAAGAACTTTGGGATTTCCTCCTTACAAAGAAAGACGGTCGATGCCGTGTCCCGGAATCACGGTACAACATCGACTCATATTACTCGGACACAAAGAAGCCTGGAACTGTATCGACGGAGTATGGATACTTCCTCGATGAGGACGTCGACATCGGCGCCTTGGACATGACCTTCTTCACGATGACACGATCGGAGGTAGAGCGAGCTGACCCTCAGCAGCGGCTCATGCTGGAAGTCGCACGTGAGGCATTTGAAGATGCCGGTGTGACGAACTGGAGAGGCAAGACTATCGGTACTTATATCGGTAACTTTGGAGAAGACTGGCTGGAGATGCTTGGAAAAGAGAGTCAGCCATGGGGTATCCATCGTATTTCCGGTGCTGGTGATTTCGTTGTCGCCAACCGTCTTTCGTATGAATTTGATTTGCAAGGACCAAGGTACGTTCATCCGCCAGAGCTCAAGCCGCGATTTACTCACATTTCGAACAGTATGACGATTCGCACAGCTTGTTCTTCTGCCCTGGTTGCTTTAAATGAGGCATGTGCTGCTATCAACCGAGGTGACTGTGGGTCAGCCCTGGTCGGTGGTGTGAACCTGATTCTTGCACCAGGAATGTCCATGGCCATGCAAGAACAAGGCGTTTTGTCAAGCGATGGCTCTTGCAAGACATTCTCTGCCGACGCCAATGGGTACGCCCGCGGAGAGGCGGTTACCGCAGTCTACGTCAAGCCGCTCGCAGATGCCATTAGGGACGGCAACCCCATTCGAGCTGTCGTGAGATCCACATCCCATAACGTGGATGGAAAGACCCCAACGCTATCGCAGCCCAGCACACAAGCACAAGAAGCTCTGATGCGGAGAGCGTACGAACTTGGTGGCATCACTGATTTTGGCGAGACCGCCATGGTTGAATGTCACGGAACCGGAACCCCGACTGGAGACCCAATTGAGACAAAGGCTGTGGCCCGCGTCTTTGGAGAGAAGGGAGTTTACATCGGATCAGTCAAACCTAATCTCGGCCACACAGAGGCAGCTTCCGGTCTTGTGTCCCTTTTGAAGATGGTCAAAGCACTCGAACATCGCACCATTCCACCGAACATCAAATTCACCACTCCAAACCCTAGCATTCCATTCGAAGAGGCCAAGCTCACGGTTCCCACTGAGCCCATCCCTTGGCCTAAGAACAAGCTGGAACGTGTTAGCGTCAACTCCTTCGGCATTGGTGGTGCTAATGCCCACGTTGTTCTCGAGTCTGCGGCTACTTACAATGTTCCGGATGCGATTTACGAAACGTCAGAGGAACCCCAGCTCCTGCTCTTCACAGCCAATTCGGCCAAATCCATCACGAGACTGGTCGACAATTACAAGGAGTGGGTTGGGAAGAATCCCGACAAGGTCAGCGATTTGGCCTACACTCTGGCAAGGAGACGTGAGCATTTGCCGCACCGAGCCTACGCTATTGTCACCAACGGGGCGATCGAGACCGTGTCTCAGCCCGTAAACTCCAAGTCAACCAAATCGCCCAACGTTGTAATGGTCTTCACTGGCCAGGGCGCCCAGTGGCCCCAGATGGGACGTGAGCTGCTGCGATCGAACAAGACTTTCAAAGCAAGCATCCGAGCCCTCGATGCACACCTGCAGACAATTGCCGGTGAGAAACCTCAATACTCGATTGAAACGGAACTCAAGAAGCCAGCTAAGAAGAGCCGTATCACCATGGCCGAATTCTCTCAGCCACTGTGCACTGCTATCCAGATTGCTTTGGTCGATACCCTCGCAGCCACTGGAGTTATCCCCACCGCCGTCGTGGGCCATTCCAGTGGTGAGATTGCTGCAGCATATGCCTCCGGCGCTCTCACTGCCAAGGAGGCCATCACTGCTGCTCACCACCGTGGAGCCGTCACTACCAAGCAGAAAAAGCTGGGAGCCATGGCTGTTGTTGGAATGGGTTGGAGTGAGACTGAGAAGTATCTTGTCCCAAACGTCTCCATTGCTTGCGATAACTCCCCTAAGAGCGTTACTATCTCGGGTGATGTTGATGCTGTCAAATCTGTCATCGCTACTATCAAGGAGAAGCAGCCTCAAATGCTCGCCAGGCAGCTCCAGGTTGACAAGGCTTACCACTCATACCACATGAAGGAGATTGGAAGTGACTACCAAGCCTTGATTGGCGAGGAAGTGGTTGGAAAAGCACCATCAAAGCTCTTCTTTTCCAGTGTGACTGGAAAGATCCTGGGTGCCGAGGACAATATCGGATCCAAGTACTGGCAGGACAATTTGGAATCACCTGTTCGATTCCGCGAGGCTGTCACTGCCATTCTGGAGCACGAGGTTGGAGAAAACGCTATCTTCCTTGAGGTTGGACCCCACGGAGCTCTCGCTGGACCATTGAGACAAATTTTCTCTCAAGTTGGCTCTCCTGCTCCCTACGTCTCCACCATGGCGCGTAATCAGGACTGCACCGCCTCATTCCTGTCTGGAATCGGAGGACTTCACTCACTCAACGTCGACATTGATCTTGAGGCCCTCTTCCCAACCGGTGCCTGTTTGCCGGACCTCCCCCGCTACCCCTGGAATCATGAAGGCAGCTACTGGTATGAATCTCGCCTCAGCAAAGAATGGCGTAACCGCAAAGCTCCTCACCATGACCTTCTCGGTGCGAGGGTGGCTGAGAGCAGTGACACTGAGCCTGCCTGGCGGAACCTGCTCCACATTACAAACGCGCCGTGGCTTCGTGACCACAAGGTGGGAGAAAACATCGTCTTCCCATTCTGTGGCTACATTGCTCTTGCAGGCGAGGCCATCAGACAGCTTACCAATGTGGATGAGGGATTCAATATCCGCAACATCATCGTCAGCACAGCTCTAGTGCTCAGCGAAGGGAAGCCGACGGAGATTATGGCTAACTTCCGACCGCATCGTCTGACAAATTCCTTGAACAGCCCATGGTGGGAGTTCTCCGTCTCAGCCTACAACGGGCGGAACTGGACCAAGCACTGCTCCGGAGAGGTCTCTGCCCTCTCATCCACTCCTGCGGATGCTCCAGAGCCCGAGACCCTGCCTCGAAAGCTTAATGTCAGAAAGTGGTATGAGAAGATGATTAAGGGTGGATTGAACCTTGGACAGTCTTTCCAGACCTTGGAGACTATTGCCACTTCAACTTCTGAACAGCAGGCTCTTGGAAACATCGCCAATGGAAGACAAGGCGACGAGGCCAACTATTTCATTCACCCCACCGCGCTTGATGGCACACTTCAGATTCTGGGCGCGGCCGCCGTCAACGGCTACGCTCGCAAGACCAAGACCTGGCTCCCGACTAGCATCGACAAAGTGACCATTCACCGATGCTCCTCGGACATGGTTATCAGCTCATCCGCTAAGCTCTCAAGCAACTTCTCCGTCGTTGGAGATAGCCGCTGCATAGCCGAGGGCAAGACTGTTGTCGAAGCCACCGGAATCCGCATGTCTCTTGCTGATGGCGCCGGCTCAGCCGATTCGAATGACGACCATGCTGCTTCGCGATGCGAATGGAGGCCTGACATCGACTTCCTGGATGTGAATGATCTTATTCATATCCAATCAGACCATAGAGAGCACCTTCGCCTGCTTGAAGAGCTCGGAGAAATCTGTTTGTTGCTGTCCCAGCGTCATTTCACTGAAAGCGCAAGTGATTCGACTCTGCCCCATCTGCAAAAGTATATTGCTTGGATTAAAGCTCAATCAACATCGACAGTGACCAAGCTGCCATCAACCTGGACAGGTCCTGACACTCAGGCTATCTCAGCCCGGATTGAAAGTATCAAGGCCCAGCTTGCTGATACTTCTGCCGCCCCAGTCGCCAATGCCATCCACCAGGTATGCAATAAAACTGATGATCTCCTCGCTGGTAAAACTTTGGAGAGTGTTCTGCAAGAACGTGATCTCTCCCAAGTCTATGGGTTCTTGGGACAGCTCAACCGGCGTGAGTTCATCCGGGCCTTGGGCCACTCCAAGCCAAACCTCCGTATTCTGGAAATTGGAACCGGAAAGGGCATTTCCTCTCATCGCGATATCATCGCTGAGTTGACCCACGCTAATGGAGAAGTCCTCTGCTCCAACTACACGTTGACCGCCCCTGGATACGTCGTCTCTGGAACCCAAGAAAAGCTATTCCCCAACATGGAGTTTGCCAGTTTGGACATCAGCCGTGATCCTTTCGACCAAGGATTCGAGGAAGTCGGCTTCGATCTCATCATCGCTTCCAATGTTCTTTATGAGACGAAGAATGTCCAGGAAAGCTTGGTCAACGTGAAGAAGCTCTTGAGTCCTGAAGGTCGCCTCCTTCTGCAAGAGCTGTGCCCGTCATCCAAGTGGGTGAACTATGTGCTCGGTCTGCTTCCCACGACTTGGGGTGCTACGGATGAGCGCACCGATATTCCTTACCTGACCGAGAGTGAATGGGAAACAAAAATTATTTCCGCTGGTTTCGGCAACGTGGAAGCTGTCACCGCCGGTGCAGAAGAGCCTCACCAAGTTACCACAACCATAATCGCGAGACACGTTCTTGAGAAGCCCCTGAACAAGATCACTGTTCTTGTCGAACAGGAAAGCCCTGCTGTCATCAAGGTTCTGAGCCTGCTTGAGAAGCAAGGCTATGAAGTGAGCAAGTGCAAGTTGGGTGATGACGCACCCGTTGGACAAGACGTGATTTCACTCTTGGACATCGAGAAGCCATTCTTCCACGATATGGATGAGGACCAATTCCTGTCATTTAAGACTTTCCTTCTTAGTCTCCAGGAGCGCGATGCCGGAATGCTCTGGGCCACCCATCTTATTGACATTGGCTGCCGCGATCCTCGCTATGCTCAGGTCCTTGGCTTCGCCAGAACAGTTCGCACAGAGCAGCTGGCCGACTTGGCCACCTGCCAGGTCGACAGCTTCGACAACCCTAAGTCTGTTGATCATCTCATTCAAGTACTTGGAAAGTTTCAGACCCGACAGGGCGATGAGGAACTCAACCCCGACTATGAATGGGCTATTTTCAACGAGCGCATTCAGGTTTCTCGATTCCATCCTTTCGTTTTGACAGATGATCTATTGGTCTCAGAGGAGTCAAACGAGATGGCTACTCTGAATGTCCGCACTCCTGGTCGTGTTAACAGTCTGCACTACCAGCGTCATGCACGAAAGGATCTTGACAAGGACGAAGTCGAAGTCGAAGTATACGCTGCCGGTCTGAACTTCCGCGTAAGTCTATGCAATAAAAGGTCTAAACTTCAAGGTTTGATTTTGACAAAATATGTTTAGGATATTTTGGTCGCTCTCGGGATTGTTGAGCTTCCTGTCCGTCTCTTCGGTATCGAGGCCGCTGGTGTTGTTACGCGCGTGGGAGCAGACGTCAGCCCTGACAATCTCCAAGTTGGTGATCGCGTCGTTTGCTTCTGCAGAAAGGATGCTTTCTCGACATACACCACTACCCTGGCTGATGTCTGTGTTCGCATTCCCGACAGCCTCACCTTCAACCAGGCAGGAACGATGCTTATCCCTTATTTCACCGCAATTCACTCGATGATCAACGTTGGACGCGTTACCAAGGGCCAAGTAAGTTGCATAAGCATTCCACTCATGATTGAACATTGACTGACAACTTCACTCTCTTTAGTCTGTCATGATCCACAGTGCCTGCGGTGGTGTCGGCCTGGCAGCTATCCAGGTGGCCCAGATGCTGGAGGCAGAGCTGTATGTCACAGTTGGCAATGAGGAGAAGGTGAAGTATCTGATGGACAACTATAACATCCCGAGAAACCGCATCTTCAACTCCCGCGACAAGTCCTTCGTTGATGGTGTCATGCGGGAAACCGGAGGCCGTGGCATGGACTTCATCCTGAACTCACTTTCCGGTGAGCTTCTGCACGCTACCTGGAGCTGCGTTGCCGAGTTTGGAACACTGCTCGAGATTGGAAAGCGAGATCTGATCGGCTCCAGTAAGCTCGACATGAAGCCTTTCTTGGCTAACCGCAACTACTGCTGTGTGGACATCGACGGCTTGTGGAAGAGAATTCACATCGCCAGGGCCCTCATTTTCACCATCTTAGACTTCTATAACAAGGGTCACATCTCTCCACTGCCAACGACAATCTTCACTGCAGCCCAGACCCAGGACGCGTTCCGCTTCATGGAGAAGGGCCTTCACATTGGTCGCGTCGGTGTGGCGATCAAGCAGACCGCAGAGGAGGCCGAGATTGATTTTCAACCTACGAAGAGGGCTCTGGAGGTTTCATTCCCTGGGTCTGCCTCGTACCTCATGATCGGTGGTCTTGGAGGTATTGGTCGGGCTGTCTCCACGTGGATGGTTGACCACGGCGCCCGCGAAATCATCTACATGTCCCGCAGCGCTGGCCTTACCAACAAGGATGATGCCTTCGTTCACGAACTCCAGAGCATGGGCTGCTCTGTGAAACTTGTTAGTGGAGACGCCACAAAGTTCGAGGACGTCAACAAAGCGATTGCTGCCGCGACATACCCCCTCAAGGGTATTGTGCAGATGTCCATGGTCGTTTCCAATGAGAACTACACCAAGATGAGTTTCTCCGAGTGGACCGCATCGGTGGCACCAAAGGTCCAGGGAACTTGGAACCTGCACAATGCATCTATGGCCGCAGGGTTGGACCTCGACTTTTTCTTGATGTTCAGTTCTGTCTCCGGAATCGTCGGACAGGCCGGTCAAGCAAATTACGCCAGTGGAAACAGTTTCCTTGATGCCTTCGCCCAATATCGCAATGATCTGGGCCTGGCAGCTTCGGTAGTTGACATGGGTGCTGTCGAGGACGTTGGCTGGATTTCAGAGCACCAGGGTATGATGGGCAAAATGTCCCGCAGCGGTTTCAAGCCCGTGTTGGAGCAGGAGGTCATTGATGCCATGGCAATCTCCATGTTGGTTCATAACAAACCCAGTCAAGCTGCCGAGAAGGCACTTGCTACCGCTTCCAAGAACAACTCCTATTTCATCCATAAAAATACCTTCCTCGTTGGTCTGGCTCTGCTCATTCCCCTGCACGACCCTAGCAACTACGTGATCTGGAAAAAGGACCGTCGCATGGCCTCTTACCACAACAACTCCGTGGTTGGCGCAACTGCCGGTTCTACCGATATTCTCAAGTCGTACTTGACCAAAGCCCAGGCTGACCCCTCGATCTTGAAGTCCGCTGAGGCATCGAAGCTCTTTGCTGTTGAGATCGGCAAGAAGCTTTTGGATCTGCTGCTCAAGCCTCAGGAGGATCTCAACACTAGCTTGCCGCTGCTCGACCTTGGACTTGACTCTTTGGTTGCTCTTGAGCTGCGTGCTTGGATTAAGCAGGTATTTTCATTCGATCTTCCTATGTTGGAGATGATGAGTATTGGATCTCTTGATATCCTCGGTCAACATGCGGCCAATGAGGTCTTCCGGATTGCGACAGAGAACAACCAGAGCTAGATGGTCTGTCTTTCTAGATATCTTTGGGGAGGAGGGGGGTGGATTGTACCTTTTGTGTCATAGATTTACTACAACACGAATTGCTTTTGACCCGATACTTGAGGAAGAAAACCGCATCGGCAGGAAACTTGGATCCCTTGCTAAATAGGTTCCATGAGTTGTCACCGAGACACCAATAGCCATATAATTAAAGTAAAGCGCTTTTCGTGTAAGGAGCCCCGAGAGTCAACCTTTTCAGGGAATACCAAGGTTATATAAATTATCCACTAATAGCAGTACATCGTCTTGGAAGGAATAGAGCTTTATATTTAGAGCGAGGGTCTGTCTCTGAGAATGCCTCGTTACTGGCATCTGCCCTATGTAGAGGCCAACGCTTGGTATTTACTTGACCCAGTGGCTGGTGCATATGGCTCATGGACACATAACTAACTACCTAGGTATCTATAGTACCAAGAGTCTACAGTCTTGAGCCCCGACATCACCATCCAATTCCTGTACAACTTTGCTTGATGCAGGATTCAAGATCTCCCGGATGGTACGAGTTGAAAAGAATGAAAACCAAGTGGGCTCTCTGACATACGCGAGCGGGATCCGACTACGCGCGGGCTACGGGGAACGGGACCCGACGCGACAACATGAGACTACAGAGTAATTGGAGAGGGAGCAAACAACTTACGACCTGTGAACGGTGCTCATGTTATTTAAACTTCACAACAAAGCACGTTAACTACAATTTGGTCGTCCAAACGCCTTCTTTCCCTCCAATCAAGCGTTCGAGTCACCCCCAATCCTCGAAATGTGGCGCATTCCAACAGACACCCCCCAAACTGCCATCCCCAATGGCCTCAAACTTGCCGAAGTGACATCCGACACCCCGCTAGACGAAGTCTTCAAACATTGGAAAGAAAGCGGCGGCGTAATCCTTAAGAACATGCTCACAGAAGCACAAGCAAACCAAATCACCCACGAACTCGAAGCCCGCCTGGACTCCGTCCAACGTGGCTCGCGAGTGCCGCACCCAGACCTAGCAGCCTTCCACGGCACAAAGACCAAGCGCGCCGGCGACATAATCAACCACAGCCCGACGTTCCGCGAGCTCATCCTCGAAAATGACTTCATCCACGCCATCTGCAGGCGCACCTTTACTGAAGGAGGACATAATGGCGACTACTGGCTGTCCGCGGCAACGACGCTGAATGCCTCGGGACCCCAGCCGGGACAGGTCCTGCACCGAGATCTGACGTCTTACCCGCCGTATGCACAACTGGGGCCCGACGGCACGGAGCCACAGATCAACTTCCTCTTTGCGTTTTCGGATTTCACAGAGGAGAAGGGCGCGACGCGACTTATTCCTGGGAGCAATAAGTGGCCGTTTGACCAGCGCGGCAACATGGGGCAGACAATTCCGGCGGAGATGAAGACGGGCGATTGTTTGCTTATTGGTGGGAAGGTGATTCATGCCATGGGCGAGAACAAGACCGAGATGGAGCGGAAGTGTATCCAGCTTACTGTTATTCCGAGTTTCTTGACGCCATCTGAGGCGCATCCGTTTATTATTACGTTGGAAACTGCGAAAACTTTGTCGAAGAGAGCGCAGAGGTTTGTTGGTTTTAGGTCGCAGTACCCGCGTGGCTCGCCGGGGTTGTGGACCAAGGATTATCTTGAGCTGGCGTTGCATCTGGGGCTAGATGATCTTCAGGGGGCTATGGAGCAGTTGCAGGATGTTATCAATCAGCCTAAGCAGTGGGATACTATTGACTATGAGAATGTTTAAAGATTGGATTTGCAGGCTATCTACGATGTTTGAATTACGTGCTTCTTGGAAAGTACATCACAATATATCCGGACAATAATAAAACAAATGAAACAAAATTATTTACTGTGTCCCTAACTCAAAAGAGCTGCTGATCTCAAGGTGCTTCAAGCTGGGTAGGTCGTGTGATCCCCATTTAAATCAACTATTCTTCGAACCGTTGGTTTCCAAGAATTTTCCGATTCAAATCAATCTCGGCAACAAAGAATGAGGTCACTAAACCAAGACCACTCAGGCCCGTCATTGTATAAAAGATGGTCCGGAAACATTTGAGATAAACTCTCAAGACCGGATCAAGGGTTGCAGCTGAAATATCAAGCAACCTCAGCTTGTCAATGAAGTTGACAGCATTGGCAGCGTCCCGAAGAGGTACCAGGGATCCGGTAAGCTCTATTGAAGAGGAGGAGATCGAGGTCGAAAAGGTTGTATTGAAAATGGTTGAAGCAATGGTGAGCCCTACCAGACCTCCGAACATGCGAATAGCTAACAGCAAGCCGATTGCGAGGCCGGTGTCATTGATATCCTTGACACTCGCTTGCATGGGAAGGATACTGAGACGGAGCAAGGCAACACCCGTTCCCCACAAGATCGGAAGTCCATAACGCATTGATTCTGATGATCCGACGTTGAACAAAGCGAGTAAACCAGTGCCCAGCGTGAGGATGACCCACGAGAACCGGAGGAGCCACGCGTATCCTCCAAATAACGGAACCATCATCATTGAGATAGCTGCAAATACCACACTGGTGATGACAGTCGGCAGTAAGGAGACGGCAGACAGGATTGGAGTTTCGAGTTGCACAGCTTGATATAGCAAAGGTAGATATTGCAAAAGAGATACTAGAATTGCGCCATGGAAAAACACTCCCACCAATGTCATATTCGCAGTCGTGGAATGGAACAGTCGATGAGGAACGATCGGTGACGCTGGGTACGCTTCGTAAAACCCGAAGCCAACAAGCACCACCACTCCCAGAAGCATCGGAAGAAGAGTCTGCCACGAAGCCCACGGGAACAGAGAACCCGCCCAACTGAGAGGCAACACGAAGATAGTAATACCGATAATCATCAGCATCATACCAATCCAATCAAGGCGGGCCACATTGCCGCCGAGAGAGGCATCGAGCTTGACCCGCCGTAAATTGAGGAAGAAAAACAGCAACGGTGTAGCAACCCCCAGAATGGGCAAATTTATCCATCCAATCCACCGCCAGCTAGCGTAGGAAGCGAACAGCGCTCCAACGGATGGTCCCAAGATATTACCGATAGCCGAGGGAATGCCCATTAAGCCAAGGTATGTCGAGCGCTCCTGCAGCGTCGTCATGTCGGCCAAAATGACTTCGGTGAGAACGTCGATTCCTCCGCCGCCGAGGCCCTGTAATACTCGGCCAACGATGATCGTGTTCATGTTTTTGGCGGTGGAGAAAACAATAGATCCAATGCAGAATAATGCCATGGATACGAAGAGAGGCGGTTTCCTTCCAAATGCGTCGGAGATACTTGCCCATACTGGTTGCAAGGAGAGGCCACATAGCGTGTAGGCGAGATTCGCCCAGAAAGACTGTAAATTTGAGCCGCCTAAATCACCGGCTATGGTCTGTTATACGGGTTAGCCTTTGCATCATCGGAGAAGTATGTTTGGAGCAAAAGAGGCATCTTCGTGGCTTACAGGCAGCGCTATACCCAGACATGTTGCGTCCATCTGGAAGACAAAAAGACTGGCGGCGAGGCCAATGAATGCCAAGTGGAAAGACAATGGTTTCTTTGGTGACTGCGCTTCATCGCTCACGTCGTTGGCTTCTATGGGTTCATCCATCTCTTTCTCTGCAGTCCCTGTCGTCTCTGATCTGGGTTCCGCATCTTGTTGAACTGAAACCTCGGGAGCGGATATCCCGGGCCTGTCAGTGCTGGACTGAAAGAAGCCCATTTTGAAAACAGTATTTCACCGTTCGCGTCAGGGCCAGGGCTAAAGTTGAAGGTGGAGATAAGATGTGCAGTAGCTCGATTGGTAGCTGGTAGTGCCCTGACAAGCGCGGATCATTTGTTCGAGTGTGTTTGGAGTGATCTTGGATTCCGGAGCCCTTGGGAGAGAACCTTCCCTAAGGATACTGGGAAATTGTTCTGACTCAGCATGATTCGTCACGTGCAGTACGCCGAACAGGGGGTTTTGAAAGAAGCAAAGGGGGCGTATTCGAGAGGTAGGGGCAGGAAAATGTAACTTTGGTATGGTATTATACTGATAAAATACACATTTACATGTACCTACAAAAATTTCCATCTTGGCTGGCGTCAGACAGCCCCTCCCACGGGCTGGATTCCTTTAGAGCAATCTCCGGGCCGGCGGGACGGATCCCGGTCAGCGAAGCTACGCCGAAGTAGGAAAATGTGGTGATCAGGCAACGGCAATATCCGCTTCGGGCCGACCCAGTGGATCCGGTGGCTCTCCAGTCCTCTTGAACGATACTACCTATGTACATATTAGGGAGATGTGTCTTCTTCTTTGCGAAGCTCAAGGTCCCCTTCACAATGGGCTTTGGACGAGCATCTGTCCCGACCCCAACGGACACCATCATCCCATTCCATTACTGGGATGACGACCACCACACGCGTGGCCTCTCGTTCGATATCACATTCCGCTTT
>ERZ1673737.2233-NODE-2233-length-16631-cov-4.604368_pt1 | contig 16631 bp, 10 predicted proteins | sample MGYA00580211_ERZ1673737 | MGnify/ENA primary metagenome ERZ1673737 (study PRJEB41218, sample SAMN15661789) | gut metagenome | host: Homo sapiens | place: Canada: London | collected 2015-08-20/2019-03-30 | study: EMG produced TPA metagenomics assembly of... | reverse complement strand
CAATTCCTTGCAGCCTATGTACCGGTAATATCCGGTGCGATAGAAGAAGGAAAGGTATCCACAATCGTAGTGGAGGGTTATACTGATTCTGCAGGCGACGAGGCTTACAATTTAAAACTTTCTGAGGAAAGAGCACAGACTGTTGCAGATTATATTAAAGCAGGTTATCCGGAGCTTGCGAATGTTATCGAGGTTGTCGGTAATGGAGAAAACAATCTTATTCTGGACGGAGAAGGCAAAGAAGATGCTGCAGCATCCAGGCGTGTAGAAGTCAGATATGTCCTGAAGACAGAGTAGAGATAAAATCAAATATAAAAAAGTACAATTGGAAATACGAGCAGATATATAAGGAGTGATTAAAAATGGCAGAAAATCAAAAAGTAGATCTCAGTACACTTCCCAAGGGGCTTACCAAGGAAGAATTTACAGCATTACCTAATTTTAAAAAGATACGTGCCTTTTTCACCTGGGCAGGTGTGGTATCTATCGTATCAGGTATATTCGTTCTATCGAGTATAGGACACATATCGCAAAGCATACTTCAGAATGGAGGAAGCCTTGATGGTTTGTTCCAGATGGGAGCAGTAAAGCTCAATTTGTTGTTTATGGTTGTCAGTATTGTTCTGGGAATTCTCTTAATTAAAAAGAAAACAACAACAATGGCTTATATTCTGGCTATAATAGAATTGATATATGTACTTCTGGCAATTACATCAGGTGGATCAGTAGGCATTGGTGCTATATCCTTTTTACTCTCTTTAGTTGGTGCGATCCGGATCGATAAAAAATGGAAACTTTATCAGGAAATCTCGGTTGGAAACAATCAGGGAAATCCTGCTGGAAACAGCACAGACGGAAGAACGCAGAATAATGCATATGCGCAATATCATACATCCCAGGCTGCCAATAACGAAACTTACTGGCAGAAGAAGCCGGAAGAGAATCATGGTTTTGTTTCAACCGGCGCATCGAAAAGTTTGAAAGAAGCACTGAATATTTATAAAAAAGAGAAAAGCTGGTCTGCAGAAAATGACATGATAGAGTCTTTGAAGACCAGTAAAGTATGGGTTCCCTATATCAGCGAGAAGAACCAGATGGATATTCTGAAAAATGGAGAAAGATATTATTTTCCTGTGTTTACAAGTGCAGCGGAAATGAAAGAGTATGGGAAGAAATTTTATCAAAGAGAAGTATACATTTCTGATGCGATTAATATGGCAAAAGAATCACGATATGTATTAACTGGTCTGGTTATCAACGCGTTTACTGATTCTGTTATATTGAACTGGGATCAGCTCGGCACGGTAATTACTGACGCCGATGATGGGGAAGAAAAAACCATGTATAAGAGATAGCAATTGTAATGCAAAGATCTACGTTGAATCTTATGGTAGCTTTCGGCATTTGTTTTATCAAATGGCAGGTTCCTATGATTTTTGAAGAGAAAGAATATTGATATATGAATAAAAAAAGTCCTGAACATTAAGCCTAAGATGCCTGATGTTCAGGACTTTTTTGTCTGAAAATATATAAAAACAGAATAAAAATCGCTTTGAATTTGTCAGTTTTTGCTATATGATAGTACTATCAGAAAAGTACAAACAAATAAGGGGAGAGAAAAGAAAAATGACACAAAAGCAAAATACGTTAACAAAAACAGGCATTGTCGCGCTTCTTGCGTGTGTATGTTGTATCTTATGGGGAAGCGCGATTCCGGTGATTAAAACGGGGTATCGGCTGATGGAGGTGGATGCGGCGGATACGGCGAGTCAGATTGAATTTGCCGGGGTTCGGTTTACGCTGGCAGGGCTGCTGGTTCTGATTTTTGCATCCATCAGGGAGAAAAAAGTGCTGATTCCGGATCGGACGATCCTGAAATACGCGGTTCCGGTGTGTCTGGCACAGACGGTGGGACAATATTTCTTTTTTTACATCGGTGTTGCCCACACTTCCGGAGTAAAAGGAGGCATTATCACCGGACTTGGCAACTTTATTGCGATACTGATGGCCTGCCTGATCGTTCGAAACGAACGGATGACCGGGAGAAAAATGGCGGGCTGCGTGCTTGGATTTGCTGGTGTGGTTGTGATCAACCTGATGGGAAAGTCCCTGGATATGGGATTCACGCTTACCGGTGAAGGATTTATCCTGATCTCGCAGGTCGCTTATGGAATCTCCACGATCCTGATTAATATCTATTCGAAAAAAGTATCCCCGGTGGTGCTCAGCGGAACACAGTTTACCATGGGAGGGGTCGTTCTGACACTGATCGGCATCGGAATGGGCGGACACCTTGGAAATATTACCGCGGTAGGTGTCGTGATCATCTTCTATCTGGCAATGGTTTCGGCGGTTGCTTACACGCTGTGGTCAGTATTGCTTGCCTGGAACGATGTCTCAAAAGTGGCGATTTTCGGATTTGTCAATCCATTATGCAGTGTGATCCTGTCAGCATTGATTCTTGGTGAGGTGAAACAGGCATTTAATACCGGTAGCTTAGTGGCACTGCTTCTGGTGTGTACCGGGATTTATATTGTTAACTGCAAAGCAAAACAAAAGAATTAAAAATATTTTTGAAAAATCAGAAAAATATAAAACCAAATAGACGATTCATGCATCTATAAAATGTAAAGTATACAGAATCGATATGTGTATAAAGCAAAACAGATTAGCAGATTACTAAATAAAGCGATTCTATTCATATAAAAACTCCGAAAAAAGGAAAGACATAATATGGAAGACAATCAGATTACAGATAACGATAAAGAAGATGATAAACAAGACCGCATAGAACTGGTTCAGAGAGCTGTGGAAGGCGATAAAGAAGCATTTACAAACTTATATATGCTTACATATTCAGAAGTATATCATATCGTAAAAGTATTTATACATAATGAAGATACCGCACAGGATATTGTACAGGAAACCTACTATAAAAGCCTGCGAAAGATCAAACAGCTGAAAGAACCGGATAAGTTTCCGGTGTGGATCAAAAAGATAGCGGTTAATACGGCAAAAGCACATTTGCGGAAAGTGGACTGGGTTTTATTCTCGGAGGCAGATGGTGAAGGGGGAAAAAGCATCGCCGAACTGCAGGACGAAAGACTGGAACATATACCGGAGATTGTAGTGGATCAGGCAGAGACGAAAGAACTGATAGACCAGATTCTGGGAGAACTGGATGAAAAGCAGAGAATGGTTGTGGGAATGTTTTACTATGAGCAGATGTCGGTCAACGAGATCGCAGATGCTTTAAACTGCAGCGTAAATACTGTAAAGAGCCGTCTGAATTATGCGAGAAAAAAGATCGGAAAAGAGATCGCCGAACTGGAGAAAAAGGGAGTTATCCTGCGGACAGCTGCACCGGTTCCGATTCTCATGTATCTGTTTCAGAAACTTCGGGGAGTTCAGGAACAGATACCGAAGGCGAAGTTCCTGGTGAAAGCGGGGATAGAAAAAGCGATTGTCACAGGAATTGCAGCAGCAGCGATCTGTATGGGAATCGGAATAGGTGCTGCGAAAATTCCGGACAGGCATCAGCAGGTGCAGGAGATACAGGAGCTGCTGGTGGATACAGATGATCAAAAAAACGAAGAGACGGAAGCCAGTGTGAAGGAAGATACAAAAGATACCGGAAATACAGAGGATGTGGTGACGCCGACACCTGAGAATACGCCAAAACCCACCGTAACTTCGGAACCTACAACGACACCGGAACCGGCGAAAAACCAGCCTGTTTCACCGGCAGCAGAGACAGAGTCAACGGCAGAAAACAATGGCCAGCCGACAGCTGCGACCGGTTCACAGGGAACGGAAGGAAACACGGAAAATACTGACAGCACAGGAAATACAGAAAGTACGGGAAATCAGCAGGGGACATCCATATCAGAAACAGATCAGCATACCCATCAGTGGGTAGCACAGACAGAAAAGATTCATCATGAGGCATCCGGGCATTATGAGACCAAGACGGTGCAGGAGGCATACGAGGAGCCTGTATACGAATACCATGTTTTTTGTAATACCTGCGGAGCAGATGTAACGACAAATGCACAGGAACACGAAGCGATACACAATGCCGGATTCAGCAGCAGAAAGATCCAGACCGGAAGTATTCACCATGATGCGGTGACGCAGCAGGTGTGGGTGGATGAACCTGCATACGATGAAGTGGTGACGAGAGGGTATGTCTGCTCGGTATGTGGTGCAGCCAAATAGTGAGGAAGAAGTACATATGAAAAAGAAAAGATGGAAAAAAATAATATGCATGGCGGTATTGGCACTTATGATCGTGCTGCTGCCTGTCACATCACAGGCGGGAACGTGGAAAAAGAACAGTACCGGCTGGTGGTGGCAGGAAGATAATGGAAGCTGGCCGGCGAATCAGTGGAAATACATTCACGGAACCTGGTATGCATTTGACGGGAATGGCTATATGCGCACCGGATGGTACTGGGATGGACGTTTCTGGTATTATCTGACCGGAAGCGGAGCGATGGCGGAAGGCTGGGCATCCGTCGGAGGAACCTGGTACTATCTACAGCCGGGAAGCGGAGCGATGGCAGAAGGCTGGAAACAGATCGGAGGAACGTGGTATTACCTGCAGCCGGGAAGCGGAGCGATGGCAGAAGGCTGGGCATCCGTCGGAGGAACATGGTATTATCTGCAGCCGGGTAATGGAGCGATGCAGACCGGTTGGGTAAAAGATGGAACTACCTGGTATTATATGAACAGCAGTGGAGCGATGTTGACCGGCTGGCAGCTGATCAATGGTTCCTGGTACTATCTGTATGAAAATGGAAAGATGGCAGAAGATACTTGGATTGGTTCATGTTATGTCAATCCATCCGGTGCATGGATACCGGATGCTGTTCAGAGCCAGTGGATCCGTTCCGGTGACCGTTGGTGGTATCGACACAGCGATGGAAGCTATACGGTAAATGGTTGGGAGACCATTAATCAGAAAAAATATCATTTTGACAAAAACGGCTGGATGCAGACCGGCTGGCAGAAAATCAACGGAAGCTGGTACTATCTGGGACCGGTAGGCGACGGGGCAATGAGAAAAAATCAGTGGGTGGATGACAGTTATCTCGGTTCCGATGGAAAGATGATGACTGCCTGCTGGGTGGATGATTATTATGTAGGAATATCCGGAAAAATAATAAAAAATCAGTGGGTGCAGGACTATTATGCAGGAGCGGACGGAAAAAAACTGAAAAATCAGTGGATCGATGATTCTTATGTCGGCGGGGATGGGAAAAAAGTAACCAGCCAGTGGATCGGAGAGTCCTATGTCGACGAGGATGGAGTACTTGTTCGAAATCAGTGGGTCGGAGATTCCTTTGTCGGAAAAAACGGAACGAAACTGAAAAACACCTGGATTGGTGACCGTTATCTGGATTCGGATGGAAACTGGGACAGAACGAAACCGGTACGGGTTCCGCTGGAAACGATTCGTTTGCAGACAACAGGTCAGCCATTGAAGCCGGGAGAAGAAGAGGAGATAGACTGGCAGTATTATCCGGAAAATACGACAGATGATCTGACTGCAAAGTGGACATCTTCGGATGAATCGATTGCGACAGTCAAGGATGGGAAAGTTACGGCGCATAAAGCGGGAGTAGTAAAAATCGCATTGAAAGTTTCCGACGTTTCACGGTCGGTGGAAATGCTTGTGTTACCGGAAGATGCTTCATCCATATCGGTAGAAATCAAGTATCCCACATCGGATGCTGATTATCTCAAATATGGGGAAGCAGCAGAAGTATCTGTCCATATGCAGCCGGGAAATTATGATATTACCAATCTTATCAGAATGTCTGTCGATGATGAAAATATCCTTATGCTCAATTCTCCGGTAGGTACTCTGTGGGCAACGGATATAGGAGAGACCACGCTTCATATAACGATACGGGATATCGAGTTGAGTCGGCAGATAAAGGTAGTATCGGCAGATAAAGACCTAGAAGAGCTTTATTTTGATCAGACAACGTTATATATGGAAAAGAACGAGACAACACACCTTCGGTTAACATCAAAACCTGTGGAGTATGCAAATTATCAGTATGCTAACGGTTATGGAATAAGATGGGGAAGCAGCGATGAAAGTGTGGTGACAGCGGATCGTTTTGGCATTGTCGCACAAAAACCGGGAAGAGCAACCGTATATGCAGAGATTCTTGGTAAACGGGCAGAATGTGAAGTGATCGTAACCGGTGAGGAAGATGTCGTGGAATACTCTTATGACACAGAATATGCCAAATATCTTTTTGATGAAGTTAACAAAATGAGAACAGCAAATGGGGTAGAACCATTTGTGTGGAATGAAGAAGATGCGGTCTATGCTTCTAAGGTCAAAGTGGGAATGCATGTGCAACCTGATTTTGACATTTACGGAATTACAGGTGTAGATGAAAATAAGGAAACACAGGATGTTCAGCTGGTGTACGGAGATGATAAGGACTTTACGAAAGAAGTAGCCTTGGATGCTCTGATACAAAATTCATCCTGTATGATACAACTGATGAAAAAGACCGATCAGCCACTGACAGCAGGCTGTGCGGTTCTGGTGTTGAAGGTGGATGGAAAAATAGAAAAACGCGGACTTATATTTACCATCGGACCCTCAGAAAGTGAACTAGCAAACTATTCTCAGCAGGAAAGAGAAGAATATTGGGCAAACTGGATGGGGATTTCCGTTGATGATATGAAAAAATATCTGCATTAAACGTTTATAAACCAAGAGGATTTATAATAAATACTTCGAAGGAGGAAGAATATGAAGAACAAAACAATCAAAAAAGCCTTGGCGATCGGGATGTCTGTGCTGATGCTCGCGTCAACATTTACGCCGGTCAGCGTACAGGCAGCCGGCGGTTGGAAACAGAACAAAACCGGCTGGTGGTGGGAGGAGGATAACGGAAGTTATCCGACCAAAAGCTGGAAAAATATCGGCGGAACCTGGTACTATTTTGACGGAAACGGTTATATGGTAACCGGATGGTTAAAACTTTCCAGTGGCTGGTATTATCTGACGGAAAGCGGAGCAATGGCCACCGGCTGGGTGCAGGTAGGAAACATCTGGTACTACATGAATGAAAGCGGAGTTATGCAGGTAGATACCTGGATAGGGAATAATTATGTAGATGGAAGCGGAGCCTGGATCCCCGGAAAAGCAAAAACGCAGACCGGCTGGGTGAAAAGCGGGAACCGCTGGTGGTACAGCCATTCCGATGGAAGCTATACAACCAATGACTGGGAAGTGATCAACGGAAGCTGGTATTACTTCGATGGATCCGGTTGGATGGTGACGGGCTGGTTAAAACGTCCGAGTGGCTGGTATTATCTGACGGGAAGCGGAGCAATGGCCACCGGCTGGGTGCAGGTAGGAAGCACCTGGTATTACATGAATGAAAGTGGAGTCATGCAGGCAGATACCTGGATCGGTGACAATTATGTAGGCGGAAGCGGAGCCTGGATTCCCGGAAAAGTGAAAACACAGGCCGGCTGGGTGAAGAGCGGAAACCGCTGGTGGTACAGACATGCGGATGGCGGTTATACGATGAACGGCTGGGAAATGATCAACGGAACCTGGTACTACTTCGACGGATCCGGCTGGATGGTAACCGGCTGGAAACAGGTGAACGGAAGCTGGTATTACATGGATGCATCCGGGGCAATGGTAAAAAATGCCTGGGCAGGTGATTATTATCTGGGAGCTGACGGAGCCATGGCAACGAATACCTGGATCGGACAGTATTATGTAGATGGTAGCGGAAAATGGATACCGAATAAACAAAAAGAACCTGAAAAACAGGAGATCGCTCTGCAATCCATCAGCCTGAATCAGACTTCTCTGGAAATGTGGGCAGGAGAGAGCGAAACACTGGAAGTTACGTATAACCCGTTCAATACTACCGTAGATAAGAAAGTAACCTGGAGCAGTTCAGATAAAAGTGTTGCGACTGTAGAAAACGGAAAAGTAAAAGCGGTTGGTAATGGTGAAGCAACCATCACAGCAGAGGTGGATGGAAAGAAAGCGAGCTGTACGATCACATCGAAAGAATATCTCGCAGTAAGGATTTACGATAATGGTCTTTTTTTACCGGCAGGCAGAGCATGCTATGTAGGGGTATCCGATCAGGATGGAATGTTGAACGATAAATATGAGCTGAAAATGTACTCTTTGAACAAAGATGTGGCAGACTTTAATGAAGATGGGTATCTGAAAGGAATCTCAGATGGAACTGCAACAATCGTAGCAGAATGGGGAGGAAAGATCGGAACTGCAACTGTTGTAGTAAAAACGATACAAAAACTTCAGGCAGCTTATTTTGAACAGGGTGTTTACAATATGAAAACAGGAGATAAACTTCAGCTTGAAGTAAGTAAAACACCGGAAAATGCCTGGATTTCCGCATCTGGTTGGAAATCCAGCAATCCGGAGGTGGCAGAAGTTGACTGGGATGGTGTTGTAAGAGCTATGAGTGAAGGCGAAACAACCATTACATGTAGTGTACAGGAAGGATCTTTAGAAGCAGGTTTCAGCCCGGATAACAAAAATCCATATATCACAGTCAGCTGCACGATCAAGGTAGAAGGAGTCGGTGATAACACAGAACTGGATAAAATTGAATGGAAATATACAGATTCAAGTAATAAATATGAGTTTGTAAAAGTTGGTGATATTATAACTCCCAATATACAGGTATATCCTGTGACCTATCCATTTGACCTGAACGATGTGGAACTCTCTATTGTATGGAGTGGACATAGTAGTCCTGCTGGAACTGTATCGGAGGATGGAATTGTAGAAATTCTGGAAGGAAATAAGATAAAAATATGCAAACCAGGAGAGGCTCGGGTAAAGGCAGTCCTGAATGGAAAAGAGACACAAATTATTTTTAGCTGTTCAGCTAATGGGTGATATAAATTAAGAAAATATCCCTGATGGTCTGGGAAATTTCAGACTGTCAGGGGTATTTTTATATTGTATTGCAGTAGCTATTCAGTAGCCACTGTGAAGGTACTGAACAGTTACGTATTGCATAACAATCATTGCTCCAGTAGACCAATCTTGACTGGCAGTATTTGGAAAAATCAATTTTTGTATTTTTAATAAATAATTTCATAGAAAAATTTCAGTAAAAGTAGAACCTAAAAGCGATCTTATGTATCTATATAAATGAGAACGCAACAGAAAACCCAAAACTGTAATGCTTCAAGAAACAAAAGAAAAGACATGACAGAAAGAATGCAAGGAGGGCGAGTGTATGCATTACAAAAGATTACAAAAATACGGAAAGAAACTGGCTGTTGCAGTCCTGACCAGTGCGGTACTTCTGGCTTCGGGAGCGACTGTTTATGCGGATGATACAGGGGAGTATCTGTCGCAGGCGAATACACAGGAGGCAGAAGTTACAGAAAGTACAGAAGATGTAGCAACGCCTGCGGAATCAGAGTCCGGTGAAGTGGAAAGTACGACACGGAATCAGGAGGAACAAAAAAACAAAGCTACGGAATCCGAAATACAGGAAGAGGGCAAAATACAGGATGTTTCAGAAGAACAGCCGGAATCCGAAGTACAGATAAAGGAGGAAAAACAGCCGGCATCGGAAAGTGCAGCAGTTCCTGAACTGAATGAGGAAGCACAGCAGCCCGCTGTACAGTCCCAGGAAACTCAGATTGCGGTTCAGACGCAGACGGTGGAAGCACCACATCCGGGATGGAATCAGAGTGGCGGACAAACCTACTATCTGGATGAAAACATGAATCGGTTGACAGGCTGGCGATTGTTGGGAAATGTCTGGTATTATTTTGATGATCAGGGAGTTATGGCTACCGGCTGGCGATGGATCGGTGGAAAATGGTATTATATGAATTCCGCCGGGGCAATGCAAAGCGGCTGGTTTCAGGATGGACAGACCTGGTATTATGCCAATGGAAGTGGCGTGATGCAGAAGGGCTGGCTGAACCGTGGAGGAACTTGGTATTACCTGACCGGAAGTGGAGCAATGGCAGAAGGCTGGGGAAATATCGGTGGTACCTGGTATTATTTTCAGCCGGGAAACGGAGCGATGCAGGTCGGCTGGGTGAAAGACGGAAACATCTGGTATTATATGAATGGAAGCGGAGCGATGCAACGAGGCTGGCTGAACCGTGGAGGAACCTGGTATTATCTGACCGGAAGCGGAGCTATGGTGGAAGGCTGGGCGTATATCGGCAGTTCCTGGTACTATATGGTGCCGGGGAATGGAGCCATGGTCGGAGCCGGATGGCATCTGATCGATAATTCCTGGTATTATATGAACGGAAGTGGTGCCATGTGCAGCAACCGATGGATTGGAAATTATTATGTCGGTGGAAGCGGAGCGATGCTGACAAATACATGGGTTGGCTCATATTGGGTAGGAGCTGACGGGAACTGGATCCCGAATTATGACCCGGATCAGAATGCAAGATGGGTACAGGACGGAAACACCTGGTATTACCAGAGAACAGATGGAAGCAGAATCACTAATAGCTGGAAAAAGATTAACGGCACCTGGTATTATTTCGCCGGAAGCGGAGCCATGCTCACCGGATGGAACGTTGTGGGTGGCTCCTGGTACTTCTTTAACGGAAGTGGAGCGATGCAGACAGGCTGGGGTCAGGTTGACGGTTCCTGGTACTATTTTGGCGGTGACGGAGCCATGAAAACCGGTTGGATCAATGATGGAAAGAGAAATTATTATCTGAAACCAAATGGTGTATGGAAGAATATTCTTATCGGTGTTATCGGTAACAATGAGGCAGGAGCGGCAACTACGGCGGCAAAAGTCAGAGAAATGGGTGTTGATGCCGTGATCGTCACAGGAGGCTATGATCCTTCACAGTATGATGGAATCATTATTCCGGGAGGTGGAGATCTGGATCCGTCACGATATGGACAGGCAAATACAGGAAGCAGCAATATCGACAATGCACTGGATGACAGACAGATCGATGCAGTGAAAAGAAGTGCCGAAGCCGGAAAACCGGTTCTTGGCATCTGTAAAGGTATACAGCTGGTGAATGTCGCTTTTGGTGGAACACTGAATCAGAATATTGGAGGTCACATGGGTGTATGGCATTCGGCACATGTGGTTGCCGGTGGATGGCTCTCAGGAGTATATTCCGGTTCTGTGAGTGTCCTCAGCTATCATCATCAGTCCATCCGTGATCTGGCACCTGGTTTCCAGGTAGATATGCGGGCAGGAGATGGAACAGTTGAGGCTATTTCAAACAGTGCAAAACGTGTCTACGGTGTACAGTTCCATCCGGAACAGATGAACAATGATGCGGGAAATCGTTGTATGAAACAGTTTGTGGCGATTTGTACAAACTAATGGGAAAATGAAATAGATCAGAGAAAAAACAGGCAGGAGAGATCCGGAAAAATGGATTTCTTCTGCCTGTTTCTCATAATAATGTTGCATAGTACCAATCGTTTACAATGATTACCGTTCCCAGCGTCCCGAAGCCCCGCATGGAAGCACCAGTCCGGTATCACGAACCGGTAAACCGATCTCCTGAGAGTCCACATGACCGTTAAATGGTTTCAACTCGGTAGCAATCATATAAGTCAGTACTGCCGGAGCAAGTCCTGTTGTGTAGGAGTTTACCAGGAAGAATAACGGATCATCGCTGAGCAGTTTTGCACACAGCTTGATCAGCGGATGGATCGCCTCCTCGATTTTCCAGATTTCTCCTTTGGGTCCACGACCGTAAGACGGCGGATCCATGATGATCGCATCGTAGTGATTGCCACGGCGGATCTCACGTTCTACAAATTTTACACAGTCATCTACGATCCAGCGGATAGGGGCATCTTTCAGACCGGAGGAAACTGCGTTTTCCTTCGCCCAGGTGACCATTCCCTTAGAAGCATCCACATGAGTAACACTGGCACCTGCAGCTGCAGCGGCAAGGGTAGCACCACCGGTGTAGGCGAAGAGGTTCAGCACCTTGACCGGGCGTCCGGCTTTGCGGATCTTGTCACCGAACCAGTCCCAGTTGGTTGCCTGTTCAGGGAAAAGACCGGTGTGCTTGAAGCTGAACGGTTTTAAGTTGAACGTAAGGTCTTTGTACTGAATGGTCCACTGTTCCGGCAGGTTGAAGAATTCCCATTCACCACCGCCCTTTTTGCTGCGGTGATAGTGGCCATTCATCTTTTTCCAGCCTGGATTCTTCTTCGGGGTGTCCCAGATAACCTGCGGGTCCGGACGAACCAGCAGATAGTCGCCCCAACGTTCCAGTTTTTCTCCTTTGGAGGTGTCAAGCACCTGATAATCTTTCCATTGATCTGCAATCCACATGATAATAATATCCTTTCTTTCTATATAAATGTATGTCTGGCTAACAGTATTTTTCCGGAAATTGGAAAAAAGCCTGTATGTGTTCTATGAGTAAAGTCAGAATGTCCAAGGGACATACTTATCTATAGAATACCATAAACCGGAAAGACAATACAACAGCTATTTGAAAATGCAAGTTTTATGAAGAAAAGTTGCATAAAGGGTCTGGAAAAATAAAATATATCCGTATAATATGCCGAAAATGCAAGTGTTTCTTGACATATGGTCACTTTCTGGATAAAATATTTTCTAGTAGCGTGAAAGTACGGATGCTGCATAATGAACCATGATGGAAGCAAAAGCACAGGAGGAGATCTATGAAACCGTATAGTCAGTTAAGCAAAGAAGAATTAACCGCTCTGAAGAAAGAACTGGAGAAGCAGTTTGAGGATGTAAAAGGTAAGGGCCTGAAACTGGATATGTCTCGTGGTAAACCGGCAAAAGCTCAGTTGGATCTGAGTAACGGCATGATGGACATTCTGAACAGTGAAACCGATCTGGTAAGCTCTGACGGAGTAGACTGCAGAAACTATGGGATTCTGGATGGTATCAGTGATGCGAGAAAACTGCTGGCTGATATGAGCGAAGTGCCGGAGAGAAACATCCTGATTTATGGCAATTCCAGCCTGAATGTTATGTTTGATACCGTAGCACGTGCCATGACTCACGGTTTTCTGGGAAGCACTCCATGGTGTAAATTAGATAAAGTAAAATTCCTCTGTCCGGTACCCGGATATGACCGTCACTTTGGTATTACCGAATTCTTTGGAATCGAGATGATCAATGTGCCATTACTGCCGACCGGTCCGGATATGGATATGGTGGAGAAACTGGTAGCAGAGGATCCAGCGATCAAAGGTATCTGGTGTGTACCGAAATACGCAAACCCAACCGGTATCTCGTACTCTGATGAGACTGTAAAAAGATTTGCACACCTGAAACCGGCAGCAGAAGATTTCCGTATTTTCTGGGATAATGCATATTCCATCCATCATCTGTATGATGACAAGAGAGACGTGATCCTGGAGCTGTTAAATGAATGCGTCAAAGCAGGAAATCCGAATATGGTTCTGAAATTTATTTCTACATCCAAAGTATCTTTCCCGGGATCCGGTATCGCAGCACTGGCAGCATCCGAAGCAAACCTGGAAGATGCGAAAAAATACATGCGTGTGCAGACTATCGGTCACGATAAACTGAATCAGCTGCGTCATGTAAGATTCTTTAAAGATATGCAGGGAATGTATGCACATATGAGAAAACATGCGGATATCTTGCGTCCGAAGTTTGAAAAAGTATGGGAGGTTCTGGACAGAGAACTGGGTGGTCTGGAGATCGGTACCTGGACAAAACCTCTGGGTGGATATTTCATTTCCTTTGATTCTATGGAAGGATGTGCAAAAGCTATCGTTGCGAAAGCAAAAGAAGCAGGTCTGGTACTGACAGGTGCAGGTGCAACCTATCCATACGGAAAAGATCCGAAAGACAGTAACATTCGTATCGCTCCGTCTTTCCCGACAGTAGAAGAACTGGCGGTTGCCGTTGAAATCTTCGTACTAAGCGTAAAATTAGTAAGTATCGATAAGCTTCTTGAAGCATAAAACACAGGAAAACTAAGGCTGTTTACCGGAGAAAAATTTTCCGGTAAATGGTCTTTTTCTTTTGCTCTTTTTTAAGAAAATGGCTTTACCCATCATAGGTTCGGTGTTAGAATAATGTGGAACAGACAGACGCGAGGGGGATATGCGGAGGTCTGTGAAGTAAATGAAGGGATGATGCAGGAATACCGGCAGATTTTTAAAAGAGAAGGAAAAGTAAAATGCGCCGGAAGGTCTGCATGTTCGGAAGAAAGTAAGGGATTATAGTTATGGCAAAAAAGAAAAAAAAGAATGCGAAGAAACTGGTTCTTGGCGTACTGGTTGCCTATGTAGCGATTATGGCTCTTGGATATATGGGGGTGTCCTATTATTTCTCCAGCCATTTTCTGAAAGGAACTACGATCAGTGGTATCGACTGCAGCAGCAAGACAGCCACGCAGGTGAAAAAGAAGATTCAGAAACAGCTTGGGCAGTATAAACTGCGGATCGCGGAACTGGATGGAAAGACAGAGACAATTCAGGCAACCCAGATCGATCTTACTTACGTGGATGATAATAAAGTAGATGAACTGTTAAAAGAACAGGAACAGTGGAAATGGATCACAGCATTCTCATCAAAAAAGACATACGAACTGGCAGTAACGACCACCTATGATGAGAAAAAACTGAAGGAAGCTCTGGATGATATGAGCTGTTTTCAGGAAGAAAATGTGGTCGCACCCAAGGATGCCTGTCTGAAGGAGCAAAATGGCGAGTATGTGATCGTGCCGGAGGAAGAAGGAAATACACTGGATCGCACAAAAGTGGAAAAGGCAGTAAAGGATGCAATCGAAAGCGGAAAGACAGAAATTAATCTGGAAGAACTTGGCTGCTATGAAAAACCATCGGTATGGAAGGATGATCCTGATCTGATTGCCGAGAGGGATGCGAAAAATCAGCTTTTGAAAGTCGATATTACGTATGACTTCGGAGATCGGAGTGAGACGGTAGATGGTTCCGTAGTAAAAGACTGGTTGCTCCGGGACAGTGATGGAAACTGGACGGTGGATGAGAGCAAAGCGGCTGATTATGTACAGCAGCTTGCTTATAAATATGATACATTTGGTCTGACCCATGAATTTACCACACATGCAGGAAAGAAGATCACTTTGAAGGGCGGCGATTATGGATGGGTCATCAAGAAAAAAGAAACCACCGCAGCCCTTGTGGAATACATAAAAGAAGGAAAAACCGGAACGGTAGAGCCGGTTTATCTGTATGAAGGAAAGAGCCGGGAAACCAACGATATCGGTGGTACCTACGTAGAGATCAGTATCCAGGATCAGGAAATGTGGTGTTACAAGGATGGTGTGGTCGTGGTGGATACGCCCGTAGTAACGGGTAATGTGTCAAAAGGATATGATACACCGTCAGGAAGTGTCTGGGCAATTGATGCGAAAAAACATGATGCAGTCTTAAAAGGCGAAGGTTATACACAGCCTGTAACATACTGGATGCCGTTTAATGGTAATGTGGGAATTCACGATGCGGATACCTGGCGTTCCGAATACGGTGGTGAGATCTACAAAACCAGCGGTTCCCACGGATGTGTGAACACACCTACAGCAAACGCGGAGAAAATCTTTAATACGGTAGAGATTGGAACCCCGGTAATCGTGTATTAAAAAGAAGAAAGCAGTGGCTGAAACAGAAACTGCGAAAATAATTTTGGAAAGAAAGAGTAGGAGAAGAAAAATGAAAATTGTAGTATTGGCAGCTGGAACCAGCACGGAACGTGAGGTTTCTATTGTATCGGGAACAGAAGTGTGTAAGGCACTTCGTTCCAGGGGACATCAGGCGATTCTTGTGGATGTATTTTTCGGCAAGGAAGGTGCAGATCCTGCCACTGCTTTTGACGGAGATTATGATGTAGATGCAGAAGCTGCATATATCAGCAGTTTTAATGTACAGGTAAAAGATGCGGTGGCAAGCGGAAGAGAATTCTTCGGTCCGGGTGTGATTGAGCTGTGTAAGGCAGCGGATGTGGTCTTTATGGCACTTCACGGAGCGAATGGTGAAGATGGAAGAGTACAGGCCTACTTCGATTTGTGCGGTATCCCGTATACCGGAACCGGTTATCTGAGCAGTGCGATGGCGATGGACAAAGGAATCACAAAAAAAATCTTTCGGACTTCCGGTGTTCCGACACCACGCGGTGTGGAACTGAAAAAGGGGAAAGACAGCATGAATCTGGCTGACTATAATATGGAACTTCCGGTTGTGGTTAAGACCTGCTGTGGAGGCTCAAGCGTTGGAGTGTATATCACAAAGACACCGGAAGAATACGAAGAGGCACTGAAAGGTGCATTTTCCTACGAGGATGAAGTGGTAGTAGAGGAGTATATCGAGGGAAGAGAATTTTCTGTTGGTGTGGTAGACGGTAAAGCCTATCCGATCATCGAGATCGCCCCGGTAGAAGGCTTTTACGATTATAAGAATAAATATTCCGCAGGCGCGACCATCGACACCTGTCCTGCAGTTCTGACCGAGGAGCAGACCAGGCAGATGCAGACATATGCAGAAGCAGGATGCAAGGCACTGGCAGTTGAGGGATATGCAAGACTGGATTTCCTGATGAAAGAGGATGGTTCCATGTACTGCCTCGAAGCAAATACAC
>ERZ1673737.2226-NODE-2226-length-16661-cov-4.154944_pt1 | contig 16661 bp, 18 predicted proteins | sample MGYA00580211_ERZ1673737 | MGnify/ENA primary metagenome ERZ1673737 (study PRJEB41218, sample SAMN15661789) | gut metagenome | host: Homo sapiens | place: Canada: London | collected 2015-08-20/2019-03-30 | study: EMG produced TPA metagenomics assembly of... | reverse complement strand
TCAATGCTGATCACGAGATTCATGCTTGGCGAAGCAGGCATTTTATGCCTGGAGACCCATGAAATCTCAACAGTAAAATTTGGCTAAAACAAAGGAGATAGTGCACATTGATTTTTGTTGCTGTTTTTCTCAAACAGTTCAATCAAAACCCATAAAAATGTCAATCACGAATAAAGATAGCGGGGAAGGGCGCTATCTAGGGTGTCGGGCCGCTAAATAAAGCTAAAGATCGAGTGTAGAAAAGAAATTTAATATATTTAAAGAATCGATCGTTATCCTTTCGCACTAAACACTAGGTCTTAGTGGAAAACGGGGTCTAGAGCCGTAAAATGGTTCTGTGATTATTCTTTGCGTTGTGGAACATCGTCTAAGTAGGTTAGTCTCTTCCGCGTATTTCTCCACCAGATTATACATCCCAGGAACTTGAAACTGGATCGACAACTACTTCCCCGATCGAGGGATATACATCAATGGCAACCCTTCCAATTCTTTTTGCACGCGAAATGTTGAGATAGAATAATTGAAGCAACAATTGAAGCAATGCGCAAGCACATGTTCTCCTCTTGTTAGGTGTGGCTAAAGGCTTTATCTTCAGCCACTTGGTCCATTCTGCAATTCCAAAAAAGATCATAGCCCCTAACGGCGACGGTCCGCGCCTAGGATCCTTGTTGCAGTGACGAAGCCTAACTCCGTTCGTTCGCGAAAGGGCCAATGGGAAAATCCCTAAATTCCCGATTGACACTAAGGGTACAGTTGGTTCCTGTATCGTACCTGGGATCGTACCTACCTATTTCTGACAGGGGTGGGTCTATTTCTTAGTCTTTTTTTAATATCTTAATTGCATCGGAGACTCAACTGCTTTCATACTATCCCATGCAATTTTGGTTCCATGATGTAAGAGAAATTCGCGAGGAACGAGGGCTGTGTTGTGTAAATCTTTTATGATTTTTCTTGTCGATACAGTCAATCTATTGTATAGAAATTTTGACAGGCTTGAGAAGTACGAAAAAATAAAAAAAGGAATATACCATGAGTCGCCAAGTTCGAACTGGGGCTTTTTCACCAATAAGAATAATTGCTATCGAGCTAGTAGATATCCGCCGTCGATCGAGGGTCCATTTAGATTGGTTGGGAATACCAGATCTCCACTGGCGCATAGGTATGCATTGATCCTGGTGTGAGGGGGACTTCTCCCAACTTGTCGTCATCCGCGGAACTGAGATATACGAACATCAGGGGAGCGATTGTGACCATGCTCCATGTTTACCTTCGTTTTGGGGGGGTTTTTTTTATTATTATTTTTCTTTCATCCAATCTAGCCTGAAGCCCTTATAAGATAGAGGGTTCCCCCCGAGGATTGTTGTGAATCTGGCTATCTCCCCTTTACTCCTTTAATGACCGCATTGACGATTTTACGATCATACAACCACCACTCTCTCGATACAAACATGCCTCAGAAAGATTGGTTCTGTGTTCTTCATGGCTACCAGTTCTGTAGGTGCGCGAGGCTCTATATGGAGCTCACAGATTATTCTGAGCATAGCAACCCCATAGATCAGTCGTCGACAGATCATCATCCCAGAATACCTCAATGCCACGACTGGAATTGTTGTCCGTCGGCTCCGTCGGCTCAAGTTCCCATCCACAATGCTGCGCAACACAATCCGGTGTGGGGATACAACCCCCCAGACCCCTTGAATATGGGGATTCCTGGTGACGGGTACACTTCATTGCACGGCAACTCCAGCGCTTTTACTGCTGGCAGATCTTCGCCTGTGCAAGTGCAGACACCTCCAAGCACCGCTGGTCACACTTCACCACAGGGAGAAACACTGTATTACGGGAGCCCGGTGCAGGAATACACCCCGAAGTAGGTTTCCCGCAACCCTGCCTCGAGCATGAAAACCATTCATCTCTCGCTAACCATCACTATAGGGATCCCGAACTTCCTTTGCAGTGTTACTGGACTGGGGGCTGCGAACACGGGTTGACATTCCCCGACATCATATCGCTGTTGAATCATTTGGAAACGGTTCATATTAATCCGCAATCTCGTGCAAATGCGAATCAGTCGTAAGATATCCGATGACGTTTTCAATTAGCGCATTCATCTGCTAATGCCGTATTCGCTCTCCTAGGGGCCACGCAGGCGGAATACAATGCGCTTGGAAGAAGTGTACTTCTACCTTCGGTACAAAGGTCTCTCTGGAACGCCATGTCAGATGGCTCCATGTCAACTCGGAGTCGTTTCTTTGTCCTTTTTGTGACAAAGTTTGCAACCGAGATGATAACTTGAAGGACCATATGAGCAAGTACCATCGGATTTCAACTTGGTGGAGACGTTGCAAAGGGGATTGTTATCTCATTTGAGTGGAACTGTCTGTCGGCTTTGAGATGAATTGGTATGGTTTATGAATAGTGAATATGTAACGTGAAGGCTGGCGTTATTTATAAGGTACATGGGGTGGGCATAGATATAGGAAAAAATGTATTAGACTAATTTTCCTTGCTTTCTTTTCTGGAGTACGTGATTGAACCTCCTTCACATCGTTAAATCATATATAATAAGTTGGACCATTGAGTGCAGTTTACCGTTGATGTAGAAGTAAAGAAGGCGAGGTTCTTGAAAGTGACAAGGATAACTATAATAACTACAAATAGTCACATTATTGATTATTGATTTGATTCGCATCACAACCACCGAAGATTTCAACGTATAATATGGCCGTCTGTTGAGGAAAAGTTGTTCCGGGCGATACAATAATAGGAGGTTCCTCCAACCCGGGTATAAGGCCGCCAAGGCCCTGTTGCATCCTAAAGTACGGAGAAGGGACAAACGCTATCGGTAGGAATACTTCTCAGATATTCCATTGACGACCCGAGCTCGATGCGTCAATCATGTGGCTACGGGGCAGCTTACATGTGGAGTCAGTTTACATCCACTGAAGTACCGGTTGGATCGGAACGTAATCCCCGTGTATTGCACTATGTCAACAAAAAATTAAAAATTTGGATGGATCGACAGTGCATGAATCGGGTGTTTGGGAAAAAAAATAAAAGTGAAAATAAAAATAAAAATGAAAAAACTATTGTGAAACTTTGAACTGCTATTAATCCCAGCAGAACGGTTAAAGGTTCGGGACCTGCGATTCGGGCTACATTGCAGGAGGTTCGATCTTTCTGGAAATTCGGCACGTTGACAATGATCGCGTATTTTCGAAGTCCTCAGCTTGGATTGATAGGCAGAAAGCTCGCGAGACACACTTATGGGGGTGTAACTTAAATTTGCGCAATGACTTTTACTCCGGGAATCATGACTATGCACGGAGCCAAAATGTCTATTATGAGGTATAGTGTACTGTAGCGGACCAGATCTGTCTGACAATGAGATATGCAAATCCGAACGCAGTAAGTTATGTTCAGAGGGTGATGTAGAGCGGGAAATCGATTGTACACAGTTTCAACAGTACAGTGGTGTAACAAAAGTATTTGACCTCCGGTACTTCGGGATCCACTTTTGATCTGCGCCTCTCATACCGCCTACTAAATTAGTACGTTAGATCTATTGCTAAAAGCTGCACAGGGAGCATGGGAAGGCCTAGATATTGAAATATTTAAGCATCTATCAGAAACCATGCCTCACAGGGTAGCTGATGTTATTAAGTATGAGGGGTGGCATACTAGCTATTAATTGAATTGAATTTCGGAGGTTTCTGCCAGGCAGTATTAGAAAAGTGGGTCTAAGACCGAAGTACTCGAGATCAAATATCTTTCACCATGGGAACCAAAACAGAGTAAAATCCCCGTATAGTATTTAGATGACAAACCGATTTTTCCGGGTTTTCTAAGGCCCCAGTAGCTAGGCCCGGGTTGGGCCTGGGTTACGAGGTTTCGACCGTTACCAAACTCTATCGCGGCCTGGAGTCATGTTTTTGCTAACTTGATTTGATTTAGGTGTATTGTTCAGATTGCCCTCCAACGAGGCGCCGTAATTCACAGTAGCCATAATAAGTTAGATAGTCGAATTACAGAGTACATGTTTGTTCTTTATCCAGATCTAGTCCATCTGCGCAAACACCTCCAGCGCCTCATGCAACTTTCCAAACAAACCGCCATACCACCCCTTGATCACGTCCCATTCTTCCCCGGGCAAGGTACCTTGACACATACGCAACCAACCCCCAACAATGAAATCCGCATAAGTAGCCCGAGTCCCCAATAAAAATGGCCCACTCGCATCCTTCCTATACAAACTCGCAAGCCCACTTAATGTCTCCTCAAACGACTTCATCAACTCCCCCCTCGCCTCCCCTTTAACAACCATAGCATCCCACGGCACTCCAATCCTCTTCTCAAACTCCGTTATGGTCTCTTGCGCCCTAGCAGGATCCAAAGGCAACCCACCCCCCATCAGTTGCGCATGCGCAGTAAACGCACTATCCACATTCGTATTGAACCGCACGTATGCCGGGATAGGCCCATCCTCACCGACATCCGCGACCGCGATCGGCGCGAAAAGCTCTAGTTCCCGTCCAAACACGAAATCAAGGTCCTGGGCTGGGAAAAGCTCCCCCGCTCCCGAGGATGGGTATTGTTCTTCCAGATATACGGCGATTTCAAAGGAGTCGCCTATTGTGCGGCCCGTGGTTGGGTCTGAGACGATGGGGAGGGTGTGGTAGGCGGATCCGTCGGCGAATTTGCGCGAAGCGGGGATGTTGAAGGGGACGCGGACCTTGCTGATGTCGGGGAGGGGCACCCAGGTTGTTTTGTAGGGGACTTTCTTGAAGTTTAGGGCGTAGCGGGTTTTCCAGGGGTTTGGTGAGCAGGAGGTTTTTTCGACTGGGGGTGCCAGGGCGATGTCGTAGAAGGTTAGGGACATGGTGGGGGGTGTAGTTATGGTTGAGGTTGCGGTTGAGGCTATTGTCATGGATTTTGCAGGAAATTGAGTTGGAGTGTAGTGTGATGTATTCCCTAAATTGGATTGGAGTCTATGAGCAGCTACTCCCTGCAAGAGCAGTCTTATATACAGTACTGGGGTGGAGGAGTGGAGAGGGTGCTTGAGTCATGTAGAGTCATGACGATGTGGGGTAGCAAGGTCCACTGTGTTTATTACGCACGTTGACTCAACTTTTATAACAATTAACGTTAGGTCTTGGCTAGTTCTTTGTATATCCAATACGCTCATCTTAATGTGATATTCATAACTTAAACCCAACCTCAGCAGATCAATCCATACCACCCTGGCTAACAACATCAGAGCCGTAGGTCTTTTTGGCAAAAGTCAAGGCCATGGATTATGTATGTAGTGCAATTCATTCAATTCGCATTTCAAGATCAAGGTATTTACATAGTGAATTCAAGCAAATTACCACCATAATCTCGGGCGAAAAAACGTGTGGGATACTCCTTTGCCTGGGTCCCTATAATTATGATGCATGAGCACACCGAAGTATGGACCGCAGTTAGGAACAAGCAACTTACCAGAATCCTGCTCTCCAGGCTTATCAGCAGCCATCGGTGCCGCAGGTCCACCCCGAACATGATGCTCATAGATGCTCGTCTTAATCTCATCAAGTTCCTCACGGCTATCGAGCTTAAAGCATGGATGCCGGGTAGATGTGGGATCAGTAGAACCGATTGTGACATGTATTTGCTGTCCACTGGAGCCGAGGTTGAACCTATACAGCAGGTTAGGTATATTCTCCTGGGTCTATAGTTCAGTCGGCATACCATAGAATAGTCCCCTTCTGCAACTCAGGTACCGGCGCCGAGATCAGCCCGAGCGTAGTACCGTAGAACTCCTGGGCATGATGCAAGGTATCCTTCGGGATAGTAATATTGACATGCGCGATTCCAGAAATCATAATGCCGGATAGAAAATGTGTATGCGATAAGTGCCCAGTGAAACGAAAGATCCCCGGCAGTATATATGGTTCGAGCCACGCGGGAATCAGTTTCCGCGTCGGATTAAGATGTTTCGTGTGACGATTCACGAATGACTCAACTAGGAAGAGGTTGTCAAATGGTCTGTGCTAAGATGGAAAAGTTTCCGGAGTCCCGGTGGAAATCGTCACTTTTATACCTCTTCTGCCCCTCGTGTTAGCGGGAAGCGCCATCCCCACGATAGGCCCGACTCGGCATTAGCCGATCCGAGATCGGCGCATCTCCGAGGGAAAACCTTGAGCCGGATATTTTATTTCACTGCGTTATGATGCCTGCTTTTTGCATATTTTGATGTACTTGTGCTAATGCGACTATTGACCCACTTGATGCCCCCGGGATTGCCATGATTGGAGCTGCAAGGGCCACCCCTGAATATTCGCGGCTTCGGTTGAAATATCCAATTCCTGAGAACCATGCTTGTTATGCCGGGTTCTTGCTGGGAGATACTATGTGCCTTCACGTGCGCAACTACGTGTTTCCTCAGTGGTGTATAGCATCATGCGTCAGAATTATGTCTCTATCCTCTGTTTGCATAGTCCTCTTTAATCATCTCCGCCCCCTTCTCAGCAATCGCATAGACAGTTGCTTGAATATGCGCTCCGATCTGCAATGGCATGATACTAGCATCGATAACCCGCAAGCCGCGAACACCGTACACCCGAAGTCTTTCGTCGACGACTCCAGCTTTAGCGTTCTGATATCCGCCCATAGCACAGGTACCAATAGCTACGAAAATTAGCAACAGCAGATTCAATATACCAGGGAGCGGGAGCGAAACGTACGATGCCAGTCGGTGATTGTATAGTTAGAGACAAACTTATCGTACACAGTTTCCTCAGAATCAGACGTTTCAGCTGGTGTAGGAAAGACACGAGCCCGGACAATATGGGCCAAGGGCTCAGTCTGACAGATTCGATCTGTCCACCTTTGCGCTTTTGCCATGATCCTTTTATCGATCTCACCAACACCGAGATAATACTGTGGGTCAATAACAGGCTTGTCGTCAACCGTGGTTTTCTGCTTGTCACCTTTCGGAGGCAGATGAATTGACCCCCGAGAGAACGGATACTGCAGCATTTGAAGCATCGTGGCATACTTCTTGCCCGGCTCAGAGACGAAATGTGGACTCCAGTTTCCAAGATCGAAGAGGGACTCGATCTGGCCGCGTGTTTTGCCTGGCTCAAACTGGCTGGCTAAAAGGGCATCGGATATACGGCCCGTTTCTTTTGCAATCCGTTGAGCATCATTATATAGCTCAGCGCATTCGTCTGTTGGCAAGATTTGTGAGAGTGGCGTGTAGGCCACAGAGCATGGCATCACAGTCCACGGTCCCGTTTGCGAGGCGTAATAGGCGTGGTCAGCAGCAGTGCGTTGAATAGGGTCACCGAGGATGTCGTCGCGAGTAGGGAAGGTAGGTGGTATTTCGAAGATAGTAGCGGTCACTATAATTGTCAGCTGAGGGATGGGGTTGAATTGAAACGGCCATACTCATATGGTCCTGTAGGTTCTCTCCAACATTCGGATTATGAATCTTGACATCAATACCAGCAGCTTCCAATATATCGCGTTGACCTATCCCCGACAGTTTCAGGAGTTGAGGAGATTGCACACTTCCAGCACTGAGGATAACCTCTCGAGTAGTTATGATGCTAGCTTCTTCTTCGCCACAACGAACTTGGACTCCTCTTGCAGCCCAGTCACTATTGTTGTCCAATTCGAGTACAATCTCCAATACCATGGCCTCAGTGAGAACGTGCAAGTTTTTGCGTCCAGATATGGGTGCGTAGTATGCCGAAGCAGAATAGCTACGCTCCTGACGGCCTGGATCTAGCGTGCAAATCATATTCCACGCACCACTGTTAGCACCTGCCAGACTATCAGGAATAGATTCTACTCCGAGATTATTGAGCGTATCATGCCAATACTGGTGCGCGATGCCGTATTGTTTGACATGCGATGTCTGTAGAGGCCCGCCTGTTCCGTTAACTTCGGGATCATAAGCAGACTTATAATATTCCTGATGAGCAGCGCTAGGCGGGTGGAAGTTCTCGCTGCGACGGAAGAAGGGTCTACGATAAGTTAGCTCCCTGTACTTCATAGGCCAAGTAGAAATCAATCCAAACATGGCAATGCGTACAGAAGATCATCCCATCCCCACCCCAGATTACCCAATGTAGCCCACGCATCATAATCATCACGATGGCCGCGGTTCCACGCCATAAAGTTGAGCGCACTTGTGCCACCTAGAACACGACCTCGCGGCCAGGGCAGCGAGCGTCCTCCAAGACCGGGCTGGGATATTGTTTCGAATTGCCAGTCATATTCAGATCCAATCGTTTCGCCATATCGGCCGGGTATATTGATTGCTCCGTTGTTTTCTCTGTCTAGGGCTGATGGGCCGGCTTCAATGACTCCAACTTGGACTTCGGCGTCTTCGCTCAGACGTGCAGCGACTGCTAGACCGGCTGTTCCTCCGCCTATAATGATGTGGAGTGAAGGGGCGGGGTTGGGGTCGGGTTGGGGGGAGATCTCATAGGTGCCCAAATAGAACTACATAAGTACTAAATGTGGAGGCTCGTCGTTTATCGTTAACTAGGTTTGTCATTTCACAAATCTATGCTCTGTCTTTATCTACAGGGTTAGGATTGTTGAAAGGGGAATTCAATGCATTTAGTTCGTAAATTCGCAAGTTAAGGATAATTTGGCATTTGATTGGTGCTTTTTGCTGACATATCTTCATAACATTCCATCATAAAACCTTGTACTCAAGAGTCATGACAATGACTAGGAATTCTCAAAGGAGAAGGTCGCTGTTGTGGGCCAGTATTCCCTCTAAACTGAGCCAATAAGAAAAGCCTGCAATTCTTCATCTGCTTAGAGCGCATGGATTCGCGGATCAATTTATCCCAGTCCGTCGATGGTGCTTAGTAGCACGAAAGCTGAAAACATGGTTTCCAAGCGTTACTTTAGATACTGTGCCTTTTTCTCAGTTCCTGCAGTTGCATATATCTTTCAAAGATGCCAGAATCAGTGATGTATGCTTCAAAAGATTGCAACGTCTTAAATTGGGCCCAATAATCTGCCTTCAAAAGGCAGTGTGAATGGCTGAATGAGAGCCAAGGACAGAATTTCTGCAGAGTTTTTAGAAAAAATCTTAGAGATCGTTCTGTTCTATTGCGTGTTCCATCTATATGTGACCAGGTGTACACTCCGTATAATTTTTCGATTTGCCTTTGGTGAACTTCACCACTTTGTGCCGAAAGCTTGTCCCACTGAAGCCGGATATATTTGACGCCGCATCAATTTAAGCTTAAAAATAAGAAAGCTCATCCAGACTTCTCTAGCACGTGGTTGTAGAAACTACGTCATGGCTAGGGCGGTGGGGGTAGACAAAATACTGCGACTCCCCACCATTGTCACTTATTACCTTTAACACCCTTGGTATCCCAAATCTACGAAGATGACCATCGGCGCACCCGTGGTGGATCCTCTCACCATCCTCCCCCCAGAGATTGTCCTCCAAATCCTGGAATTCGCACCCGTCTCGGCCCTCGCGTCTCTCACTGCTACCTCGAAGGCCTGGCATCAGTTTATCGACGTCACTCACCAAGAAGCAATCTACACTTCTGACTCGAAGACCTCTCAACCCCCTGGAGGTTCCCGGGACTTTTCGTTCCTCTCCGACACACACAGTTTTGCCAGAGTATTTGAGGACACAACGTCATGGAAGGATCTATGCAAGCGCCAAACACTACTCGCTCGTAATTGGGCCAATACACGTCCAGTGAGCCAGGAGTCTGTGCTTCAAGTTGGCAATGATCCTGTTTGGCGATTCAAAGCCGATTTCAAGCGCCGGTTCTTTGTTTCCACCTCTCATGCTGGAGGATTGAACGTCACTGATATGGACACTGGCGACATCTTATGGCGACTTCCCTCGGTGCTGGATACCGATGGTGACTCGGTCCGACCATACGCCCATCTGGAGTATCAGGATGGAATGGCTGTGTTTGATAGCGAAGGAGATTCCGTGGAGGTCTGGCAGGCGGATCAAGAAGGCGCCAAGCGCGGAGAGTTCCGTCGCATTGCGATCTTGAACCACGATTGTCAGACTAGAGGCTTTCAGCTGTCTCATTGGAACCTTTGTGTTGTGTCTAACAAGGGACAGGGCTTTGTTTACGATATGACGCAGCGGCCTCCAAAATTGACCACCCACTTGAAGATAGAAAAAGACGGTGTCGGCCATCTAGACCAGAGCAAGGACGCGGTGATTTATTCCATGGGAAAGAAGGGATACTTTGCATACAACAAGGAAACTGGTGCATTCTTGGGCAACTTGCAACCGGCCCATTGCACTGACAGATACCACGTCCGCCCACCCCCGGCCACATTCCCCTCTGCAGGCGCGGCTCTAGCTGGAGCTGCGCGGCTCGGCCCATCGCATCGATTCTTCCCACCTGGAACCCCAAGCAAGGATGGGCTGGTGCCAATCAAAATTGAAAAAGGCCCTCTTCCTGCGCCAAGTGACCCTGAACACGTCTGGCACGGAGAGGATGAATGGGGATCCGGTATGATTTGCGGCAATCTCTTTGTCGGCTTCTCTCGCGCCGGTCGTGTATTCATTTGTTCCAACTGGCGCAAGGCAGTCCATGACCAAGCCAGCCTGGCAGCGAACAGCTCCATTCTTGAGTGCGAGTCAGACGGGTCAAGCTTTGACCTCGGAGGCTGGTTATCACTCCGCAATCACCGAGTCATGTTTGAGATTCAGGATCGTATCTACGTCGTTGCTCTCGATGATAACGACAAGATTCAGGATGTTGAACATCCCACCCGCGCTTCCTACTCGCTGCTCACCAGCTCCGCACCTCAACTTGCCGTCCCAATCAGTTACATGGCGTTGGCCGACGATGCAATTATGAGTACTTACACCGTGAGTTCAAGTTCAAACATCTGAATTATAAAAGAAACGAATGGGCTTACAAAGACAAACACAGACCCTTGGCTGGCGCGACTCCACTCAACCTGGTGGCATACCTGCAGCCCCAGGCGCAAACCCCGCTCGTGTCTTCCCCACAAAAGCCATCCGCATCGTCAGCCTAGCTCCTGGCCTTGTCAACAAAGCTGCTCCAATCTCTCATGACGGAGCAGACCCTTCAGCATCGACCGAAGGTACACAGAGCCCCAGTCAGAACCCTCCAGGGCAAGGCACATTTGGCACGCAAGCCGGACTCTTGCAGTTACTCAGCTTGCTTCGAGACGAGGTCATGGAAGAGGCAGACTTTGAAGAGTTCGCCGAGGGCGAACTCGATGACGAGTGGGAGAGCGTAGACGAAGAAGAGGAAGAAGAAGCTGGGGATGAATCCGAGAGTGCGCATGCGCACGAAGGAGCCTAGGTTTCGACTTCTATGAGCCTGAGCTCAGGAGGAACATACCTGATGAGCGGAAGCTAGGCTGACGTTGATTATGTTGGTTGCCGGTTTGGTACCAATGATCTCGTACTCGCCACAATTAACATACAGAATGGTCCTGCATCATACTAACTGCTGATTTAGGGCGCATACATAGTGATCTCCTCATACTTGCTGCTGGGGAGGTTGGAGGACCCGGTTTAATGCGACCCATGAATCAGACAGGAACACTTCACACTGCTAAGCGAAAAAGCTTGAAATGCAATATAACAACGTCAAAAAGGATTTACCAAGGTATGACTTGGACTCTAGAGGTAACGTGAAAGTCATGTAGGAATTGACAGAAATAATATGTAGTCACCATCTGAAATACCCATACAGTATGCAGAAAGCAATATGGCTCGGAAAAAGTGCGAATTAAAGTAACTGAGACACCTGTCCTGAGTCATACAAAGCATATTGACTGAGTATCCTACCCTCGTACATTCTGAAGCCTATGTGCTGCATTCCCGGATGATTCTCGGGGAGTATATAGGGAGGCCGAGATCAAACATGACTGAAGATGTTAAGGGACGACTGCCACTAGCGATAACTGAAGTAGCTGAAGTATGTCATCAAGCTGTTTCATAGCAGCTGAGTAGTAGAGCTAGGCTACTGGTGTCACGCAGATTTGAAATTGTCCTCCTTGAATGCGAACCATCCTAGTATATGCCGCGAGCACCAAGATCTAGACATGTATGCTTTGGAGAGCTACATAATTATGCTTGGGTCACCCCTAGGGGCTAACTGTAGCATCCCATATGGCCGATACTGTGGTTCTTCCAAATTGAGCCTATATACAACAAAGGCAACGCCATTGAATGTTACAAACAGTCAAGGCTGCCCGCATTTACTAAAAAAGGAACAAAATTATAATAGCATGAGTAAGATAACGCCTTTATATTTCTATTGAGTGCTCAGAGTATATACCAATTAGCACATATCGCCGACTACAATAAGACATTCAGTCATAAAAGAAAGACCAGGCCCTGGCTAGGGATGATGAAGTGCCCGGGCCTATCTAACCATAAAACACCACATGGTCGTCCCCGAGTGCAGCTCATTCTACCTTAATAGCGTACAGGCTTCACTTCAGTAGTCGGCCGAGAAACAGGCAAACCTGCACCCCTAACAGAAGAAAGCAACCTGCCAGGATGAAAAACATTGAAAATTCCAACAGCAATAACCATCAGGACACCATCAAGCCCAATAAAGTAAGACTCATGCGTAATGAGATATCCACTCCACCCCTGCGCCAATTCCACAGTACGGTAAATACTTCGGATGTAAATACAAACAACAGATAGAACCATCGCACCCGTCAGCATCATAAAAGACCCAGAAGCCCAGCTCAGATATCCAAGTCTGGTAATTCGACGGAGGAAGTCACCTGCACACCCGACGAAGATTGTAATAGAGATCAGCTGAAAGACGATACCGGCTACCATGATGTTTGTGCCTGTTGCCGTGTCTCCGCCGATTTTGTCCGATTCGGAAGATGCAAGGCCACCACCGGCTGCTTGGACGACGAGTGAGATTATGTCACATGTGCAAAAGATCCAAAGATATTGCTTTGGCGAGAGGAAGGAGGACTCGCGGCCGAAGATTTGGATGAATCGTCCCAGGAGGATGTAGATTCCTGCTGTGAAGAAAGTCGGACCTGTAAATTAGATCTTGATTAGCTTCAGGCTGGAGGATATGATATGAACCGGGAATGGACTCTACTAACCAATGATCAAAGTTGAGATCTGGATCATGAATGCTGTCGAGTTATATGGGCAGTCAGAGGACCATGTCCGGCCAGCCCAACCAATGAGTTCGACTAAAATAGAACTTCATCAGTATGCTTCATAGTAATTGGGTTGAGGAAGATTTCTTACTTAAACATCCGATGGCAAAGACACTGCACCACCAAGTGCGCTCCCAGCAAAATTGGAAAGTATGTGCAACCATAGATAGACCAAACAGGATGCAGAAGGCCATTCCTGCTCCCTTTGTTGGGACATATCCATATGAAGGCTCCAAATCATCTTTCAGTGCAGTGCATCCCTGATTTATCTCAATGAGTTGCTGAATGGTATAAGACATGTTGGCGAGCTTGGTATATAAAACTTGAAAAATGAAAACTTCAGGAATTGAAAGGCAGATTTGCTGGAGTGGTCTGGGGACAAGTATGTGATTTGAAACCAAAAAGATGGATCTCATGGATTAAGTCAACGCTTTTATAGGCAGGTCGCTGGACAGGTTTTCAACGGTGTCAATTTTGATAGAGAGATATCCAATGAACAAAAATAGCCAAATCTAAGGAATGGCCTGCTCCGCCTCTATGACGTATCTAGTCTTTGGTGTCAATTTTGTAGTATCTAGCTTCATACGTTTCGAGCTTCAAGAACAGACTGCAATCTCTAATTGGGCATTGCTCGGACAGAATAATGGGTTGATCAAATTTTATAGATGCAGCCTAGTGGAGGCACACTCTCATTGGTTGCTCCGTAATTTTCCCCGGCGCTAAAATATAACTTTTGTCTGAGCTCCCCAGATCCACTTCAGCTGGAGAAGTCAGCAGGTGGACGTCGCTTATTGGCTTGCCCGTAATCTTTTTGAGGTGGCATAACAGAGATGGTCTAGATATTGAAGGGTGATTATGTTGGGCTTACTGTGGCTCATGGCTTATGATCTAGCTAGGCAACGATGATTTACACAGCAGCATCCTAAGGGAAGAGATTCTAGAAGAAGTCATTTTTTGGGAAAGTGCCGGCAATTCAGGATTCTATTCCTGCTGTCTAAACCTCCAAAGTTCTATTTCAGCTTTGGCAGCTCCACACATTCAACCCGGGTAGCCCATGGCCCTTGGGGCCCATGTGGCTTCATCATAATAGTTACCGGGCACGGGTCCAGGTAGGTACCTTTTGTTGGGAAGATCAGAGCTTCATACACCCGGTGTAAATCACGAGGTATCCTTTCTTGCACTGGAAGATGCTGATAGTGTCGCTCTTCTATCTCTAGTATCAATTTAGCAATTTGATATTGGCGCTCTCCCTGGCCCCACAGTCCTTCCTTTGTGGGGTAGTTGGACAGAACCGCGATTGCCCGGCGTCGAATGTTTGGTTCTCGACATCTCATTGCGGTCAAGTATATTGCTGGGACAACTTCAGCATCTAGAGAGAATATCTCAGGAGTTGATGGATTGGCTGTCTGTGCACTGAGGGCGAGAATCTTCTCTGCTGCATCCACGCTGGCTTCGAAAGATGCGAAATGCTGATCGTAGACGGATTCGTCTCGTGACAGGCAGCTAAGAATCCATGTGATAGAGACAAAATAGTTGATTTGGAGGGCTAGAGGTGCACGTGAATCCAAAATGCCCACGCTTTTGGCTGGCTTTTGCATCATCGTAGTAAAAGCCACATTCCAGTTGTAGAATGCCTGTGCGAGGATACGCTGTTCGTGCATCTGTTGCTGATTGACTTCTTCGGACGGGAGAATCCTATCGATGCCGATAGGTCGGATCAATCCCAGGCCCCGGTTCATCAGGATCGTCATGGAGTCTCGAGCTTGAGCAATATTATCGAAGATGGGAATCTGTTCTGGGGCTAGCGCTGTTTCTGTTTGAGGGTGGAAGAGTATCAAAGATCGACCGAAGAGGGGCAGCTGAATGCTCAGTCGGCGGAATGATTGACGTAGTTCTTGGTCAATGGTGTCTCTTTTTAGTTGGTTGGTCTTTTCATCCTGTTGTCTCAGAAGTATTTGCATTCCGCCCTGTATATGATCTAGGACACTCGCGTGACTGGATCTGAGCATCTCCAAGCATACAAACAAGAGACAGGTGACAAGTAAGCAGTCGTAATCAGAGTCTCGAGGATTCACCAATTGTTGCCGGAACTTCTGGATGGCCTTGGTGTATTGTTGAAGTGCAAAGCCATCAGAGCCGCCCTGACTAGCATTTGGGTGATATTGTTGCTCATACATCGCGCTGACCGCGGAAACGGCATGCCGAACAGTCGGCTCTCGATGACTGAGTTGCGGGAGAAAGCGATTCCACACTTCCGATGCAAAGAATCCCGAGAGGGCTGGAGAAGTCTGTGTGCAGAATGTGTGGATATATTTCCTCTCTTCCCGTGAACCCGGGATAAGGACTAGTCGGTTATCAGGGCTGACAGTTGGCCACGCAGGATATGTGTCTGTGGCTTTTTCCCGGAGCTCCTTTTGGGATTGGTTGCTGTAACCATCACATTTGCGCCCCGTCTTGATACATTGCACGCAATTAGGCTTTTCTTCACCGCATCGCACGTGGCGCATTTTGCAGGTAATGCAGCCATTCTTTGATTTTGAGCGGCCTGTTCTTCGATGCATAGTAGGGTTCAGGGAGAGAAGATACGACAGAAGCAATAGGCGTTGATATCCTTGCAATGTTATAGCATGCGCCAAAGCTGGTCCGATGTCAGATTCGGGCTGACACGGGGGCTTGGTCGGTTGGGGGCCAAATTGACACTTCACGGCCAATAGGCAGCTATATTATCAGATTCTGATAATAGATCTACCAGAAAATCGAGAATGAGGCTCTAGTGCTCATCTTGCTGCCTATAATAGATTTAACAGTGAGAGAGGCGAGGCTTAGCTCTTATTTGCGGCGTCGTATTCACCTGGAGTCTTCTGCTGCTCAAACCTTGACCTTAAGGGTGTAGAATATGAACTCACTTAAACGCATTGGTGTCATGACTACTCGATTATCTCAGGATATGAAGAAATATATGTTAAATTACCCTCGACTTTGTATTGTCCCGTCACTTCAAGTCTCTTTGAGATAGTGGTTGCTAGCTATCTCTTTAATGTAAAAAGAGCCATCGGTAAATCTCAAATCGAGAAACAGAGTTCATTTCAGTGGAGAAAACTCAAGCTAAATACTTAGACTACAGCACGAATGACCCGCTATAAGATCGACAGCCCCGATCGGCCTATTTTTCTTCGACTATCACCTTCGTGTATCACATACTGATATGGCCGGAGCAGGAAATAGTCGATGGAGTTACTATACAGAATCTCACGTGGTGGAAATAGATCATTCCGCAAAGCTCAGCTGTCTATTCTAGTCTAATGGGCGATAGAAAATATCGATCTACCTTGTCCTGCAGCTAAAACCAACTATGAAAATAATTACTCTGACGTCAATATATCGCATTGACTTTCTTTTCGTGCTACCTTACAGCCCATGCGTTGTTCTCTTCTACTTCACCTATCAGTGGCACCGTATGATTTGTTTTCCAAATGAATGATTTC
>ERZ1673737.2224-NODE-2224-length-16670-cov-4.232922_pt1 | contig 16670 bp, 17 predicted proteins | sample MGYA00580211_ERZ1673737 | MGnify/ENA primary metagenome ERZ1673737 (study PRJEB41218, sample SAMN15661789) | gut metagenome | host: Homo sapiens | place: Canada: London | collected 2015-08-20/2019-03-30 | study: EMG produced TPA metagenomics assembly of... | reverse complement strand
TCACGGCGTGGCGTCTAGGGTGCGCACGCGTACAATTGTGCGTACTAAGTAGTATATGTATCGGTCCTAGGCATGTTAGCCGTCCGGCTGACATAGTGGTCTTTTTGGCCTAGTTGATATACGTGTATGGGGCCGTAAACTGTGCAAATATAGGGTTGCGTAAGTTACATAGAGAGGAGTAGATAGGATAGTATACAACAAAACTCGTTCATGTTCAGGTATGTACTCGCTCAAATCATCTGCCTGCCCATAACAGGCAGGTGGTAAAAAAAATGAATCACAGTAAGAATACATCAAATGATGGTAAGAAACGCTCCCGGGGTATCGATAAAAAGAAGACTAAAAGAAAGTAAAGCTCGTTTAGAGCCGACGAAGGCCCCGAAGCCCGAGGTTCTGGCGACCAGAAAACTTACGCAAAGCCTTGCGTTGCAGGGTCTGCTCTCGCTGCTTGTGGGATTTGATCTCCCGCCACCACCGGGTGATGACCTCTGCTGCCCCCAAGATCTCCGTCCGGCGTTGAACAACGGCGGCACAGTTCTCTGCGAGATCCCGAGCGACCTCACGCCGGTGCTGCATTTTCCTTGCCAAGTGGGAGCGCCAGGCGCGTTGGATGGCTGTGGCGGCTCGGGCACGCTTGGATGCGGAAAGCATGCGGGAGCAGAGGAACGCCAGCGCCGCAAGGGTCGTATCGCAGTTCAGGATGTGCGATGTTGTACCTGGGGCAACAAGGCATGCTAGTAAAACGACGTTAGTATCAGCCCGGTAACGGAAGTATGGCACCAAACTGCTTACCAAATTGCGAGCTGCACCCCAATTGCTTGAGACGCGACTCCAACGACATGGAGCTGAAACGGAGATTTGTTTTATCACTTTCGCTGATACCTCCAACAATGTATGGTTCGTATTCGTCCATGATGCTCCCGTAGACCTTTCCATTCGCGAAGCTTGTGGTCAGGTTGTTTACACGAAGTCCTTGCAGGGCTGCTAGAATGCCTGCCCATTGCTGTAGAAGGTCTGAATGTTCGTCGCCAAGTGATTCCTTATCCAAGAACCAAGCTTCGTCTTTGACTGCTTCATAGCCAAGCTGGGTAACAGCCTTGTGCTTGAGGCGGGTAATTTCCTTGCGGACATCATCCCAGTCAACGAGGCCTGGAAGCCCCCATTTGCTGAGTAAAGCCCACAGCAGGGCAATGGTCTTTTCGCGGTAGCCAAGCACAATGTCCTCGGCCTGGATGTTATCAAGAACCGAGGACGCACCCTTTTGGGAGGCCAGAGCTCCAAGGACAAGGCGGACATTGAAGATCTTGACTGCATGGCTCACACAAGGGAATTTCAAATGCTGAGACAGAGGCAAGTCGGGGTGGCCCTCGGTCAGTGAAAAGACTTCGCCTGTAGGCAGAGATACCTGAGTAGATGCATCTGGGTCAGATTGCAGATGCTGTGGCAAGAGAAGAAGCTCGACAATACGAGCCAGCCGCACGCCATCTCGGAAATCGACGGCCATGGTGTTGATCTTGTAATTGTACTCTTGCAACTGATGCTGCTTGTGAGATAATCGGCAGTTCAGGTGGACAAGCAGCCTATTGATATCACCACAAGATGGAATCAGTAGGCGCAACAAAGCCCGGAAGACATCGGCGGAAGATTTGAAGTCAGAAGAGGGCTGAAAGAGCCGGCGAGGAAAAGTAGCCCCAAGACACTCTTTGCCTTTGTCCAACAGGGCAACAAGCATGATGCTTCGCAGAACAGCGCGGTGGTAAATCTTTGCATTCCCTTCAACCGCATGGTCATTGAAGCTGGTTGTGGATTGATCAATATCTTCATTGCGAAGCAAAAATGTTTTCAAGAATTCTTCCACCGTTCTGATGACCCTTTTCTTCGAAGATGCGCTTCCTGGACCGTCATTGAGACCATCCACAAGCCAAGTCGAATCGTCGGAGATTTGCCGACCAACGACAGTCTCCAAGGCTGGAACCAATGCACGGAGATCATAAGATTGGATCCAGATATCCAGGAATCTTCTTTTGATACCAAGGTCTTGATGGAGCCGTGTACCTCGAGTGAGGGTTTCCGTGGGGATCCTCAGAGCACCACAAGACAAGGAGCCTTGGAGGCGTTTGTAGAGATCTACAAATGGTTTGGTGTGGTAGATATTGAGCAGGTCAAGTCGAAGAGCATTGGCATCGTAGCTGGTCAACTTGGGATCCGAATATTCAAATAGTCCATTGACAAGCTGACCAATTACAGTCTCCTGGTGCGACAGCCAATTGTCCTCGTATAAAGCTGGCTCCGCAATATGTTCTGCAAGCAACGAGAATCGATGGTTCGCTTCCCTGAGCGTGGAATTGATGTGGTCAATCCAGAGATTCTGGGATGAGTCACCCAGCCTGTCTGGCAAAGGAGTTGCTCGGGCACCGAGAGGCACTGCGCGTCTCACCTGCTCCTTGGGAGCCTTGGCAGCATTTCCTTGTGTTTCACCAAACGCCACTCTTCTCAGTGGCTCCTTTTGTCCCCCTCTGTGCCTGGTTGTTGTTTGATTTGCGGTGGCAACTGTCGTGGATCGAGTTTGTCTGGTTGCGGGGGTTCGGTTTGCAGTGGCGTTTGTCGCTCTGCGCCGAGCGACCCTTGGCTTTGATGGAATATCATCGGATTTGGCGTCTTTATCCTTAGGGAGCGTAAACTTCCCAGGTGGTAGATTCTCTTTGCCGCCACCGGTTCCAGGGATATCAGGTGCTGTTAGATCCACCTGGGGAACCTTTAAGCTTTGCTGCAGTGGTGCTCGTCGGGCAGACGCCGCCAAAGACTTCCGTGCCTGGCGTTTGGCAATTTGTGACTCAAAGGTATTAATTTCAGTGTTTTCCGATGTTTGTGACTTGGAAGTCCCAGGTTGTTGTTTGAGTGGACTGAAGAGACCCATGAACACGCTGGGGACCGTAGTGTCATCAGGAGGGATGTAGACGGTGTTGCGCCGAACGCCCTTCTTCAGAGGGTCTCCCGCAGATTTTCTGTTTGGGTTCTTGTCACCAAGTATTGTCGAGGATTTGTTCTTATTTCTGGCCCCAACATCTGAAACCTTAGGCTGTGCCAGTATCTCCTCTTTCGTCTCCTGAGTAAAGCTGACGTTTGGGCGAAATCGTTGAGCTGGCTGAGCAAACAGCGACGACTTGCGGCCTACTGATGACCTGGTGACTTCAGCAGTTCGTCGTCGCTTTTCGCGACCCACAGACGCATCTTCACTTTCTTCGCGGATATGGAATGTGGGTTTTGTCTTATTCGCGCGTCGAGGACGCGTACCCGTCAAAACCGGTGCGCGTACTTCGGTTGTGAACTCGATCTCTCCTGTGTTCTCAAAAGGTGTCTCGTCCAACAGGCTATCAAATGTGTCGCTTCCACTATTGTGCTCGCTGAATCTTGCAGACCCCGACTTCCATGGACAGGGAGTCAGAGCTTCATTCAGGAAACCAGACATGGTGCCAAGTTGTCCTTGGAGGCAAAAAGTATGTTTTCTTATGGACACATAGGAATGCGATAGTATGTATTTGCAATGTCTTGTGAGGTATGTAAACTGTGTTTGATGTTCAGAGAAGCGGTGAAGTCAATCAAGGGATCGACTTCAACGCGGGGACGTGATGGTGGGGTTAAATGGGATGTTAACAAGCACCCATATAGACTGTACTGTACTGCGTGCAAGCCAATCGATCGAGGATCGCGTGCCTGGAACAGTCGAATACTCCAAGATCCGTTGTTGACGTGCAGTTGTCCAGGGCAACTATCGTTATGTCAGCATTGGTGTGGAGCCAAACATCACGTGATTTTATGTACACGTGACCTTGGAAGAATGTTGAAGAAGCTGGGCAGATGCGTCCGGAATAGAGCAAATGGAATATCGAGGTTGCAGGGCAGTGGAAGACGAAGTTCGTGATTAACCGGGATAGGAGGCAAATTAGAGAAACACAGGGTAGTATGAGGTCCGGACTTCTGCCCTAGGGCAGCAGGGCAACCATGCAAACAATTAACCTTCTAGGTTCATATTGTAGTCCTCTGTTTGCTTGGATGGTATTATCCCAAGCTTTTGGCTATTCAATTCTCCAACAACCGCCCCCCACCCCTAATGTTGCACTCACAGTATCTCTAGGTCATGCCGCAGCAGAATATATGATATTCATTGCTACTTCAGAGTCTACGTAGAGTTAACGTCAACAGATAATGCCTTGACTAACTGCCGTGCTCATGGGTCCTGCACCCCGTTTGCCGCAACTGGGCATGATTGTATGCGCCGTTCCGTGACAAGGTGCCAGGGGCTCGACACTTTCAACCCAATCTCTTCAGAATGACGACTTGTATATTGGACTTATTCAATGAGATTAAATAGTAGGAACAATGTGAGGACTGATATTCCTAATCTGCTTGACAAGGGCTACAAGACGAGGGCATCTCTATTAACTGATCGCAACTCAATTCTGTGACAGGGCTCTAGATCATAAACACCACATATATCTCGTGTATCACGCGTTAGTCCCACGGTCTCAGGATATTGTCTAGTATGATCCCGGATTTTCCATGATATAAAGCAGAGTTCATGTCATATGGTGGTTGAACTATGCATCTGTCTCCGCAGAAATATTTATTTATTATGACAATAGTCAGATTTGAACTTGGGTTTGTCAACTATGGGGTGATACCTACGCGCAGTCTTAAGCCTGAAGTTGCACATTAACGGCGGCACGGTTGTCCCGTCCAAAACGTGATGCCGTGTCCAGCCAGCTCCGAATAGACCAAAAGTAGGTCACTAATGGCAATTTATACCGTTGCAGAGATAGGAGAAAACATAGAGCTTAGTCTATATTGACATGTAGATATACACAGACCATTTACTTTTGACTAGAAGTAGGGAAAGAACATATTGCAGAAGCAGAAGATAACGTTATAAGAAAGGATCTTGTCATACATTGCCTCCAGTCAAGAATTAAAATATACCAGTCTGTTTGGAAATCAGACCAGAAACAATCAAATGTCGGTTACTCACCAATCAAACGTTGGCGCGAGAACAACTCAAATATCTATGTTGATAAGACGTCTAATCAAGACATCTGATCCTAGAGGGGATACTTCGTCTTTTCTTATTACTTTGGAATTAGACACGTTAAATCCAGACATCCGAAAAAATGGGGAGTATGCATTGATGTACATAGTTGCCGTGGTGAGTGTAACGTTTTCTTGCCATCACACTAATCTACAGGCACAATGGCGCATATTCCGGATCATCCCATGCCCAGTGCAAAACAATCTTGTCTTGCCGAATCGGGTCTCTCCGGACCTTCTTGTAACTCGTCTTGTCGAGTAAGGTTACATCGTCTCAAGGAGGTTGGAAGATGGACAGGCTTGGTACTTTGAGACCTTTATGGCTGTAAAGTTAGCTTTAGAGATCTCGGATAGTGTGGCATAGATTACAAGATATGAACCTATGGGATTTAGTATCCGGATACAGAGGGCATTGTGGTAGGCATAATTCCTGCAGCAGTCTACGGGAACACTCTCGAGAGATATAACAAGCCATAGTACGCACTACTGTTCCACAGCAGGTGTCACCTGCGAGAGTTGGCTTCTCGTGCAGTGGTAGGTATATGTACATCAGAATCCGCTCTGAGCTGACTCTTCCGTCTATTTAATTTTTTACTTCCGCTAAGTCATCTTCAGGGTAGAGGAAAGAGCTTTTCTTCCCCAGTATCATCATGGAGTTGACGAAATTCTCCGTAAAAAGGAACTTGGTCATCCTCTTCCGACTGTTAAGTCTAGTGTCGCGGGCATCCAGTAAGGCAGTGTTTGCGCACTTTATGGTAAGCATGACTTCTCTTGATGGAAGCATTTCTAACCAGTGAATATCTCATCAGATGGCAAACACTGGAATATATGGATCCTCAGATTGGAGGCAAGACATGTCCCTCGCCAAGGAGGCTCACATCGATGCGTTTGCACTCAACATGGCTTATGGTGTGCAGACAAATGAACAGTCTGTTGCAAATGCCTTCACTATGGCAGAAAACCTTGGCTTCCATCTATTTTTCTCTTTTGACTACGCCGGCAATGGAGCTTGGCCAAAGGCACAGGTCATCAGCATGCTGCAGAAATACGCCCCAAGCTCCGCTTATTATCGCCATGATGAGAAACCTTTCGTATCTACATTTGAAGGAACTGAGAATGCCGATGATTGGATTGCGATCAAGAATCAAACTGGCTGTTTCTTCGTCCCCGACTGGTCCTCCGTAGCAGCCAACTCTGCCCTTGAACTCGCAGGAGGCGTCGTTGATGGCTTGTTCTCGTGGGCTGCCTGGCCAACAGATTCTCGACGGATGACCACCTATGTGGATGCCGCATATCTCCAGTGCCTTGGAGATGTTGGGAAGCCATACATGATGCCGGCTTCTCCGTGGTTTTATACTAATATGCCTGGCTACGACAAGAACTTCGTATGTCACGGAGACGACTTGTGGTATGATCGATGGGTGGAGGTTGGCTTCCTCAACCCCGAGTGGGTTGAGATAATTTCTTGGAACGATTACGGCGAGTCGCATTATATCGGACCACTTAACGAAAAGGGCTATGGAGTATTCACAGCGGGGAAGGCACCATACAACTACGCCCGAGGGATGCCGCACGATGGCTGGAGACTACAGCTCCCATATGTTATTGATCTGTACAAGAAAGGAACAGCCTCTGTGACAGAAGAAAGCCTCGTTGTTTGGTATCGGACACAACCTCGGATCTCTTGCGGTGGAGGAAATACCACTGGCTTCACAGCTCAGCTCCAAGTTGAAGAGGATGCTGATACTTGGATTGCGGACAAGTTGTTCTTTTCGGCACTTCTAGCTTCAAATGCTTCAGTCAGGGTGAGTATCGGTGGCGACGAAAAAGATACAAAATGGGAATTTGAACCAGATGGCGGTGTTGGCGTCTACCACGGTAGCTTTGACTACGATTCCAAGCACCTCGGGGAAACTACTGTCACTATTCTACGTAATGGAAAAGAGACTGTATCCGTCAAAGGCCGATCTCTGACCAAGGAATGCACTGGCGACCTCGCCAATCTAAATGCATGGGTAGGAAGCTCAACATCAGGAAGCACCATAGACTCAGTCTCGCCAGAGCTGTCATTATCCGAGCAAACCTGCATCGAGGGGGCTGGATCATCAAATTTCACAGAGCTATGTGAATTCACCTGCAAATACGGCTATTGTCCACTTGGCACATGCTACTGCACTGCCATGGGTGCTCCCAAAGAGAAACCGAAGGCCACCAAAGACAAAGGCTACCCGAAGAACGGGGATGACAGTTACGAAGGACTGTGCTCTTTTGCATGCTATTATGGATTTTGTCCGAAGAAACTTTGCTCGGAAACCAAGGCCACATCCACAACAAGCCATCCAGCTCCCACTGCCTGCGGCAAAGGCCACTGCACACATACCGATACCAACAACGGATTACAACGACCTCTTCCTTCCTTTGACGCGCTCTTTGGGCTATATCTCCTTATATTCTCTGTTCTGGTCTTCAATACGTATCAAAGGGAGTGACCCTTTCCACGGGTATGATGGGCTATAATGTAATCTTAGAGCCGACAACATTACTGATTAAAAGAGACAGTATACAATGCAGAGAATACTTAATTGCTCATTGACAATTCGGAAGAAAAGAAGGGATTCTGGATAGGGACATGATGTTGTCCTACGCACAACACCGGTGATGCCCACAGACCATTAATTTCCCGACACCTTCCAAATCCAGCGAGTGTAATTTCCCGAGCTACATTCAGCGGCTTTACAAGCCCCAAGTACCCCTTCAACAGACCTCAGAATGAATCATGACCTATAGGCCTCTCCCACTTCTTCTACAAAGCCATCCTCATCTCCAACCAACTACCTTTCCAAAATACCAAAGGCTAAAACAAGAAATTTGAGCCAGAAAATGTACCGATTTCAAGCCTCAACAACTGAACAATATTTACCAGGAACTGTGAACTATTAATCCCATCACAAGGCTGTTGAAATGCCAATGTCCATCTATATGCATACCCTCTCACCAAACTTAACGAACCAAAATTTACACCTTCATCCAAGCCGAGATCAAATCAGCCTTAGCCGCATGAACCTCTTCCAGCATATGCACCACCATGCGATCATGCGCAGGACCCGGAAGTTCAACCGACGGGACCTGTGCATCAGCCGCAAAGTCCAAATCTCCATTTGGCTGCATATTGGGCGTTTCCCGAATACGAACGGAGAGAGTCTCGACCAAGCGCTGCATATGCCGCAACTCACCCAGCGTGACTTGGGCTTGGATAGTCCATCCCAGCGCCTGGTCGTCGACTGAATGATCTCCGATTGTCACAGGTTGCTGGACGACCTTCTCTGGTGATGCGAAGTCCTCTTCAGGTTGGTTCTCCTCTGACTGACTTGGGCGGTTCAAGAAGCAAGTGCGGATCATTGCACGGTACCATGAAATTAGACGCGAACATATGATTGCCAGTACTAGCTGGTTCTGTGGGCGGAGGGCACATCCGCATTGCAGCATACTCCCAGACTGCCATTTCTGCATCTTTGTTGCATTTCAGGACTGAGCCAGATATGCGTGGAGAATTGTGTTCGTTTTGACTATGGCTTCCGTTTCGGCGGGATAGGCAGTTGCTTTGGGGGATATGGAGTGAGCGAAGGGATTGTGTTGCGGTGGTAATGCAAAGAGGGCGGTTTTGGGTTAGGCATAAACCCAGCGTGGTTGGATTTGGGGGTGTTGTCAATGGAGACCGTTCTGGTTCTGGGACTTCAAAGGGGGGAGTTGAGAGACTTTGAGGAGCTGTTGGGTTGGCGAGATGGGCGGGAAGCGTGAAGCAATCTAGAATCGGCTCACGATAGCCGTTATTGCCGTTGAAATTTGGTTGTGTTGTAAGAGAGCAGAGGTCAGAAACAGTGCCAGTTGGAAGAGATGATGTGGATAACAAGGGATCCAGGCATAAATCAGGATTGAGATTCACATTTAGATCAAGATCTTGGTCTAATAGTGAGTCTGCATATAACCTGTCACTGGCGGATATCTCCACGGACGGTATATCATCGTAGTCTTGACATTACGCTAGTATTGAATCCCAGTCGTTATTCTCAGGAGGAGTAGGGAAAGAAATTGGCTCCCTGTGGAAGCACAGGTCATCGTTTGGACCTAGGACTTCCATTGCGTTGTAGCCTGGTTAGTGTGACCAGACCTCGTAGAACACGCCCCGAGGATTGTACCCAGAGCAATGAAAGGGATTGAATCGGAGACTAAGTTGGTACTCGTTCTGGCGGGAAAGGCGATTAGCAGAACGTACATCGAAGGATGGCATCCTGGCCAAATAAGTTGGAGGGTGGGGGCGTGTAGGAGATTGCGAGGTTTTCATGTAGGCCACCTAACGCTAATGCATTTAACTTGCTGACCCTGTTATTCTACGATCGTTTTCTGTGCCCATGTAGGGCTAAAATAACCATTCTCAACCATGGGAGCCATCAATCCCCTTCCCGTGGCTCGCTGATCTAGACTAGAGCCTCAATCGTTAGGCCTGCGGCAGAGAATGGCGTAACAATGTCAAATCAGCGTGATCCGAATACATAGAAATAACGCTATTCCACCAATTGAAGGTAATATCAGGCGTTCTACTGTATGATCGCGGGAGATTTTCATTTCTGTGGACCCACCTATGTCAATTCTGGATGATACACATTAGACATCTCTTGCCTATACATGATGCTTACGAATCTGAACGAAGTCAAGTAGAGTACGCAAGACCTTTTTATCTCCGCTTTTTGATCTTTCCTCGGAGACTCCGTATAGAATCATAAATTTCACAGGCGGCCCTAACCGAAGGTGGAGTGGAGTGTCTCCATGGAGTATCTCCAAGCAGTTAGTGCTTATTTGAGATTTAGCATGCAGAGGGGTGAGGCTTCGGGGATACGACACGAAATTTCGGGAATTCGACACGAGGTTTCATTCCTACTGCATGAGCTTCCTGCTTTTTCCTAAAGTCGACATAAAATAATATATAATAAACGGCTAGAAGCTTTCGGGAACATGCCAATCACTTCTCGGCTTTGTCTATCTCCGTCCATCGCTGACGTTGAAGGGAGTGGATAAACCACGAAGAAACAGACTAAAATCAATCGATCAGTATGAAAATGAGCTTGTCCCTCTAATAAATCCCAAACTAATGGGGATCTAGCATCAGGCAATACCCACCTGGACAGAAAACATGAGCGACCATCGTATTCGGCCTTCACTCTCATCGAGACCGGTACCACCATGCCCGAAGCTTAAAGATTCTTGCGATAGATGCTCTTCCTCTAAGGTGCGCTGCACAAAAGGGAAACCCTCCTGTGCACGTTGCGACAAGCTAGGGTATACTTGCTTCTATAGCCCAGCACGACGGGTCGGCCGACCATATAGACCAAAATGGTCAATCTCAGAAGAAAATCCCACCGAAAAATCACATCGACGGAAAAACGCCCCAACAACAACTTGTTTCATAGATGAGAGCGTTAAGCTCTACTCCCGCCTTTGCACATCTTCCAAACCAGTCGAGGTGAACCCCGACAGCTCACCTTCGATCAGGCCAATCAATCAGCCCGACACATCCAGCACAGCATGGCCGGCCCTAGAAGCCCCAAACAGTCATGATATTTCGGATCCAGACTGTGTATTGGTCGCCTTGGATCTAATTTCATTGCTAGAAGTCTCCGCCACGCAACTCAGGGGCTCAAACCTAATAGACGACATTCTCCTCAGCGCAACGGCACAAGCCATAGGTGCAGCCATCGATCGCCTATGTACAGTTTTAGCATGTTCATGCTCCGGGCGGGCTGAAGTGGGAATGCTCGTTTCTGCTATATGTATGAGTATCATTGATATCCATACTGTGTCAATTGCGATGCTAAGGAGAGACTACTCCCATGATGTGGTATTGAGTCCAATAACGCCTTGGGATACTCCCAGCATTGGGTCTGAATCCGAAACTGGGGCTTGTTTGGTTTTGGGGGAGCTTTCTGAAGTCGCGAAGGTCATTTTGCAGTTTATTGAGGGGTATAAGCACGGGAATGGGACAAATGGCTTCAGCAATGGTTCAGAGTTACCGGTGGGTATTCTCACCTCGCTGGCTACTTCCTTGCGGGGGAGGTTGCAGCAGATTACAATTGATGCAAGTTGGTCCACGGGTGGCCTAGGTAGGTGAGAGTGGGCAAAGTTTGAACAGGTAGTCTATAGAAATTCTATGTAAGTCATGATAATCTATCTACATAAACCACTTCTTCTCTTGCCCAACCACAGTGAAGTCAATCGTTCCTTCTTCGCGTAGTTTCAATAAAACATGCATTACGGACGGTCCGGCCAAAGCGTCCATCCCCGGCCCGTAGATACTCGCTGTGACCTCTCGCGTCGTCAACATTGCCATGCCGTTGCCCTCGGCAAATGCAGCGAGAACTCTTTTCTCCCTCATCTCCCAGTGTCTGGTGTAGACCATGAGGCTAGCTGACAGATCTTCAATCATAGCGCCGTGTCCAGGATATCCAATCTTAAGGCCTCCGGCGCGCATATCATGTGTCATAATCCGTAGACTTTCCATGTATGTTTTTAGGTCTTCCAAAGCCACGCTGGTTCCATGACCCAGGACATTGTCACCCGTGAACATGGCCCCGTTCTCCTCCATGACAAAACACATGTGGTCTTTGCTATGCCCAGGTGTGAATAAAGCTTGCAGCGTGGCTCCTTCAGTCACGAATGTCTGACCATCGTGGATTGGGTTCTGGCCCCGATCAGGGGTTGCCTTGTAGACAGCCGTGGTAAGCTCAGGGTACTTAGCGAGTAACGCCGGAACACCGCCGACATGATCGGGATGCCAGTGCGTCAGCAGTACATGGGATATCTTCAGCTGGTTTTTGTCAAGGTATTCGACCAGGGTTTTGAGCCATATTGGACAGCCCTGTCAGTCAAGGTTAACTTAAACTTCCTATTAATCAATAGCTTGGCTGGCAATTTCACAAACCTCACCCGTGTCTACTAAGATTCTGTCCCGGCCTTTTCCAACCAGATATGTGTTGGTTCCTTGTAGTTGCATGTTGCCCGGGTTTCCGCCCATGATTCGCACAACCTCTGGGCTGAGTTGCGTAACCGCCGGGAGACACGGTAGTCCGGCGTTTCTAGCAGCTAGATAGTCACCCCATCCTGACTGGGTGCTTTTGGTTGACATATTGGGGCTGACCCTTGGCGTATAGTCCTGAAACATTGGGAGTGTCAATCAGATATAGGGGCAATAGTCAGACTTGGAGACTTGTTACCTCAACTTATTTTCTCCGAACTATTCCACAATTCTCCGAGCCCACTAAATGAATACTGTGTAGGACCTCAGATCTATTGTGTGCCACACAGTGCCACACTCCAAGGTTTCCTCAATGGAGGAAGGCTAACGCACACCGGTGGTTTTTATATACTGACCAATAGGGGGTGCCGTTTTGGCGAGCGGGGTTGATTACCAACTACTATCTATGCACAGGGATAGCTTGTGATTTCTGGTGATTTCTGCCTAGAACTATACGCTTGAATGCTGGTTTCAGCTGGCGATAAGGATTTTCCTATTCTCATATACATTCGACAGAAAGTAAAACAAGACAAAATAGACAAAAGAACAAAGAACAAAAGAACATGATCGCCCTTCTAGAATAATGCAGATCCCTTAGTTATGTTTACATGTTTCTGACTAAGGATGCGCATAAAATCCATGGATAGCTTGCATACTGCGGCGCGCGAGCCCTATCGGCATGAGTAGTTTACAACTTGTAGATGTAAGGAATAGATCTAGTTATGCATATGATATATCCTACTTAATCTCCCACGTCAACGCCCTTACATGTGGTGAAATCACCAGGAACAGGCAGGTGGGTCTGGCCTAAATTAGCCTCTCGTGACCGCGACCTCCTTTCCCCGGACACGCTTCAACGTGGCCCTAGTCATTGCCTTCTGACACAGTTATCGAGATCTTGTGTGCCAGGCGTCTCTTCTACGGTATGGCCTTTTTATAACCGCCTGCCTTACCGTCCTACGTTACCGTTTCGCTTTCTCCGCTCTTCTTCCCCCCACGGCATGATCCCGCAACATGGAATCACTCGTTTATGAGAACTCGCCCTTGGCCGACTACCTCGAAGGTTCGTCAAACTCACCCGAATTATGGAATGCAAACCCACTGACATCCGCGCCAGGCGAAGGTGGACACGAGGAGAGTTGGCCGGTGGAGGAGAACCAGAGCGATGATGATCATACCACTGCTTTGAACTTTGCCCCTCGAGGGGCTTCCAAATTCCAGACCCGCGTTCGCAACAAGCTGCCGAAGCCCCTCGATCTCAGATGTACACCGCAGAGCGAATTTGCCGGTAAACTGTATGATGCTTGCTCGGTATGTCCCCTCTCCAGCTTGGGTTACTTCCGCCACGCTCACAACCCCCTCATTTCTAGTCTGCCTTGAACGTCCGACTACCGCGCAGCGACAATGAACGATTTTTGGAACAATTTGGTTACGTGATTGTCGCATCGCAGCTGCTGAATGAGCACAGCGCCCCCTCCTACACCTCCGCCTCCGATGTCCTCTCAGCAACACAACCCACGGCCCTCCCTTCATTATCTACAACGTTCGGAATACAAGGTGCCATTGTCACGGCCTGCACGTCTTTCTCTATTGCTTGGTTATTACATTGGAGTCGTTCGAGGACAGGGTCGGGACTAAATCCTAAAAGGGTTGGAGTGCTCCTGATCCTTGTTCCGGTTCTTGGTGTCTTGTTCTACGCCTTTGCGAAACGGCAATGGTTGAAATACCTCCGTCATCAGGCTGTAGACGCAGCTGGCACATTTATTGGAAATGCCCAGGGCTTTGATTCAGCGGCCTCGGCCTCTGTTGTTTTCATACAGGAGGTTGAACTTGTTTCCCGGGGCTATCGGATGTAAGGCTGTCAACTATATGTGGACCACTACAAAAAACTAACCAGATCTATAGAAGTACACCCCTGCCCCCTATCAGTCGACTCGAGGATCAAGTACAAACGCGCCGATGCTTGAGACTGCGCAGAACGGTTTCAGAGTGCTTCTACTCGATGCTCGAGCGATACGTTCGATCTGAGAACACTCTTCGCCCGCTTACTGACGAGGCCGACCTCGCCAAATATTACGACATTTATGACATTGGACTGGAGGAACTTGGGGCAATTGAATCGTCCCTATCGCATCGAACAAATGACGACCAATACTCGCTGCGCGCCCTCAGGGATCTATTTGGGAAACTCTACAGTGTGCGGAAGAGCGTTTTATGTTGTTTGTTGGCTCTTAGTGCCGATGGTGGAGGCTCCGACATAGCGAGATGGAGTTCAGCTGTTGAAGAGATGCGTGAGCTCGCGGCAGTGACTGGAGACAGCATGTTAAAGATGACTGCTATCCTGAATGAGGAAGATCGTGAGTATCAGACTCCAGTAATGACTTGAAGCTAGCTAACTCTCCCAGGTGACAATATTCCTCCATCGCCATTGCCATCCGCCTCCGCGTCGCCAAGCAAGGATCATCTACGGGCCCAAATTCGACGATTCAGTTCCTTGTCTCAAGGGGTCCGTGCCTTGCATGCCAAAATGCACATTGTCAGCGAGGAGTCACACGCCAGCCTTGAGCGGCCGGACTCTGCCGACTATGAAGCTGCTCTCCTTGCACAATACGACTCGGTTGGCAGCGACCTGAGAGCCCTTCTTCAGGAGTGGGAATCCGGCAAGGCTGCACTGGTCAATCAAGACCGACTTAGTACTCTGGACCGCTCGCGGCCACCAAGTACGCTGTTGATGCCCATGTCTCCCACTCCTAGCTTGGGAGGCTCCACGGCAGTCGAGGGCAGCCCAACCGATGCCCTCAAAGCGTTGAATGGCGAGGGCCGGCCGGACCTGACCCAAACCTATGATGACGAGGAGATTTTCGAAGCCGTTGTCCTTCCTGCATCAAGAAACAAGCGTGTGTCCTTGACCCGAGATGAGCGTCTTGCACGTGTACGAGAAGACCGTGCCAGACAGGCGACTGCTCGGGAAAAGGTCGATGCAAATACTAATATGCTTAAGGAGCTGGAAATGGTGATCAAGCAACGACCAGGGAACAACTCTTCCAAAAGGGTAACCAGCATCTAGACAAGGCTGCTATCTCTATCGTTTGCTTGATTCCTTTGGCAGGACCTTCTACTTTCTTTCACTCCATTCGGCAGGTTTGACCACAACCAGCGCTAGCAGCTGGAAGTCACAAATTGATACCCACAACATGTATAGACGGGACCGGCGACAGCGGAGTTTTATTGGGTTTTCTTTTGCGATTAGCTCTTTACTGATCTTTTCTTTCTTGTTTCTTTTGTGTGATTACTAGCTATTATTCTGTCTGTACAGTGATTCTGGCGATGGAGTTTTGTTCTTTGCATGTCAGCATTGACAAGCATCATATGACTATTTGTATATTACAGCAGGTACTTGTGTAAACATTCTTATTATTTCTTTACAGTGAAAGTAGAAATCGTCTAGGGTTGCCCCTATAGGGATGTATAAAATGGAGGGATGTCTTGCCTGCTTGTCGCCTGAGGCATCAAACTTTACCCAAAAGGGACATATCGCCAAACGCGACTGACCGCGTTTCTTCCCCACCCCCGAACGCGATCCTTATATTAGACTGCTGCCTCTTTCACCTTCACCCAAATACATACTCTTCCACTGTCTTCGCCCCCATCCCCTCTAACATCCTTTTTACGTTCAGAAATACCCTCACATTTTCCTTTTACGACCCTCAAAACACACAAATACCGACAAGAGTAAGTCCGCCAGCTTCAAAATCAAAGAGATTCTTTTGTGCGAAAATCAGATCAATTGACCTCCTCTCTAGTGTTGGAAGCTCGTTTGGAACAGGCCAGCCTTCTGAAGCGCGTATGTGATATGGTGTCCCAAACCCAAGACGAACAGATACTGACTGTTGCGGCCAGGTCGTCGACGCCATCAAGGACCTCGTCCAAGACTGCAACTTCGACTGCAATGACTCCGGCATCGCTCTCCAGGCCATGGACAACTCCCACGTTGCCCTGGTCTCCATGCTTCTCCGCGCTGAGGGCTTCTCCCCCTACCGCTGCGACCGTAACATCGCCCTCGGCATCAACCTGCTCTCCCTGACCAAGGTCCTCCGCGCCGCCCAGAACGAAGACATCCTCACCCTCAAGGCCGAGGACTCGCCCGATGCCGTTAACCTGATGTTCGAGAGCGCCGAGACCGACCGCCTCAGCGAGTACGATATCAAGCTTATGGACATTGACCAGGAGCACCTGGCCATCCCCGAGACCGAGTACGCTGCTACTGTCGAGATGCCCTCTGCCGAGTTCCAGCGCATTTGCAGAGATCTCAACGCGCTCTCTGAGTCAGGTACGTTATATATCACTCAGGAAAAAATTGCCAAGTCAGGCTGGCAGAGAAAAAGACCTTTAGCTAACCAAACCCCCCGCAGTCGTGATTGAGGCCAGCAAGGAGGGTGTCAAGTTCTCCTGCCAGGGTGACATCGGTAACGGCTCCGTCACCATCCGCCAGCACACCAACGTCGACAAGCCCGAGCAGAAC
>ERZ1673737.2223-NODE-2223-length-16674-cov-4.560022_pt1 | contig 16674 bp, 20 predicted proteins | sample MGYA00580211_ERZ1673737 | MGnify/ENA primary metagenome ERZ1673737 (study PRJEB41218, sample SAMN15661789) | gut metagenome | host: Homo sapiens | place: Canada: London | collected 2015-08-20/2019-03-30 | study: EMG produced TPA metagenomics assembly of... | reverse complement strand
TCAAGGAGATATGGGAGGGTAAACGAAACGACAAAGTCGCAAATGAATTGTGCCCAATATACGTCCATTGAATTCTTGTCTCGCAGTTGAAGACGTGGGATCTCCGATGCCGTGACAGCACCATATAGAGACACAGATTAGATTTCCAGATGATGTAGATCCACGGCATAAGGGAACTCATGGCCAAAGGACATAATGTAGAAGCATCCGAGTTGGATACAGACTGTCACTATCCCAGTCTTATCGCCGGGAGTGACATTGCCGGTTCCCACCCCACCACACATGAGGAGCACAGCTGTACAGGCAGTTCCTGCAGTCAGGTAGATTCTTCGTCGACCAATGACATCGACCAAGGAGAAGGTAATAATTGGACCTAAGAGTGTGACGGCGGAGGAAATCACTTTGAAAGTAAAAGGTCTCATCGTATTGAGACTTTTGATGAATATGGCTCCGTATTGGCCCATGAAGCTTTGGCCGGTCAGTTGATTGAACATGCCAGCGGCTATCGCAATTCCGAGTCGTCGCTATGTAAGTTGACATAACTATTAGCTTACAGTCAGATGATCAATCCACCGATGAGAATCATACCTTGTTTGACCTGGAAGTGGATAATAGCCAGGCTCAAAGCTAGTGCCCAGGCGGCGACGCTGACACAAGTGTGTATCTTCGACGTTGACCTGGTGAGTTCATTCGGCAACGAGTCCTGTATATAACAAGACTCGAGTCTACGTCCCCCGCGGGATCCATCTACATTTCCCACTTCCTTTCGATAGAGTGATATCGACACATCTCCTACCTTTTCCTTTTGCTACTCCTCGTCGCTAGTGATATTGGATTTAGCTATAGTTCCTTCCCCCCTCTGCACCCTAGATCTACACTCCAAACTTGTCGAGAGCATATGCACGACTGAGTGCTATACTGCAGCGACATTCTCGCCAACGACAGAGGGGAGAGGGTTGTCCTCGTACCCACAAGCCACAAGCAGTTGCTGTCAGAGCAACCAAGCAGACACGAACAACTGTCATGGACATTCTTTTGACAACATCGCACATTTTGGGGCGATATATCAATTATAAAAGAGAGTCGTGGTGACAGTCCATTCAAAGTCTTGATCAGTTCTTCTATGGGCACCTCATAGGGAGCGCGTCTCTATAACCCCACAAGAGCGATTGTCGGGTAGGAACGGTTCGCGTGGGACAGACTCAAGGGCTGTACCTGCCTCGACGGATCTCCGGGAGGTAGAAACTGTGCGACTTGTTCATCAAGGGGAAGTGCATGATCTGGCAGACCCACTGAGAGCTGGAGATGCCCCTGAGATCCTTCTCGAGGTCGAAGATTTTCAATGCTTATTCGTTAGTTCAGTCGGATTTGAAAAAGAAAACATCGAATCAATCTCAAACTTCGGCTGATTTCCGACAGTGGCTGGGGAGGATATTGAAGTGTTAGTAAAATTCATTTACACGCGACGAGCAAGTCGAGCAACGAGAAAAGTGCAGAGACATGATCGACGGCTATTAGCGCTGCGTGCAAGGCGCTGTTCTCACGCAAGGGAGTTCTATTTGTGTCACAGAATTGAGACTTTGAGACCGTGTCCTTGCTGCAATAAGGGACTCGTGCAGTTGATCTCGCACGAGAAGTTGGTCTCGAGGGCGAAACAGTTCCCACTACGTTCAATGACGATCTCCCGTGCAGAGGGGGTTGGGGACATTTAATGAAATCAACGATCGACACACCGACAGGCCAAATGGCGATGCCTCTGATTGGGAAGAGAGCCGGGGTCACTGCCTCCACGGGGCCACGCCAGCGCAGTTGATGGCTTGGCGCTTATAATAATAGAGGCTTTGTCTCGGACTCTCTCCACTTTATCATTTATGCCTGTTATGTTTCCTCTTTCCTTAAGCTGATTCCTATGTGAAAGCCATGTACATTCCTCAAAAGCGTGCGAATGATTCGCACAAGAACAAGATCTTCATCATTGTATGCTCCGGCCGCCTCCGATCTTCCCGGCTTCAGGCTCCAGGCTCCAGGGTTTCATATGCTGACTCGACCTTTCTAGTGTGCATCGTCCATTATTTTCGTGATTGCCCTATGCGTGGGCATCTTCTTCCTCTCTAGATATCTCCGCCAGCGTCACTCCGAGCCCAGATATATCCCCGGGAAATACCTCAAGCTGAAATGGAGGCAATGGCGACCAGGGACTGCCTCGTACGGGCAAGTTCCAAACCAAACGAATGCAAATACCAGCCAAGACACCTCATATCCCGGAGCTGGATCAGCACCAGAAATGCAAACTGCTGATGGCGTCCGCCGGGAAACATCCATCCGCTCAATCATGACACTACCGCCCTACTCACCCAATCCAAAGCCGACCGAGCAAATCATCGCACGGGAAGGCGAGCGCGGTGGAATGGACATGGTCGTGGAATACCCCGAAACCGCCGAAGAACAAGAAACCCGACGTGAAGAGCAAATGGACTCACTCTACCAGCTCCGCCTCCAGCGTCGCCAGGAACTGGCCGATCGCGAGACCCGGCGTCGGGAACGACGGGAAGCCCGGTCGCGCGGCGACTCCACCCGACTCGAACAACTTGCCGCCGAATCCCGCGTCAGATCGCAGGCCCGCCGCCCAGGGAGCAATGCAAGCAGCGGTGTTAATGTAGCCGCAGCCCTGGCCGAGCACCAATCGCGAGAACGGGACCGCCGCATTTCAAGCGTCAGCTATGCTGAAATTGGACATGTCCGCCACGACGGCTCGCGGCTTCGAGCAGACTCCCATGATTCAGACCGCTACCCGCTGCTACAACAGGATTCTGCATCGATGGAGGATCCTTCCAGCCGGGACTCCCGGGTCCAATCCTTCGCCTCGTCAATTCACAGTCAATCAACTAATGCCACTGAGCTGGAACCTCTCACTCTAGTGCAGACCACAACGCGTGGATCGAGTCGACCGCAATCGCAAACTGATGAGGGGGATCTGGGCACTCTTAACATGCCCCCGCCTCCGGAGTATGACCATTTGGACTGGGGTGATGCCCCTGCATACCAGAGCCCGGTCGCCGACCGACATGAGCAGCCTCACCGATTACCTAGTATCTCGCGCTTGCCTTCTATCCATGTGAACCTGCCGAGTCCAATGACTGTCTCGCCGGTTACGCCAACACGGGGCACCTTCCAAACTATCAGTGAATCTTCTTCTACGCCGACTATCAGACAGGTGTCGGCCGAGTCGAGGACATCCGACTCCGATCTGGCTTCCTGATCTAATTACATTTCCCCTGAATTTCTCTGAAACAGAGAATATCGTCTCTGTTTCATTCTTCTGCACAAGCATGATTTACGACCTGTACTAGCATCATTATTCGGACTTTCCTCCCCTGCTTCCTGTCTTTTGCGTTGATATTATGTTCCAGCGAGCGCCCTTTCCATCGTTATTATTTACTCGGCTAGCAAGGCGTTCTGTGTTTTGGCGGCTGGCAAGATTCCTGTTTTCATCGGAAGCTGTTTGTTTTTGAGGGTAGGTGGGTATATCTGCCTGTGGGAAATGTAGACAGCACAAGAATCTACTTGACTTCTGTAATTAATGAATGCTTATCGATCTTCATAGTCTATGCTTGTAATACATTGAACTGGTTTAATAGAGTCTCGAAACAAATATCCAGATCGAGCCCTGAAGATTGTGCTAGTGCTGCAAAGCTCCACTGTACCCTTCCAAGCTTCACCCTTTCAGCCTAAGCTTCGCACTAAAGTCCTGACAGGGCTCCAGTTTGGTTTTCTACTTTGCTGTCATTGGTTTTCCGGAAAATACCACTTTCAATGCAGAAGGAGGACAAAGTCGATGTCAATGAATGGCCTCATTCGGTCCCTGTTCCTGTCTTTCAACAAGTAATTTTGGCTGCCACGTAGTAGATCTAACCTAAATCAGAAATATACATGCATACCAAACAGAACGACCTCAAGCCAGAGGAGAGATATATCTACATCCCAAACTACTAAAACAACTCACTCCCGAACCAAAACAACAATGGCAGTATAAGTCGAAGCAGCATAGTTGACGGAATGGCTCGCGTCGGTAAACCGATTGATGTGCCAACATCGATGTCGTACTGTCTTCAACGAATCCGACTTGGCGAGTTTTGCCGCGAGATTACAGATAGCGCACCCTTTGGAATGTTAGACCCGGGCACTCCGGACTATGAACAAACACAACAGATTGATATCAAGATCTGTGAGTTCGCAGAAAAACTGCCGGAGTTCTTTTCGTTGTCTTTTGCCCCGAAGAATCTTACGAAAGACTGATCCCCGACGATCAACGGGAGTAAACATCCAACGATACATATTCAATTTCATGATCCATACCCAGAGATGTAGGCTTCATTTGCCCTATTTGTCGCGCGCAGCAAAAGACCCGGCCTATGAGTCCTCCCGGAAAGCTTGTCTAGAGGCGGCCCGAATGGTCATTCGAACTGAGCACCAACTCTCCCGAGAGATGATTTCGTTCGTACTCATGCGTTTGAAGTTTTCAGGCATGATACATTGCGTCTGCATGGCTGTTATCGTGCTCCTCATCGACTTCTGCTTGAGCAGTTCCCAACAGGAGCATGACCAAGAGCGAAGAGGGGAGATCCTTGACGCCTTCAGGATTTTAGAAGAGGCCAAAGGACATTTACCATTTGCAAAGAAGCTACTTGAATCTTTCAAAACGGTTCTCCGTCGGCGAAACATATCAGCTCCAGCGGGAGGAACTACAGCGCGACCCACCAGCCATGATCAATCATCCCCGGGACTCACCAGTAACTTTACAGTGTCCACAGGCCTGTTTGACTCAGTCGGATCTATTGATAGCACCCTAATGGACCCGACAATGCCTTCATTGGATGAGCTCTGGCAGGCATTCGACGAGAGCGTGGACTCAGCCGCAGTGGACTGGAATACCCTCTTCATCGAGCTGGATGCCCCATTCCTGTCTATGTAATCAAATCACCCTCGGTACTATGACGCACATGAAATTCGCTTTATGTAAAGATAGGGCAATGTTAAAAGGACCCCTCTTGTTGGTATTCGGACCCCCTCTCCACCTGTCTAAGCCTGATTAGGGAAGGCGTAGTATGTGTATTTCACGGTGTCTTTTTTGAATATAGTGACATAGCAAATGTTTTAACACTATTGGACAGACCGTTTTTTAGACCGTTTTTTAGACCCCCTATCGTAAACCGAAGAGTAAGTCTATAGTGATGTTGTAAAAGTATTTGACCTAAGGAAATACACTATGAAGATATATCATACCTATGGTCATGGTCACTGCATTGAACCCCACTTGGGCCAATCAGTCAAGACAGTGAGATCGACACGGCACGCGAAGATAAACTTGGCGGCGGAAGAAGCTAACGCTCAAGGGCCGATCTCTCAACGGCCAAGGGCTCCATTTTTTAATAATGACGGGGAAAATAAGGGATGTGGCTTGCTCAAGCTCGGGATCTAGCATCGGGTCCAAATATTCATGTCATCATTTAATTTACTAGAACCGGTTCGATTGCTGTGTGCAGCTTGACAAGGCTCGCTATTTGGTGATTGTTGCCTAGTTCCTGGATGCATGGCCACTTTTACCCCTGCGCGAGGACCTATCCAGACCATCCTGTAGACTCCTTTCCCGTACACCGGAAACGCTGTCTACTCGACCAAATGATGGTTCTAGAAGCACCACAGCCTGATGGGCTGTGCCATACTGTGATCGTCAGTCGGATCGGGTGTTAGACACGCGTCGTGGGTCGTGGACTGTTACGGTTACGCATCCACCACACAGAACTACAAGTAACATGTGCGTTTTTATAGTTTGCAGGGTCAACTGCAATGACGTGGCATGCTGTTTGAGTTATTTGCCGTTAATTATCTCTAGAAGCCTTCGATCAAGCAATAGCAAAGACTGGAGACTATTGCGAGTGAATGCATGAGCCATGGTTGTAATAAGGAACAAAAATAGCCAGATGATGTCGTTGGTCCAGATATACTGCCGGGCCCACCGCATTGTACCATGATGACTAAGGTATCATCCGTCCCACCCGATCCACTCTTCTTTTTTTTTTTTGAGGTCATTGTTATGCTCTCTTAGGCCTCCACTGCCCTCCACTCTGTGCGTGTTACACCTATGAGAGCTACCATGAGTTCACTCAGAAAAAGATCGCACTCGGGATCGGCAGTTAACAATGACGACAAAGTCTGGCCCTGTTGACCCTCTTTCTTCCTGTTTCTTTCTTAGTGAATGGAACTAATGAGTTGGTGACAGGTCGAGTATACATACCCCGGGTCTCAGCTCACAGTGGTTATGCTTAGTTTTTATCAACGACCTCCACAAGTGCCTTGATTCTTATACTCCCGACCACCTGGTACAAACATTGGCATTCAATGAGAGTTGCGAGATCCGGTGGTTTCCCACGATGCTTTGTTCCGTTCCATCCGACTGTTAGGCCTCTCGGACGATGGAGCCAGGTAGTGATCCATGGAAATTGCGTGTTGCCACCCACAATCAGGTTGCCTGGTTATGCACATATATCATTGGGGTGCCTTGACATAGGGCCCACTCCCTTTTGAATCCGAACAGCCAGTGACCGTTGTCCGCCCCTTTGAATCCATGTGGAGCAATGCCTTCTTTCTCCACATATCAGGAAATCGGACCTCTATTCAAGATGACGTCGATCTTGTCACTGCGCATCTCGCTCCGGCTGGTTCGGACCTGCGTTGTTTACTCTCCGAGGCCAAAGAAACTGGTCCACTGGGGTCTTGATCCATGGTCAATGGTAGGAATGCCTGACAGCACAGCGTTTCTATTTTTTGATTTATCTTCTCTCGGGGGGTTATGCCGAGTCAGGCGGATCTGTATATTCCTTTGATTCGTAATATTGGAGCTTTAATCCACCGCATGTTATAAAGATTGTTTGCCTCCCACAACTCTCCTCTCTTGCCTCCTAGATCTGATCTCTCCCTCTTCTGGCAAAACTAACCAGGCAGATATCAATTCAAGAAGATCTTCCCATCCCTCATCTTCTGAAGGGCGTTGTGTTCATTCGCTATTTGACCACACCCTCCACATTCGCTGAAGAGCAAGAACGATGAAGAACTTCATCACACTCGCAGCCTTCGCTGCCGGCTCCAACGCCCTCGTTGGCCGCAGTGATACCTGCTGCTTCCGCCTCAGCTCCTCTGGCGGTGCCTCCGGCGAGCTCGGCCAGCTGAGTGACGGCCAGAACCGCATCGGTGACAGCACCCTGTCGGCAGCTCAGTACTGCATCGACTCCAAGGGTGCCATCACCGACAACAAAGGCCGTGGCTGCATCCTGACCCGTAAGTGAACAACAATATACTATCGGGAAGCACATCCGGACATTCAATCTGACTATATCACAGCCCCAACCACCCAGCTCCAGTGTGACGAGGGTGCAACCCCAACCCCAGGCTTCTCCATCAACTCCAACGGCAAGCTAGTCTATGACAGCAACACCACCTTCTTCGCCTGTGAAACCGGCCAGCGAGGCGGCATGAACGTCTACACCGCCAACAGCACCGATGTCACCCAGTGCACGAAGGTGGAGTTAACTGCCGACTCCTGCTCCGGCTCGGGCTCGGGTTCAGGCTCGGGCTCTAGTTCCGGTACCGGCGCGTCATCCTCTGCTCCTGTCGTCCAGTCCTCCTTTGGTTCCTCCAGCATGCCGACGGCTCCTGCCACTGCCACCAGCGGTGGCTTCGGCCCTGGTGGTAGTGCTAGCTGGGGGTCTACCCCCGCCGGGTCGGGCTCCGGTTCCCAGCCTACTCCTGGCCCCAGCTCTGGCTCTGGCTCCGCTGGCGGCGGTGGTGTCCCTGTCCCCTCCAGCTCGGCTCCTGGCGCCTCGGGCCCTAGCGCATCGCCTCTGCCTGGCTCTCCTCAGACTGTTATGACTACTGTTACCGTCACTGATTGCAGCTGCCCTGCTTCTGGTCTCCCTGGTTCCCCTGGTGGTGCCCCTGGCGGTGGTGGCTCTGGTGCTCAGTCTAGTGGTCCTGCTGGTGGCTCGCAGCCCTCTGGATCTGCTCCTGCCCCCTCCGGTGGCGGCGGCGGCGGCGGTGGTTCTCAGCCTTCCCAGTCTGCTCCTGCTCCCTCTGGCGGTGGTGGTGGTGTCCACCCCTCTGGATCTGCTACCCCTGCCCCGTCCGGCGGCGGCAGCACGCCCTCCCAGTCTGGCTCTCAGTCTCCCTCCGGTGGTGGCTCTAAGCCCACCGGCTCTGCCAGCGCCTCTGTCTCTGCTAGCTCGGCCTCTTCCACCCCCTCGGCCAGCAAGTCTTCCAGCGGTAGCTGCCCCACCAACTTGAACTCTGGCGACTACCAGTACCCCCATCTGATCATCCCTGTCGACTCAACCAAGCCCAACGACGCCGCAGGCACCTCCTACAACGGTACCGTGTCCTCGACCGTCTCGACCGCGTTCAACTTCGACATCCCACAGTCCTACGCAGGCAAGACTTGCAGCCTGGTCTTCCTTTTCCCCCAGAAACGAGATCTCGAGACCACCGACTTCAGCTTCAGCGGTGACGGCAAGGTCGACTTCGCTAAGCTCTCTTCCGTTGTCACCGACAAGACTACCTCCAGCAACCTCCCCTCTGTGTCCCAGGACCTTGGCGACATCACTGTCTCCCCCGGCAACGGCTACGTTGTCTCCACCTTCTCCTGCCCTGCTGGTACCACCGTCGCCTACGAGATGAAGAACGCTGGCAGCACCAACCTCAACTGGTTCAATGACTGGAACCCCTCTCCGTATGTTTCCTCCCCTGATTCCTTTTGTCAAATATCAGCTAACATGAACTGCAGTCTGGGTCTCTTCATCACCACTTGCTAAATTAGACATGCATTTTGGCAGTCTATTATGGACATGTGATCTCCGCGACCATTGTTATGCCTTGTAAACTCTTTTGATGTCTCATGTTGATACGGATTCTCTTGTTTTCTTCTTTTCTTTTTGTTTATCTATTGGTCCGGGTGTCCATATGAAAGGATATCTTTCTGCAATGCTGTCTGATTTGGAAAAAAAAAGGATAAGCATTGCCACATTTGTTTGATGTGTAATTGGGACGCATGCACAGGCGTCGACGTTCCTTTGACTTGTGTATTAGTATATTAAATTCACTCCTTCAGTTTCTCAGGGTTCTTCTGGTCTAGGGGTCTGTTCTTCGCGACTCCTACTGTATTCGACCACGCTACAGATCGACTCTGACATGCAAGTAATCATGCTGCCTAATTGCGGTGGATCAGAGAGAAGGCAGCAAGGCTGGGATAAAAGACGGCGGCAAATGAAACGTCGCAGCCAAGCGTATCTTTTTTTTCCCTGTAGAGAACATGTCAAAAATTTAGATGGAGCCTGATCCCCAATGCCAACATAGGCGAATATCCGGAGATGGGGATCTGCACTGGGGATCTGGGCCTGAGTACTCGGTACTTGCCACCAGGCGGTCTAGACCAGGCACACGCCGGGTACTGGGTACCTGAGTAAAGTATAAACTCAGCCACTGGACTTATTTAGAGATAAAACGCACACCAATAATAGCCGAAGAAGGAAAGTCCCTTACCAAGCATCGATTTGCGTCTCTGCCCCAACGTGTTTCATAAGGCATGCGACAGCCTGGGCATTATCCATCTTATTTTCTCTTTCTTTTATTTCCTCTCCATACTTCTCCTTGTCCCCATGAACTGGACATAATATGGAGCTCCCCCAAAAACTGCCGTTCTCTAAGCGGCGACTCCGACCGCGCGTTATCATCTCGTATGTTGGGTTCGATCTTCCTCACGGAACTCCGAACTAACACTTCTTTCACAGCTACATCTTCGACTATGTGATCCTCATGTACGCTTCCCTTCCTGCATTATCTTGGCTTGTGCTAACCTTGTATCTTTCGACTGCAGTGCCTGTGCGATTGGCTTCGCGATTGTAGACTCAATCGAGCCTTACCACCAACACTTCTCCCTCCAGAACATCTCCATCCAATACCCCTACGCCGTCCACGAACGAATTCCCGTCAAGTACGCCCTCTGCATTTCCGGCGCGTTCCCACTCATCCTCATCGTCGTATACACATTGGTTATTGATGGCTTATTCTCGCACAATAAGCCCCAAGATGCCGGGTCCGGGAAGAGGAAGCTGAGAGGTCCGCATCGGTGGAAGGATAGACTGTGGGAGATGAATTGTGGAATCCTGGGACTGGTACTGGCACAGGCAGTCGCGTTCGTCATAACCCAGTCGCTGAAGACTGCTTGTGGAAAGCCGAGACCTGATCTCATTGATCGGTGTCAACCCCGTGAGGGGAGTGTTGACTTGTTCCCCGGACTGTCCAATTCAACCATTTGCACTGGTGACCCGGCAATTATCAAAGATGGATTCCGGTCATGGCCTTCAGGTATGTGCGAAAGCGAACGCAAGGGATTGATGATGTCAAGTGCTAACAGTTCTATGTCTAGGCCACAGCAGCTCCTCCTTCGCCGGCCTGGTCTACACGGCCCTCTGGCTTGGAGGAAAGCTCCACATCATGGACAACCGCGGCGAAGCCTGGAAAGCCATCCTAGTGACGATCCCCCTCCTTGCCGCGACTCTCGTCGCCGTGTCGCGGATCATGGACGCACGTCATCACCCCTTCGACGTGATCACCGGCTCAATGCTAGGAACCGCCTGTGGCTTCATCGCGTACCGCCAGTACTTCCCACCTCTCAGCGAAGCCTGGCGCAAGGGCCGCGCCTACCCGATTCGCACTTGGGGAACCGACCCCGCCGGCCCAGACTCGGTGCGGGTGATGGGAACCAAGATCGATAGCTCGACTGCTCTTCGCAACCCCGAGGCGGAGCGCATGAACCCGCCTGACCTTCCTGTCTCGGAACATGAACATGTCCACCCTGCACCTTCGGACTATCTCACTGAATCTAACCCCTATGCGTCCAATGTGTACAATCGCCGCCCGCACGACCACGACGCTGATGGTGGTGCTTGGTCTTCCAGTGAGGACGATGTCACGAATGGGTATGAGATGCGGCATAACTATGCTAGGGCGCAGAACCCGGGTGCCGGTCACTCTCTGCCTCAGCATGAGAACACTGCGTATGTCTCCCAGACTCAGCCGTTAACGGGTGTGGAGATGCACTCTGAGGCGCTAGCTGGTCCTGGGCGCCCGTTGACTGATGCCCCCGATCGGGCTATGTAGAGACCATTGAATGGATTACTTTTATTATTGCAGTCTGGATTTGGGCATTTGCTGGCGACGGCTTGGGCATGATATGACAATGCGATGGCTGGGTACTGTCTGTATGGTTATGGGGCGTTTAGAGTCTTGCATTTATAGCCGATTACCGAACACAAGAATCTGCATAAGTCTACTACTGTACATTGGTTTACATTGGTTTATAGTGTAAACTGGGAGAGTTGAGATAGGTTAGAATCGAAGTGGCTCCACTTGTTGGCTTGACAACACACACTTTTATACTGGATGCGACAAGGAGAGATCAACAAATGCAAGACATAGATTAAATCCGAGGGTCTATGCAAGTGACTAGATTGGATCAATGGGACAAAATGCCGTCGAGGCCACTTAGACCCGGGACCCCCCAGCCTCCCCAATGGCGCTCTATGAGTCGCCCAGCCTCCCCAGCCCAAAGATGACGCTGCAAGATCTGTGTAAGATTTCCCCTCATATTTATCCTTTTTTTCTTTAGATTTCATTTTTCTCCCCTGCATCTCTTTTCATCGTGCATCCTGCAGCTGTTGCTTGTTGCTTGTTGCTGTCGCAGTGACATTCTGGTGTAGCCACACTCATACAAACACCCAGACACAATCACTAGACAAAAGCAACACGATTGTCGCATTCCAGAGATCTAATCTCCAAACTCTCTCAAGATGATTGGCAGTGTCTTCTTCATCTTCAACCGCCTGGTTGAGATCGTCTTCCTGATCCCGATCATTGGCATGCTGGTATGTCAATCCCATCCTCTCTCAGCACTCAGTCCAGAACACAACAACACCCGACCACATAGAAACATCCATAGCTAACCACCTCCACCAACCTCAACAGGCCTACTTCGTCAACGGCTACCTCAAAGCAAACCAACTCACACCCCCCTACATTCTCGTCCTCTTCATCGTCAGCGTAATCGCCATCTTCTGGGCCGTGGACACCCTAATCCGCTTCTCAACAACAAAACGCTCAGCAATCTTCGTCGCCTTCATCGACCTGTGCTTCTTTGGCGCTTTCATCGCAGGTGTCTACCAGCTACGCTTCATCGCTAACGCAGATTGCGCCAGCTGGCATGGAGGCTCCGTCTGGATTTCCCTGGGCCCGTTCGGGTCGTATGGTGAAAGAACGGATAACCCGCTTGCGCTGGATGTGAATAAGACGTGTGCCATGCTTAAGGCTTCGTTTGCGATTGGTATTATGGAGGTTATTTTCTTCTTTTGGACTGCGTTGTTGGCGCTTTTCTTGCATCATTCGCATCGCGATGTTGTTGTTAAGGAGACTACTGTTCGGAGACGGAGCCATAGTAGTCGTCGTGGTCATGGGTCTGGGTCGCATCATTCCCGTCACCGCAGTTCTAGCCGGAGACCTTCGCATTATGTTGTTTGAGTTGAGGTACTGATTGACTTTGTTTCTCTGTTTCTCTGTTTGCTTTTTTTTTTCTTTCTATTTGTTCAAGGTTTGGGCATCTTATGCGTTTTATGATGCTGATGATATGATCGATTTAATGAGACACGGACTGAAAATGTTTTGCGATGATGGGGATCGGGTTGATTGATATCATGTCGGCTCACGATTAAATGTGCTGGAATGATGACATTTATGCCATTGGAGAGAGCAATCTCGAGGTCTTTTTTGTGATGTTGGTTCGTTTTGTCTAAATATCAGTTCCTATTACGATCTATATGACTCTATTCATACTGTAATTTCTAATTGCCGTTCATTGGCTCGTATAGCCGTTAATTAGGGAAGTTCGATCTTCTACACGGCCCCAATCGTGTGCGAGGACCTACTATACTACACCACAAGAGGCAATACCACAAGAGGCAATTTCAAAAACACGAACTTTTCTCTTCTGATATCCCCACAAAGACCTAATTGAGGAATGGTAACTATTCCCTTATGGCATTAGCACTTCTATTGTTAGATTGGATACGAGAGACCAGGCTATATAGCGGCATGATCTACTAGACTCTTCGTATTGCTTCACCCGTGTTTGAAATAAATACCACGCAAACCATCCCTCTCCTACGCAAGAGTTACTCATCCCATTCTATTTCCAAAATGCTTTTTATGCAGGGCTGCAGAAGCCTTCTTAGACCCACCAGTCTGATCGTTCTACTGGTTGCTCTCCTCTCCGCAATCCAGCCCGCACAAGCAACAATCCCTTCATCTAAACGATTCGACCTATCAAAGTCTTCATATGATTTATTCCGCAGCAAATCACTTCACGATGCAACCGTCCAACAAGGATTCGCCTTCGACAACACCAATCGCAGACTCTTCGTCGCTCAACGACGCGATGGATCGTCCGAAACTTCAGGCGACTTATGCATTACCCAACTCGACTTTGACGGCAAGTACCTGGGATACATGTATCTAAAAGGATTTGGTCATGGCGTGTCCTTCGGTGCTCAGGCTGTGGGATCATCTTCTTACCTGTGGACCGAAGTCGAAGCCAACTCAAATGGATACGGCAAGAAGCTTGCTCGGTTTAAATTTACCAGTGGAACTACGCTCTCGTCTTCCTCGTCATCTCTGAAGAAGTTTGTACCTGTCTCTGGGGCTACGGAGCATACATGTTCTATTGATCCCGTGAACAACCGCCTGATTGTTCGCCATCAGCTCAGCGATGGAAAACATATCACTGTCTTCGACTTGGACAAGGCCAGTGGTGGGGATTTCTCCGGCCCACTTGCAACCTTCAAACATCCCAAGCTGTCGTCGAAGTCGGATACTTTTCAGGGCTATGCAGCTTATGGGGAGTATATCTATCTCTTGACTGGTAACTCCTACGATGTCACCGGCGGAGAGGTCAATTCAGAAGTGACGAGCGTGAATATGAATACTGGTGCTGTTGTTCAGGGTCCTACTCTTACAAAGGCTGGCTCTACGCTTGTGTTCCGTGAACCGGAAGGTTTGGCTATTTATCAGACTGTTGCTGGTGAGGTACGCCTGTTTTTGGGATTTGCTTCCGGTAAGGGTGGAGACAGGCGGTCGAATTTGTTTTATAAAAATGCTTTGGTTTAAATGAAGTATTTTCAGGGATTTGGTATTGCGGAGGCCGGACAATTGAGATATTTGAACGATGTATATAAACACGAAACGAAGTTAAGTGTCAATCATAAATCCCGACGTCCGGTAATGATGCAAGATTATAGCCGGTTGCCCCGCATACTCTCTCCGCTAGATATAACATCCCGGCAGAAGGAGGGTGGTGCAGTTTGTTTCACTTGAGAAGATATACCCAGCCGCGCATCGATATGGCTGTAACAAAGCACCCGCGAGATCCTCCCCCCTTGGACGAGTTGGCAGCTATCATCGAGCGCTCTCTCCTCTGCAACTTCGCAACTGCAAGCGCGAGTGTCGTGCAATGCCCTGACCTGCGCCATGCACCTTTCAACCTCGCTGGATCCGGCTTATCCGGTAACACTCGAATCGCCGACATAGGAGGACAGCAGCACCTTTTCCCTCAGCCAGTCTTCGACGCCAAATATTCAATGCTCTCGCTCGCTAAGGATATGGAAATGTCTTCAGCGAAAGGCTTCATTTTAGGAGCAGGAGCCGCGCCATTCCAGGATATCGGCCAGAACGCCGAATTAGCACCAAATCTGTCATGGGAAGCAAACAACAACACATCAGATCTCACTGATACAAGCTCTTTAAACGTGGAGAATGGCACGCGCGTGATCAAGATTAGCCAAGATAACTCACCGAAATGCGAACAACTCCCAAGCACAAACTGCGCACTGATGATAAACCTCTTCGGTTCAAATGGCGAAACAGGCCCAGTCCTCAAAATATCAGCGCGGACACGCACTGGCGAGGAAAACTTCACAAACTGTATCCGCAATGGACTGCGCGATGCATATGGTGATTCAAGACCTGTCAGTCTGGGCGGCGCATTCCTACTCAAATCTGGAAGCGCAAAATTCCACATTATGCCTGATTTCCCGGCAGAGGACCAATTGCCTTTTCGAGATCGGCAGCAGCTGGAAAAGGAATGGCTTACTTATCATGTTTTTGATGCGCCGGTGGTCTGTTTGACGGTTATGCATAGTGCTGATCCTGAGGGTTTGGGGTTGAGGATGGAACATACTCATTGTTTTGAGACGGATGGAGATCGGAAGGGCGGTCATTATCATTATGATATTCAGGAGGGTTGTGAGGATGTTGAGTATGAGGCTTACTTTAATGTGGCTAGGATTGTCTATAGGATTGATAGACCTGATGTATAAGAGCGGCAAACAATGCGAACGGCAAGACACCATTCCATGACACTGCGCGACAAGGCTCAATTGTAAAAGACAGGTCCATTGGTACTGCAACAATTATTCTTGAATATGGGGCCGATCCTACCATCAAAGATAACTATGGTCGGACTCCACTCCCATCTTCATTGCTCGTGAGCTGAACAACTTGGCTCTTATCGCCCTTCGGAAGCAAAAGGAGCAACTTAGGGAAAACGGAGCGGTTGAGTCCGGTATTTCAATTCATCACAATAGTGACACCGTCATGAAATCTCCCACACGCGCCGATACGGAAAACTCAGTCCACATCCCGCAATCCATATGGGCACTTGCAAGCTTAGATCTCATTGACGAGCTTCAAATACGTTTATTCAACACGTCTCCCGATGAAATCAACCTCAAAAATCCAGATATAGAGGAAACAGCTCTTTACTATGCTGCGACCAACGGCAGTTTAGAGATTGCAAATCTGCTCAGGGGGCAGATTTAAACCTTCCCAGCATAGACCGCAATTTACAACGAACCCGAGGTTGCAGAACTCCTGCTCGAGGCTGGTGCAGACATGAACAGTTGAATAGTCGGAAGATGTCTCCTTCGAGCTTTTGCAGTGGTAGTAATATTAGCATATCCCCAATGCTCGTTGAGCGCGGCGCTGATGCCTGCTGACCGCTCCAAGTTGAACAACATGCTTCATCTTGCCGCTTCATATGGCAACGAAGGTGCAGCTCGACGGCTGGTGGCTGCTGGCGCTGGGGTCTGGAGAAAGAACTTTTATGCGGTGACCCCGTTTGCTTTGACAAAGAAATACAATCATGAGGGGGTTGCAAATTTGATTCTGGAGCTCAGTCAGTCATCACAGTCGATGGCATCAACTGATCCGGAGACAACGCTGCATCAGAATGTTCGGATTGATGCGCAACTTACCGACAGGGCGAACGAAGCCACTCAGCCTAAGTTGGAAAGTGAGAAAGTCCTTACTTCGGAATCACCGTCAATGGAGTCGGAAACCAAAATTAAGGAGATTTCAACTTCTCAAAGTGGGCCGCGTGATACGCCGAATCTTGTGCCACCCTTTTTCATGATAAAATATATCATAATTGCCCATCTGGTCTACTTTGCACTTGAGTGGGTGATGATGGTGACAAGGATGATCAGTGTTCCATGGGTTAGGGAAGAGGGAAGGGTGATCATA
>ERZ1673737.2221-NODE-2221-length-16682-cov-40.833825_pt1 | contig 16682 bp, 9 predicted proteins | sample MGYA00580211_ERZ1673737 | MGnify/ENA primary metagenome ERZ1673737 (study PRJEB41218, sample SAMN15661789) | gut metagenome | host: Homo sapiens | place: Canada: London | collected 2015-08-20/2019-03-30 | study: EMG produced TPA metagenomics assembly of... | reverse complement strand
TGATTTATGGTGAGGTGATTGCCGATGCCCAACCGCTGGATTTGCTGGTGAATAGCAGTTATTTCGCGATTAACTGAGGGAGCGTTTGCCCATTGCCTGATGCGACGCTAACGCGTCTTATCAGGCCTACAAATCGCTCATTCCGCAAGGCGCTCGCACCGCTTCCGGCGACCAACGTCATGCTTCGTCTGGCTGCCAGCCTTCCGTATACCAGATATGCAACAGCGCATAAGAACGCCAGGGCTTCCAGCGTTCGGCATAAAGGCGGATTTGTGCCGGTGTCATCCCCGGAAATCGCTGTTTAATCAGATAATCATCCGGCAGAAAAACATCTTTCGCCTGCCAGCCGCGCAAGGCGAAATAATTCGCCGTCCAGCGCCCGATACCCGGAAAAGTTTGCAGCGTTTTCATCGCCTGCTCCACATCGCCCGGTATTGTCATTGGTAAGGTGCCCTCCAGCGCCGCATTTGCCAGATGAATCAGCGCCTCTGCCCGTTTCAACGGCATACCTAACGCTTTTAATGCCTGCGGGTCTGCTGCTGCCAGCCGCTGAGGCGTGGGGAAGCAGATATACTCCGGAAAATCATCCAGCCGTTCGCCATAAAGCTGTGCCACTCTGGCGGTCAATTTTGCCGCCATCGCCACGCTCACCAGTTGGCCTAAAATCGCCCGCACGCCCTGCTCAAAAGCATCAACACTGCCGGGTAAACGCAATCCGGGCCGCGCCGCGCCTAACTTGCCCAACGCACCGTTAACAATCTGCGGGTTACATTGCAGATCAAGCAGGCGGCTCATTTTCGCCAGACACTCAGCGGCAACAGGTTCTAAACCTGCACTTAAATTTATGTGCAGAGTATGACGGGCCATATCCGGAATAGCAGTCACCACGCCGCGATATTCGCCCACCGCCAGACTACGGGCATAATAATCGTCAGCGACCGTTTCCACACCACTCACTGCACGGGCGGCGAGAAATCCCAACATCCACGACCAGTCATACGGCGGCTGCCAGTTCAGGGTATACATCGCATCTCCTTATTCATCCGCTTTCAGCATAAACGTTATTCAGACGCTACGCTTTGCTTTCATATTCCGGTTGTCGCGACGGCAACATTTCGCTAAAGTCACGCCCCTTCTTCACCGGCATGGGGATTAATTCGTGTTTATTGGTTTTGATTACGGTACAGCAAACTGTTCAGTGGCGGTCATGCGTGACGGTAAACCGCAATTACTGAAAATGGAAAACGACAGCACGCTGCTGCCTTCAATGCTTTGCGCGCCAACGCGTGAAGCAGTAAGTGAATGGCTGTACCGCCATCATGATGTTCCGGCAGACGACGATGAAACGCAGGCGCTGTTATGTCGGGCGATTCGTTATAACCGCGAAGAAGATATCGATGTTACGGCGAAAAGCGTGCAGTTCGGTCTTTCCTCACTGGCACAGTACATTGATGATCCAGAAGAAGTGTGGTTTGTGAAATCACCAAAATCGTTCCTCGGTGCCAGCGGCTTAAAACCGCAGCAGGTAGCGCTGTTTGAGGATCTGGTCTGCGCAATGATGTTGCACATTCGCCAGCAGGCGCAGGCACAGCTGCCAGAAACGATTACTCAGGCGGTGATCGGTCGCCCTATCAACTTCCAGGGGCTTGGCGGCGATGAAGCAAACACCCAGGCGCAGGGGATTCTGGAACGCGCGGCGAAGCGTGCCGGGTTTAAGGATGTGGTATTCCAGTACGAGCCGGTAGCGGCAGGGCTGGATTACGAAGCGACTTTGCAGGAAGAAAAACGGGTGCTGGTGGTGGATATCGGCGGTGGTACGACTGACTGTTCATTGCTGCTGATGGGGCCGCAGTGGCGTTCGCGTCTCGATCGTGAAGCCAGCCTGCTGGGTCACAGTGGTTGTCGTATTGGCGGTAACGATCTGGATATCGCCCTGGCGTTTAAAAACCTGATGCCACTGCTGGGTATGGGTGGCGAAACCGAAAAAGGCATCGCCCTGCCGATCCTGCCGTGGTGGAATGCGGTTGCCATCAACGACGTACCTGCGCAGAGTGATTTCTACAGTAGTGCCAACGATCGTCTGCTTAACGATCTGGTACGCGATGCCCGCGAACCGGAAAAAGTGGCCCTGTTACAGAAAGTCTGGCGTCAGCGTTTAAGCTATCGCCTGGTGCGTAGCGCAGAAGAGTGCAAAATTGCTCTTTCAAGCGTAGCGGAAACCCGCGCCTCACTGCCGTTTATCAGCAATGAACTGGCTACGCTGATTAGCCAGCGAGGGCTGGAAAGCGCCCTCAGCCAGCCACTGACGCGGATTCTGGAACAGGTGCAACTGGCCCTGGATAACGCCCAGGAAAAACCGGACGTTATCTACCTGACCGGCGGTAGCGCCCGTTCTCCGCTGATTAAAAAAGCGCTGGCAGAACAGTTGCCGGGCATTCCGATTGCAGGCGGCGATGACTTTGGCTCCGTCACCGCCGGGCTGGCACGCTGGGCGGAAGTGGTGTTTCGTTAATTGAAAAATGGCTCAGCAGCGGCTTAAATCTGCCTGCGCCTGAGCCAGTTTTTCTGCCGCCTGACGTAACGGTTCCATCAACGGCATGGTCCGTGCTGGAGCATGAAGGCGGAATCGCTGCAACTCTGTCGCGCCGACAGTCAACGCCGATTCCAGCCGATGTCGTTTGGCGGCCACTTTCGCCATTACCGCTTGTCTGTCTGCAGGCGTTACCGCTTCGTTCGGCCTGAACACAAAACGGCGTTCACAGCTCGCTTTCCAGTCGATGACCGCCTGGGTCAGATGATCACCAAACCCTTTAACTTGCTTAACCCCACGACGGGTAACATCCGCTGCTGTTTCAATACCAAAGGACCGTAACGCCGCTTTACGCGCAGGGCCAACACCGGGAATAGAGGCAACATCAATAAAAAATCCCTCCAGAAACTTCTGCTTCTGCCGTTCCCTTGCAGTGTCATGAAGTGCTGCCAGAGCGCGTTTCTCTTCTTCCGGTAACCCGAGAATTTCGTCCTTCATTTTTTCGAGCATCGTCCGTTTGGCGATAAAACCTTCCAGGCCGCCTACCTGCTGGATCTGGCGGACTAAATGGTCATAGTCCATTTTCGCACGATTAAATGCCTCACGGCGTTGCTGAACTTCTGCTTTGTACGCTTTGCTTGTCAGACTGCCAATAATCCAGATAGCCGCCAGCACAGGAACCAAAATAATATAACGCGGTTCTGCCTGAAGGCCGCAAAGCAACAGCGATAACGCTGACAGTGCGATCTCAAGCAGAATGATGTATTCGCGCCGTAACAGGCCTAAAGGAAGCGGCCTGCCAGTCGGTTGGAAATGATCGGGTAATGGCAATTGCACTGCTGGCGGTGCTACTGACGCCATCACCATCGCCCAGACTTTCGCCAGCACAAAATCACCGCCGGTGGTAATGACCTCTTCGCCGAGATCAATAAAATAGATAACGCCTTGATTATCCAGCGTACACCACGGGCAGTCGGTCAAATGAGCGGGATAAACATGCATTGCCGAAACGGTACATTTCTTTAACTGTTGGCGTAGAGAATCCAGTGCTGCTACCCACGCTTTAGCCGTCGGACGCCCGGTTGCTACACCACTTTCCGTAAACGCCTGCTGAAACATGGCTTCAACATCGCCCGGTAACATCGACAGCGGAATCGATCGTGGCGGCGGTTTTAAACCACGTCGCTGATTATCTGACGCGTAGGCATAACGGAAATGGGCAATATCCGTCTCCAGCGCATTACCCGCATCAGAGATAAGCGGCACACCAGAATAAGGATGCCGCCCACCAAACAAGACGTGAAAAATCAGCAACGCAAGGCCAAAATTATCGTGATTCGCGGTACGTTCAAAACCGACAAATGATGGCAAGGTTTGTAGCTCTGGCGGCGTAAAATGCGACACGCCGACTTCGCATAAATGCAGTGTGCCATTGGCGTTAATCTGAAAGGAGTCACTATCGATCAACACCACTTTGCTGTCGCGACCTACCATAAAGCTGTTCTGGTTTACGTCCCCCACGACGTGCCCGTGCTCGTGAACCGTAGCAAAAGATGAAGCAATATTGCGCGCAACATAGAGTAGAAAATCCCACGCACAATGAGGGTAACTCTGGCGACGATGTGCCGGGCTATAGATCATATGAATCGGTTCTTTACCAGAAACTTTTGGCATCATAAAACCGATAACTTTTCCGCCTCGCCCACCGTGAAGCGTTGCCTGCGGCCAGGCGACATAATTCAACAACTGCGCGTCAGCTGTCGCAGCCATAAAGGCAAGTTTGTCCTGTTTTAAGGCGGGTGGCGGCGTGTGATAAATCTTGGCGACGCTATCGGCAAACTCCTCGATATCATAAACCGCACCTTCACCGCCTTTGCCCAGTTCACGGCCTGGCGTAACGCACTCACCAGTAGCAGTATATAAAGTGGGTTTCATGGTAACCACAGCGCCAGTGCCAACGTTTTATCATCATCGGTACGCTCGTTTACCGCCGGGCTCGACAAAAACTGCTTTAACAATTCAGGTAATAAATCGAGTTGTTCCTGCGTTGCTGCCGCCAGTCCATTGAAAAACGGGGTAAAGAAAGGCACATGCGGAGAATTATCCAGCATATTTAACGCCAGTCGCTGAATACCATCCGTAAATGCTGCAACTTTATGCGCACGCTCAGTGCTGGTGAAAGTTTCCAGTCTGGAAACAGCATCTTCATCGCTAATGAAATGCGTCATATTGGCATATTCACCCACCATCGGCGTGAGCGGCAGTTCCAGACCACGACCAAAATCCACCACTACACCGCCGTCGCCAATTTGCATAATCAATGTGCCGTTAGCCGATGAAATCAATCCCAGAAACGTGCAGGCAAAATCGCGAACTGCTAATGCTTTGGCTTCTGCCTCGGCAAAAAGTCGTTGACGAATGGTCAGTACCATATTTGTGGCGAGGACATCATTAAGCCCCAATTCACCGTCCTGTACTTTTTGCACCATAAACGCCATCGCTTCATTGACGGCGAGCTTCGCGCCTTCTCCTCCCTGCGAAACGCTACCTGCGCCATCAGCAAGGAACATCACCAGTAATGGCTGCTGGTCATTTAGCCAGGCAACCTGCATCTGGCAGGCATCCTGACAAGGTAAATCAGCGCTAATGTGCGACGTTCCAACAGCGGATGCATAAACCAGACGCCAGCTCACACTGACGTCCAGCCTTTTGGCGCTTCCAGCACAACTTCCGTTCCCGGCGTGGAGCGGGAAACCGAACGCAGTGAACTGGATAACCAGCTAAACAGTTCGCGGAATTGTAATCCCTGCAGAGACAAAGGCTGACGGACGCTGATTTGGGCCAGCGTCTTCATATCCGCCCCCTGAACACCGATGGAAAAGAAGGCAAACTTCTTATCTTCTTCCCCCTGAAACACTTTGTTGGCGGCAGCCTGCCACTCATCGGTTGGAGCGCCATCGGTGATCAGGAAAATCCACGGGCGATAATACGAAATACCATTTGCACGATACTCACGTTTCCGCTCCTCTACCATATCCAGGGCTTTGGTAATGGCCGCACCCATTGGTGTATCGCCCTGGGCAAACAGGATGGGCGGAAAAAAATTAGCGGCGCTGGTAAAGGGTTGTTCCACATGCACCGGGCCGAACGTCACAATACCAAGTTCCACTCTTTTTAAGGCCAGCGGGTCGGCAAGCAGCTCATCGCGAAAGGTAACCAATCCGGCGTTAAGTTCATTAATGGGTCTACCGTTCATCGAACCAGAAACATCCAGCAGCAAAATGCAGGGGCAACGTGGTTCCGGGTTACTGGCAAAATCGCTGGTGGCAAACGTGATTTGTTCGCTCATAAGAAATCCTTTCTTAGAGAATTATCGAGGTCCGGTATCATACCGACTGCAATAATGAAATAAGAGCAAACGAAGAAACTTTCAGAATTAGGCCCGGCGGCGCAGAAAATTTTGCTATTCGCCTCGCAAGAACGGAGAGCCGTCGATTGACACTAAGGGCGGAGTGACATAATTTCAGGAGTGAGGGTTAGGGAGAGGTTTCCCCCTCCCCCTGGTGTTCTTAGTAAGCCTGGAAGCTAATCACTAAGAGTATCACCAGTATGATGACGTGCTTCATCATAACCCTTTCCTTATTAAAAGCCCTCTTCTCCGGGAGAGGCTTTCCCGTTTCAGCGTCCCGCTGAAATCATCGGCTTACCTCCTTTCGCCCTGAATGCAGTCTATCGCTAACGCGTGAATAAAATAGTTTCCTCTGTGATTATTGCGTAACGACTCGCAAAGAATATTTGCTGGCAGGATCGCAGACTACAAAGCCTGCGGATTGACAATCTTATCGTGAAGGCATACTTTCAGGAGTGAGGGTAGAGCGGGGTTTCCCCCGCCCTGGTAGTCTTAGTAAGCGGGGAAGCTTATGACTAAGAGCACCACGATGATGAGTAGCTTCATCATGACCCTTTCCTTATTTATGGCCCCTTCCTCGGGAGGGGCTTTCCCGTTTCAGCGTCCCGCTGAAATCGTCGGCTTACCTCCTTTCGCCATGCAAGCAGTCTATCGCTAACGCGTAGATAAAATAGTTTCCTGTGTTATTACTGGATGCGTGCTCGCAAATGTGCCCGTCATTCAGACGATTCCAGACAGTGTTTCATAATTCCTCCATTTTTCTCCCTTATTGGCTGGCTACACTAGTATCATTCCGCGAAACGTTTCAGGAAGAGAAACTCTTAACGATGAAAGGCAGTTATAAATCCCGTTGGGTAATCGTAATCGTGGTGGTTATCGCCGCCATCGCCGCATTCTGGTTCTGGCAAGGCCGCAATGACTCCCGGAGTGCAGCCCCAGGGGCGACGAAACAAGCGCAGCAATCGCCAGCGGGTGGTCGAGGTGGTATGCGTTCCGGCCCATTAGCCCCGGTTCAGGCGGCGACCGCCGTAGAACAGGCAGTTCCGCGTTACCTCACCGGGCTTGGCACCATTACCGCCGCTAATACCGTTACGGTGCGCAGCCGCGTGGACGGCCAACTGATAGCGTTACATTTCCAGGAAGGCCAGCAGGTCAAAGCAGGCGATTTACTGGCAGAAATTGACCCCAGCCAGTTCAAAGTTGCATTAGCACAAGCCCAGGGCCAACTGGCAAAAGATAAAGCCACGCTTGCCAACGCCCGCCGTGACCTGGCGCGTTATCAACAATTGGCAAAAACCAATCTCGTTTCTCGCCAGGAGCTGGATGCCCAACAGGCGCTGGTCAGTGAAACCGAAGGCACCATTAAGGCTGATGAAGCAAGCGTTGCCAGCGCGCAGCTGCAACTCGACTGGAGCCGGATTACCGCACCAGTCGATGGTCGCGTTGGTCTCAAGCAGGTTGATGTTGGTAACCAAATCTCCAGTGGTGATACCACCGGGATCGTGGTGATCACCCAGACGCATCCTATCGATTTAGTCTTTACCCTGCCGGAAAGCGATATCGCTACCGTAGTGCAGGCGCAGAAAGCCGGAAAACCGCTGGTGGTAGAAGCCTGGGATCGCACCAACTCGAAGAAATTAAGTGAAGGCACGCTGTTAAGTCTAGATAACCAAATCGATGCCACTACCGGTACGATTAAAGTGAAAGCACGCTTTAATAATCAGGATGATGCGCTGTTTCCCAATCAGTTTGTTAACGCGCGCATGTTAGTCGACACCGAACAAAACGCCGTAGTGATCCCAACAGCCGCCCTGCAAATGGGCAATGAAGGCCATTTTGTCTGGGTGCTGAATAGCGAAAACAAGGTCAGCAAACATCTGGTGACGCCGGGCATTCAGGACAGTCAGAAAGTGGTGATCCGCGCAGGTATTTCTGCGGGCGATCGCGTGGTGACAGACGGCATTGATCGCCTGACCGAAGGGGCGAAAGTGGAAGTGGTGGAAGCCCAGAGCGCCACCACTCCGGAAGAGAAAGCCACCAGCCGCGAATACGCGAAAAAAGGAGCACGCTCCTGATGCAGGTGTTACCCCCGAGCAGCACAGGCGGCCCGTCGCGCCTGTTTATTATGCGTCCTGTGGCCACCACGCTGCTGATGGTGGCGATCTTACTCGCCGGGATTATCGGTTATCGCGCCCTGCCCGTTTCGGCGCTGCCGGAAGTGGACTATCCGACCATTCAGGTGGTCACGCTCTACCCAGGTGCGAGCCCGGATGTCATGACCTCTGCCGTTACCGCGCCGCTCGAACGCCAGTTCGGGCAGATGTCTGGTCTGAAACAGATGTCGTCGCAAAGTTCCGGCGGTTCGTCAGTTATCACTTTGCAGTTCCAGCTAACATTACCGCTGGATGTCGCCGAGCAGGAAGTACAGGCCGCGATTAACGCTGCGACCAACTTGTTGCCGAGCGATCTGCCTAACCCGCCGGTTTACAGCAAAGTGAACCCGGCAGATCCGCCGATCATGACGCTCGCCGTCACCTCAACCGCCATGCCGATGACGCAAGTGGAAGATATGGTGGAAACCCGCGTCGCGCAGAAAATCTCGCAGATTTCCGGCGTCGGCCTGGTGACGCTTTCCGGCGGTCAGCGTCCGGCTGTTCGCGTCAAACTTAACGCTCAGGCGATTGCCGCCCTCGGCCTGACCAGCGAAACCGTGCGCACCGCCATTACCGGCGCTAACGTTAACTCGGCAAAAGGTAGCCTCGACGGCCCTTCCCGTGCGGTCACGCTTTCCGCGAACGACCAGATGCAATCCGCCGAAGAGTATCGCCAGCTAATCATCGCCTACCAGAACGGCGCGCCAATTCGTCTGGGCGATGTCGCAACTGTAGAGCAAGGTGCAGAAAACAGCTGGCTCGGCGCGTGGGCGAACAAAGAACAGGCCATTGTGATGAATGTTCAGCGCCAGCCCGGTGCTAACATTATCTCCACCGCCGACAGCATCCGGCAGATGCTGCCACAGCTCACCGAGAGTCTGCCGAAATCGGTGAAGGTAACAGTGCTTTCCGATCGCACCACCAATATCCGCGCATCGGTCAACGATACCCAGTTTGAATTGATGATGGCTATCGCGCTGGTAGTCATGATTATCTACCTGTTTTTGCGCAATATTCCGGCGACCATCATTCCCGGTGTTGCTGTACCGCTGTCGTTAATCGGCACTTTCGCGGTTATGGTGTTTCTCGATTTTTCAATCAATAACCTGACACTGATGGCGTTAACTATCGCCACCGGATTCGTGGTCGATGACGCCATCGTGGTGATCGAAAACATTTCCCGCTATATCGAAAAAGGCGAAAAACCGTTGGCGGCGGCGCTCAAGGGCGCAGGTGAAATCGGCTTTACCATTATCTCGCTGACCTTCTCGCTGATTGCGGTGTTGATCCCACTGCTGTTTATGGGCGATATCGTCGGGCGACTGTTCCGCGAATTTGCTATTACCCTGGCGGTAGCGATTTTGATCTCAGCGGTGGTGTCGCTGACCCTGACACCGATGATGTGCGCGCGGATGCTCAGCCAGGAGTCGTTGCGTAAACAGAACCGCTTCTCCCGTGCCTCGGAAAAAATGTTCGACAGGATAATCGCCGCCTATGGTCGTGGACTGGCGAAAGTGCTGAATCATCCGTGGCTGACCTTAAGCGTGGCACTCAGCACGCTGCTGCTTAGCGTGCTGCTGTGGGTGTTCATTCCGAAAGGTTTCTTCCCGGTACAGGACAACGGCATTATTCAGGGCACTTTGCAGGCACCGCAATCCAGCTCCTTTGCCAATATGGCCCAGCGACAACGCCAGGTCGCGGACGTGATTTTGCAGGATCCGGCAGTGCAAAGCCTGACCTCATTTGTTGGCGTTGATGGCACTAACCCGTCGCTGAACAGTGCACGTTTACAAATCAACCTCAAACCGTTGGATGAACGTGATGATCGGGTGCAAAAAGTCATCGCCCGTCTGCAAACGGCGGTGGATAAAGTGCCGGGCGTCGATCTCTTCCTGCAACCAACGCAGGACCTGACCATCGATACTCAGGTCAGCCGCACCCAGTACCAGTTTACCTTGCAGGCCACCTCACTGGATGCGCTCAGTACCTGGGTGCCAGAGTTGATGGAAAAACTCCAGCAACTGCCACAGCTTTCTGATGTCTCCAGCGACTGGCAGGACAAAGGGCTGGTGGCGTATGTCAATGTTGATCGCGACAGCGCCAGCCGTCTGGGGATCAGCATGGCGGATGTCGATAACGCCCTGTACAACGCGTTTGGTCAGCGGCTGATTTCCACTATTTATACTCAGGCTAACCAGTATCGCGTGGTGCTGGAACACAACACCGAAAATACCCCAGGCCTCGCGGCGCTGGATACCATTCGCCTGACCAGCAGCGACGGTGGCGTGGTGCCGCTAAGCTCAATTGCCAAAATTGAGCAGCGTTTTGCGCCGCTCTCCATCAACCATCTGGATCAGTTCCCGGTAACGACCATCTCCTTTAACGTGCCGGATAACTATTCGCTGGGCGATGCGGTGCAGGCGATTATGGACACCGAAAAGACGCTGAATCTGCCGGTGGATATCACCACGCAGTTCCAGGGCAGCACCCTCGCCTTCCAGTCGGCGCTGGGCAGCACTGTCTGGCTGATTGTCGCGGCGGTGGTGGCGATGTATATCGTGCTCGGCATTCTGTACGAGAGCTTTATTCACCCGATCACCATTCTCTCGACGCTACCCACCGCAGGGGTTGGCGCACTGCTGGCGTTGCTGATTGCTGGTAGCGAACTGGATGTGATTGCGATTATCGGCATTATTTTGCTGATCGGTATCGTGAAGAAGAACGCCATCATGATGATCGACTTCGCGCTGGCTGCCGAGCGCGAGCAAGGCATGTCGCCGCGCGAGGCAATCTACCAGGCTTGTCTGTTGCGTTTTCGTCCGATCCTGATGACCACCCTGGCGGCTCTGCTTGGCGCGCTGCCGCTGATGTTGAGTACCGGGGTCGGCGCGGAACTGCGTCGTCCGTTAGGTATCGGCATGGTCGGCGGCCTGATTGTCAGCCAGGTGCTGACGCTGTTCACCACGCCGGTGATTTATCTGCTGTTCGACCGCCTGGCATTGTGGACCAAAAGCCGCTTTGCCCGTCATGAAGAGGAGGCGTAAGTGAAGTTTTTTGCCCTCTTCATTTACCGTCCGGTGGCGACGATTTTACTGTCGGTTGCCATTACCCTGTGCGGCATACTGGGCTTCCGTATGCTGCCGGTCGCCCCGCTGCCGCAGGTCGATTTTCCGGTGATTATGGTCAGCGCCTCGCTGCCCGGTGCGTCACCAGAAACAATGGCGTCTTCCGTTGCCACGCCGCTGGAGCGCTCACTTGGGCGCATTGCCGGAGTCAGTGAAATGACCTCCAGTAGTTCGCTCGGCAGCACGCGCATTATTTTGCAGTTTGATTTTGACCGGGATATCAACGGCGCAGCGCGTGATGTGCAGGCGGCGATCAACGCTGCACAAAGTTTGCTGCCCAGTGGGATGCCCAGCCGCCCGACCTATCGCAAAGCGAACCCGTCGGATGCGCCAATTATGATCCTCACGCTGACGTCCGATACTTATTCGCAGGGTGAACTGTACGATTTCGCCTCGACGCAGCTGGCTCCGACGATTTCGCAAATCGACGGTGTTGGTGATGTCGATGTCGGAGGCAGCTCACTGCCCGCCGTACGCGTCGGGCTGAATCCGCAGGCGCTGTTTAATCAGGGCGTGTCGCTGGACGACGTACGCACCGCCGTCAGCAATGCCAACGTGCGTAAACCGCAGGGCGCGCTGGAAGATGGCACTCACCGCTGGCAGATCCAGACCAATGATGAGCTAAAAACCGCCGCTGAATATCAGCCGTTGATTATTCACTACAACAACGGCGGCGCGGTTCGTCTGGGCGATGTGGCGACGGTGACCGACTCAGTGCAGGATGTGCGCAACGCCGGGATGACCAACGCCAAACCGGCTATTTTACTGATGATCCGCAAACTGCCGGAAGCCAATATTATCCAGACGGTTGACAGCATCCGGGCAAAATTACCGGAGTTGCAGGAAACCATTCCGGCGGCGATTGATCTGCAAATTGCCCAGGATCGCTCCCCCACCATTCGCGCCTCGCTGGAAGAAGTCGAGCAAACGCTGATTATCTCGGTGGCGCTGGTGATTCTGGTGGTGTTTTTATTCCTGCGCTCGGGTCGCGCCACTATTATTCCCGCCGTTTCGGTGCCGGTTTCGCTGATTGGTACGTTTGCGGCGATGTACCTGTGCGGATTCAGTCTCAATAACCTTTCGTTAATGGCGCTCACCATCGCTACTGGTTTCGTGGTGGATGACGCCATCGTGGTGCTGGAAAACATTGCACGTCATCTGGAAGCGGGAATGAAACCGTTGCAAGCCGCACTGCAAGGTACTCGCGAAGTCGGTTTTACGGTGCTGTCGATGAGTCTGTCACTGGTGGCGGTGTTCCTGCCGCTGCTGTTGATGGGCGGATTGCCGGGCCGACTGTTACGCGAGTTTGCCGTGACGCTTTCTGTCGCCATTGGTATTTCGTTGCTGGTTTCCCTGACGCTAACGCCAATGATGTGCGGCTGGATGCTAAAAGCCAGCAAGCCGCGTGAGCAAAAGCGACTGCGTGGTTTTGGCCGCATGTTGGTAGCCCTGCAACAAGGCTACGGCAAGTCGCTGAAATGGGTGCTCAATCATACCCGTCTGGTGGGTGTGGTGCTGCTTGGCACCATTGCGCTGAATATCTGGCTGTATATCTCGATCCCGAAAACCTTCTTCCCGGAGCAGGACACTGGCGTGTTGATGGGCGGGATTCAGGCGGATCAGAGTATTTCGTTTCAGGCGATGCGCGGTAAGTTGCAGGATTTCATGAAAATTATCCGTGACGATCCGGCAGTGGATAATGTCACCGGCTTTACAGGCGGTTCGCGAGTGAACAGCGGGATGATGTTTATCACCCTCAAGCCACGCGACGAACGCAGCGAAACGGCGCAGCAAATTATCGACCGTCTGCGCGTAAAACTGGCGAAAGAACCGGGGGCGAATCTGTTCCTGATGGCGGTACAGGATATTCGCGTTGGTGGGCGTCAGTCGAACGCCAGCTACCAGTACACGTTGTTATCCGACGACCTGGCGGCACTGCGAGAATGGGAGCCGAAAATCCGCAAAAAACTGGCGACGTTGCCGGAACTGGCGGACGTGAACTCCGATCAGCAGGATAACGGCGCGGAGATGAATCTGGTTTACGACCGCGACACCATGGCACGGCTGGGAATCGACGTACAAGCCGCCAACAGTCTGTTAAATAACGCCTTCGGTCAGCGGCAAATCTCGACCATTTACCAGCCGATGAACCAGTACAAAGTGGTGATGGAAGTGGATCCGCGCTATACCCAGGACATCAGCGCGCTGGAAAAAATGTTCGTTATCAATAACGAAGGAAAAGCGATCCCGCTGTCGTATTTCGCTAAATGGCAACCGGCGAATGCCCCACTATCGGTGAATCATCAGGGATTATCGGCGGCCTCGACCATTTCGTTTAACCTGCCGACCGGAAAATCGCTCTCGGACGCCAGTGCGGCGATCGATCGCGCAATGACCCAGCTTGGTGTGCCTTCGACGGTGCGCGGCAGTTTTGCCGGCACGGCGCAGGTGTTCCAGGAGACGATGAACTCGCAGGTGATCCTGATTATCGCCGCCATCGCCACGGTGTATATCGTGCTGGGTATCCTTTACGAGAGTTACGTACATCCGCTGACGATTCTCTCCACCCTGCCCTCGGCGGGCGTTGGAGCGCTGTTGGCGCTGGAGCTGTTCAATGCCCCGTTCAGCCTAATCGCCCTGATAGGGATCATGCTATTAATCGGCATCGTGAAGAAAAACGCCATTATGATGGTCGATTTTGCGCTTGAAGCCCAACGGCACGGTAACCTGACGCCGCAGGAAGCTATTTTCCAGGCCTGTCTGCTGCGTTTTCGCCCGATTATGATGACTACCCTGGCGGCGCTGTTTGGCGCGCTGCCGCTGGTGTTGTCGGGCGGTGACGGCTCGGAGCTGCGGCAACCCCTGGGGATCACCATTGTCGGCGGTCTGGTGATGAGTCAGCTCCTGACGCTGTATACCACGCCGGTGGTATATCTCTTTTTCGACCGTCTGCGGCTGCGTTTTTCGCGTAAACCTAAACAAACGGTAACCGAGTAAATGACAGATCTTCCCGACAGCACCCGTTGGCAATTGTGGATTGTGGCTTTCGGCTTCTTTATGCAGTCGCTGGACACCACCATCGTAAACACCGCCCTTCCCTCAATGGCGCAAAGCCTCGGGGAAAGTCCGTTGCATATGCACATGGTCATTGTCTCTTATGTACTGACCGTGGCGGTGATGCTGCCCGCCAGCGACTGGCTGGCGGACAAAGTCGGCGTGCGCAATATTTTCTTTACCGCTATCGTGCTGTTTACTCTCGGTTCATTGTTTTGCGCGCTTTCCGGCACGCTGAACGAACTGTTGCTGGCACGCGCGTTACAGGGCGTTGGCGGCGCGATGATGGTGCCGGTCGGCAGATTGACGGTGATGAAAATCGTACCGCGCGAGCAATATATGGCGGCGATGACCTTTGTCACGTTACCCGGTCAGGTCGGTCCGCTGCTCGGTCCGGCGCTCGGCGGTCTGCTGGTAGAGTACGCGTCGTGGCACTGGATCTTTTTGATCAACATTCCGGTGGGGATTATCGGTGCGATCGCCACATTGCTGTTAATGCCAAACTACACTATGCAGACGCGGCGCTTTGATCTCTCCGGATTTTTATTGCTGGCGGTTGGCATGGCGGTATTGACCCTGGCGCTGGACGGCAGTAAAGGTACAGGTTTATCGCCGCTGACGATTGCAGGCCTGGTCGCAGTTGGCGTGGTGGCACTGGTGCTTTATCTGCTGCACGCCAGAAATAACAACCGTGCCCTGTTCAGTCTGAAACTGTTCCGTACTCGTACCTTTTCGCTGGGCCTGGCGGGGAGCTTTGCCGGACGTATTGGCAGTGGCATGTTGCCCTTTATGACACCGGTTTTCCTGCAAATTGGCCTCGGTTTCTCGCCGTTTCATGCCGGACTGATGATGATCCCGATGGTGCTTGGCAGCATGGGAATGAAGCGAATTGTGGTACAGGTGGTGAATCGCTTTGGTTATCGTCGGGTACTGGTAGCGACCACGCTGGGTCTGTCGCTGGTCACCCTGTTGTTTATGACTACCGCCCTGCTGGGCTGGTACTACGTTTTGCCGTTCGTCCTGTTTTTACAAGGGATGGTCAACTCGACGCGTTTCTCCTCCATGAACACCCTGACGCTGAAAGATCTCCCGGACAATCTGGCGAGCAGCGGCAACAGCCTGCTGTCGATGATTATGCAATTGTCGATGAGTATCGGCGTCACTATCGCCGGGCTGTTGCTGGGACTTTTTGGTTCACAGCATGTCAGCGTCGACAGCGGCACCACACAAACCGTCTTTATGTACACCTGGCTTAGCATGGCGTTTATCATCGCCCTTCCGGCGTTCATCTTTGCCAGAGTGCCGAACGATACGCATCAAAATGTAGCTATTTCGCGGCGAAAAAGGAGCGCGCAATGAAGTTCTGGCGACCCGGTATTACCGGCAAACTGTTTCTGGCGATTTTCGCCACCTGCATTGTCTTGCTGATCAGTATGCACTGGGCGGTGCGTATCAGTTTTGAGCGTGGCTTTATTGATTACATCAAGCATGGTAATGAACAGCGATTACAACTGTTAAGTGATGCGCTTGGCGAGCAGTATGCGCAGCATGGTAACTGGCGCTTCCTGCGCAACAATGATCGCTTTGTCTTTCAGATCCTGCGTTCATTTGAACACGATAATTCGGAAGATAAACCCGGCCCGGGTATGCCACCGCACGGCTGGCGTACCCAGTTCTGGGTGGTTGATCAAAACAACAAAGTGCTGGTTGGTCCGCGAGCGCCGATTCCACCTGACGGTACACGGCGACCCATTCTGGTCAACGGTGCGGAAGTTGGCGCGGTGATCGCCTCCCCCGTTGAGCGGTTAACGCGCAATACTGATATCAATTTCGATAAACAACAGCGGCAAACCAGCTGGTTGATTGTCGCCCTGGCAACGTTACTCGCGGCACTTGCCACTTTTCTGCTGGCGCGCGGTTTACTGGCACCGGTAAAACGACTTGTCGATGGCACGCACAAACTGGCGGCGGGCGATTTCACTACCCGCGTAACGCCCACCAGTGAAGATGAACTGGGCAAACTGGCGCAAGACTTCAACCAGCTTGCCAGCACACTGGAGAAAAACCAGCAAATGCGGCGCGATTTTATGGCCGATATTTCTCACGAACTGCGTACGCCATTAGCGGTGCTGCGCGGTGAACTGGAAGCCATTCAGGATGGCGTGCGTAAATTCACGCCGGAGACGGTGGCGTCTTTACAGGCGGAGGTCGGTACACTGACCAAACTGGTTGACGATCTCCATCAGTTGTCGATGTCTGATGAAGGCGCTCTCGCCTATCAAAAAGCACCGGTAGATTTGATCCCACTGCTGGAAGTGGCGGGCGGCGCATTTCGCGAACGATTCGCCAGTCGTGGCCTGAAACTGCAATTTTCCCTGCCAGACAGTATTACCGTATTTGGCGATCGCGAC
>ERZ1673737.2219-NODE-2219-length-16687-cov-4.696128_pt1 | contig 16687 bp, 16 predicted proteins | sample MGYA00580211_ERZ1673737 | MGnify/ENA primary metagenome ERZ1673737 (study PRJEB41218, sample SAMN15661789) | gut metagenome | host: Homo sapiens | place: Canada: London | collected 2015-08-20/2019-03-30 | study: EMG produced TPA metagenomics assembly of... | reverse complement strand
AAATGAACGTCTCTCCGATCGCAGCTTCAGCATGTGCTGCGAGCGCCATCGCATATCCCGCGGTATTCGGTGCTGAGATCCTAAATCTTTCAGCCAATCTTGTTCTAAACTACTCCTCCGAAGTATCAGACCAGTACTATTTCAACAGTCCTTCCATTAGTGTGAGAAACATCGACTACTGCAACGTCACCGTCACATATACGCATCCCGGTCAGAACGATACAATCAACGTTGAGACATGGCTCCCAATGGAAAATTGGAATGGACGGCTTCAGGCTACTGGAGGTGGCGGCTATGTGGCTGGTCGGTTCTTTCTGTCATATACTGCTATGGCTGGAGCTCTTGGAAACGGCTATGTTGCAAGCACTACCGACGGCGGTATCGGATTGAGCCTTGTCCCAGATCCGTGGGCTCTGAACAGTCCCGGAAATGTAAATTTGTATGCTCTCCAGAACTTCGCCTCCGTATCTTTGAAGGATCAGGTACGTATGAACACACTTGCAGCTCTAGTGGCTATCACTAAGTCCCCATTTCAGGCTATCATTTCAAAAGAACTCATCAAAGAGTTCTACGGCCAGCCTGCGGAGTACTCATATTATACAGGTTGTTCACAAGGTGGTCGCCAAGGAATGATGCTTGCCCAGCGCTATCCAGAAGCGTATGACGGCATTGCCGCGGCGGCCCCAGCTTTTAACTGGGCTCGTCTCTTTCCTGCGCTTGCGTGGCCACAGGTCATGATGGAGCTCACCGGGCAATTTCCCCCGAAATGCGAACTAGACGCGGTTACAGCTGGTGCTATTGCAACTTGCGATCCACAGGATGGCATCACCGACGGCATCATTAGTGACCCTGCTGCCTGCTCCTTCGATCCCTTCTCCATGGTTGGTAAGATTGTTACCTGTGATAACGAAACTACCACGATCAGCAACGCAGCTGCCACCATCGCCAACCTTACCTGGACAGGGCCCCGAAAAGCCAGTGGAGATTTCCTCTATTACGGTCTCGATTACCAATCTCGACTTACTGGCTCTGGAGATCAGAGCACCACTGCAGCTCTGGGCTTAGCAATGACGAGTTGCAGTTCGAATGGAACTTGTGTAGGATCGCCTGCTGGACTCGGAGAAGCCTGGCTGAAATTCATGGTCAAGAAGGATCCTAATTGGGACTTCTCTAAGATCACCTCGATTGAGGAATACGCACGCCTGTATCAGGCTTCTGCCCAGGAGTTTGACTCGATCTTTGGGACATTTGATACTGACCTCTCTGCGTTTCGCGATGCAGGCGGTAAAATGATTACTTATCATGGCACGGTGAGTTACAACCCCACAATCTCCTCTTCCTTCTTTAGAGTCTGTCGCGCACGCATTGTTTTCATGCTGACTTGAATAACGTTGAAGGCCGACGGTCTTATTCTTAGACAAGGAACCAACGAATACTACGATCGTGCCACAGAGCAGACGCCGAATGTCAAGGACTTTTTCCGCTATTTCGAAGTCCCAGGATTAGCGCACTGTGCTGGTGGAGTGGGAGGACAGCCAACAGCGACGTTCCAAGCGCTGGTCGACTGGGTGGAAAAAGGCGTCGTTCCGGACACGCTACCGATCAACTTCAAGGATACAAATGGGACGCAGTATGAGAGGATTTTGTGCCCTTATCCGGAGAAGGCGCAACTTGTGTCTGCCGATTTGGATGCGACAAAGGCGGAGTCTTATAAATGCGGATTGTAAGAGCGCGCTATGTATGTACGTCGATCGATTGAGGAGGATTCGAACATGGTGATAAAACGGGCTGCGCTGGGGTCACTTTGCTCTTGGCGATTCGCAGGCACACCAGAAGGACGATCTCACTCAGCACGGCCACTGGAGTAGCCAAGCCTCTCTCATTCATGTTTGGTTGGATTCCTGATCATGTGCTCTTTGCATCTTGTCGGAATGCAAAAGAAACGCGATCTACATGCTTTAGGTGCCCTGTCCAGTGACTTGCAAAGCACTCTGGTAGGCTGTAGGAAAATTCTATGGGCGATGTGGTGGGTGCTAGAACTTAGGCGTAGTAGTGCATTGTACGGAGAGTATCTCATTTGGTCGGGTTCGTCTACACGCGTATAGAAAGAGTGGGTCTTGTGAATTTAACTTGTGGGTTTACAGTGCGAGCTTGGTTCTTCTATACGGATTCGGAGCCTTATTCTTCGTGAGGCTTGAGATCCATCGGCCGATTGCCGGTTTAGATCCAAGAACAGTCTCTATCTCCGTACGGTCGAAATAGAAGTCACACGTCACAGTGCATACCAACACTCCCGTTGCCGAACGTGAAGTTTATTTTCAGCGTGATCTGATTGACCAAGGCACTCATTGCAGGGCCAGAAACTTCCGAATTTGTGGGCCACTGACTGGTTCGTGCATACGCGTATAACATCAACCAGTCCACTTGAGCATTACGATCCACGGGATCATTGAAGGGGTCGGAGAAGCTGAAAACGCGAGTGCCGTGAAATAGGCTGCAGGGTTTGCGCTTGGGCGAGTACATGACCTATTCCCCGCGACGCCGAATGCTCTTGGATTTGCGTATTCGCGTACAGCCGGCATGCCACGCAGGACGCATAAGAAGTCTCGCAATGGCTGTTTTGAATGCAAACATCGTCACGTGAAGGTATGCAATAGTTAATTGTTCTAGACTTTGATTGGAAGATTCGCTGACTTAACTACCAGTGTGATGAGCGACGACCCATCTGCTCCAATTGCGATGCTTCGGAACGACAGTGCCACTTCGCTTTAATCATCTCCTCTGCACAAGCTTCACCCAGCACCAGCCACGACTTTGCTTCTGCTTCTTCCGCCACCAACTCACCCGCCCAACAGGGTATACAAGCCCCCTGTGGCCCCGCCTCAGATCCTCCAGTCAATCTACTTCATGTGTAGCTTCTTCACAATGTATTTGTAGAAAGTGCCAATTGGGCTGACGCTCGCGAAGTATCAGCTGGCATGTCGTTTCCTGACATGCTGAAAATCGGCCTTGAAGCACCTTACCTCCTTAATATGACGCTAGCTATAAGTGCTTTAAATCTCAGCATCACTAAGCCAGATCGTCGACGCTTCTATCGACATCATGCGACCCAACTTCAATAGCCTCTCACCTCATTTCGACCAAGATACCTGCATCTCAATGTTCCTTTTTGCTGCGATACTAGGCATTTATTTACTCTGCGATACCCTTAACCTCGAGAAGGTCCTTTCGAGGGCTTTATCGACCGTTTCGTGCAGTATCTTCGAGTCCATCGAGGAATACGAGCTGTCGCAGCCGACGGACGATGGGGCATCCTTCGGGAAACCAAACTTAAGCCACTCTTGGCCTTTAGTGAACTGCTTCCACCTATGGAATCTGATCTTGGACCGGTGTGCGAAGCTCTATTCGAACGTATCGAAGCTACGGAAAAAGATGAAGCAAGGCTCAACGTTTTTCGCCAGACAATTCAAGTTCTGCAGTTGGTGATGGCGGCGATTGATTTGAAGAAACAACACTTACGCGTCCATGCTCTGGTGGCGTGGCCAGTGATGGTGTCCCCGAAATATGTGGATCTGGTAGCATCAAATCAGGGAGAAGCTTTGGTGATTCTGGCATATTATGGCGCGCTTGTTCACTCTTGCCGTGATATTTGGGTATTTCAAGATGGCGGTCAGTTTTTGATAGAATCAGTTACCCAGTTCTTAGGACCCCCCTGGCGTGAATGGCTTGAGTGGCCTTGGAAAGCCTTGACCTGAGCAATTTCCTCCTAAGAACAGTATTCGGACTGCATTCGCACGGGAGAGCTGAGAGTGGACATCGGGCCACATTGGGACATTTGAGGTATCTTTCGGTATTTCCAATGAGATACATGCCGTGCTGAGCTCGAATGAGGAGCACGTTGATGCGGTTTTCGGTGCGTAGGAAGCCAACCTTGCTCTTTGAGTTGCTGCGAACTAGGGAGACAACGATCACCTTTGCCTCCTCGCCTTGGAAGTTGTCGACAGTAGCACGGCGGGGCGTCGGGAGCAACGTTTTCTTCTCGATTGCCTTGTGACCATTTGACTCGGGATTCTCATCGAAGGGAAAGTATCGATCGACCTTGATCCTTGACGGCCACGGAGGCCATTTAACCCTAAAGTTCGATGAGATTTGCAGACAAAGTGATATTATTCTATCTGTATGCCTGAGCATTCATCGCATCGTTTACAGCCTCTTGATATCGGTTGTTTTGCGGTGTTAACGCGATCAAAGCCATTGTACGGTCGGATAGGTCGGAACAAAAATTGTTGTAATTCAGAGGAATGACAGATTTTCTTGTTACTTCTGAGGGAGTACAAGAGACTATATACAACGCGAGGTCCAAGTTTATTTCTAATGAACTGGCTCTTCTTCGTAAACATTGCAAAATAATTATTCCCGATGATGCAGCTTGATTCCTGATCTGCACCAACCTCGTATCACAAAAAGTATCGCTTCATCATAGTTAAACCAATAGAGGTGAATCCGTTGGTGCTTGTATTCGACTATTTCAGTCGACTTGGAGGTATGCCAGCTACAGTACGTCCACTAAAAGAGCGCTACTGCTTCTCCGGGACTTCGTCAGTCTCCTGGCCATTGTCACTGCTGAGGCCCAGCTCGGACTTCTCAGGTGCGGCATGGTCGTTGGTATCCAAGCCCAGCTCGCGAGACTGTTGGATAATCTGTTCGAAACTGAGCTTGGGCATGTCGTGGGCGACCCTGAACGGCATCTTCCCTTCGACATGGGCTTTGGCGTAGATTATGTCGACCTCCTCAAGCTCACGGCCGGCTGTCTCAACATAGAAGAAGAAGCCGAATATCAAACCGACAAAGTTAAATAGTGCGAAGAAGACATAAACGCCCCATGGGCTTTGGCCAGCGAAAAGCGGCGTGAACATGACCACAGCAAAGTTGCACATCCAGTTGGTGCAGGTCGACGCCGCCGCACCCACAGTACGGGTACGGAGGGGGTTGATCTCCGGTGGGTAGATCCAGGGCAGTGGTAAGAGAGTGAATGCAAAGAAAGTGATGAAGAGGAAGATACCGACGGCAGCGCCCTTGGCATTCTCCTGGCTCTCCTTGATCAAGCAAGCGAATGTGATAACAAAGCTGAGCCCCTGGCCTGCGAAACCAATCAAGTACAGGTTGCGACGGCCAACTCTTTCAATCATGAAGAAGGACGGGATGGTTGCAAGGGCGTAGACGGTAGCGAAGACACCACCCATAATCAGAGACAGGTATTTCTGCATATGCAGATTTTCCTGGAAAAGCAGCGTTGAGTAGTAGATAGCGGCGTTACAGCCGGTGAATTGCTGGAAGAACTGGCCGGAGCAACCAATAAGAAGGCGCTGGAATTCTTGGGTCTTGCCGAATGTGAAGACTGTCTTCCAGCTTGACTGTATATTCTTCGAGGATTCCACGTCCGTCTTTAGGAAGTTGAAGTCATGAAGTACTTGATCGGAATCAGGAGAGGCGTTCTTAAGCTTAGCGAGAACTTCGCAGGCCTCCTTGTCAAGACCTCTCTTTACAAACCACGACGGTGAATCCGGGAGCATCAAGGCACCAGCGGCCACGATCAGAGCGAAGAAGATCTGGAGCGCCACGGGGAATCGCCACTGGACGCTATCCGCGGCGTGGGAGATACCGAAGACAACCCAGTAGGCAATAAAGGTGCCACCAGCAATCATAGCACCCTCAAAACAGACCAGGAAACCACGATTGTGAGCGCCGGAGCATTCCGATTGCCAGACCGGGATTGTGGCCGTGTTCATGCCGTTTCCAATGCCCGAGACAACACGGCCAATGACAAACTGACCGAGTTCCCATTTACCAGTAAAGCAGACCGATGTAAGCAAGGCACCAATGGTCAGGACATTTGCACCCATAAAGATGAGGCGAGTGCGGCCGAGTCTCTCGCCGAAGAACATGGAGAATAATGCGCCGAAGAAACAGCCAAGCTCATAGCAGGATGTGACAGCACCGCGGATGACGTTGATGTAGTGTGTTTGCGCCTCAGTCGCAGGCTCGGGCATTTTGAGAATTGGAAAGGAGTTTACAAACTCGTCGCCGTTGAGGAGGCCGGCCATCATGCCCTGATTGTAGCCGAAGAGCGCGAAACCCATGACAGCGGTGACCGTGATGCTCACCCGGAGCGACCGACCACTCAAGCCGCTGGTGGTCGTCCACATATTGGCGGTATTGACAAAGTAACAGCCGTCAGTTTGTGGGGAAGGGGGTAAAAGAAAGCTGGGGGAAGAAGTAGTAAGGAAGGAAAGAGGATAGGAGCGAGGTCGGGAGGAATTGGCTGTCTTATATCACCCTCCATGGGGAGAGATCGGACCCTGGGTCAGACCCCAAACGGGAAAGTCCAGCGAGGCTCTACAGTTCTCGATACGGAGAGACGCGGGGGAATCCTTCCCCTTGGCACCTTGGCTGATCTGGGCGGACTTGGCACTCCGGGGCCATGACTAATTCGGGGAGGCGAGACGAGGAGACACAGAGTTTTCCGCGTGGGCTCCACATGGGCACATGGTACTGGCATATGCGGAGTGTACACTGGCCAAAGCGAGCCTGCATGGCTCCACTGCAATCTCCTATTGAAAAAATACCCAGTCTTAATGACGAGCATAGATGAAATGTTTACGCGATATCCACCAGCGGCAAAGGACAAAACATCGATATTCTTAGCTTGCGTCAGCGAAATGGCAAGGAAGAGGCGACTAAGGACGTATGTGTGTGTGCCAATGCGGCTATAGCTATTGGTCAACCAGCCACGAGCGGGCTCGCCTTGAGCTAAAAACACCGGATTCGCGTAACGTAATGTTGAGACGGAAAGGTACGCCATCTACGTAGGAAGGTTCTCTGCCTTCGAGGGTGGTCACCTAATAGCTTAGTCTGGAACTTAGTCAGAATATTAACAAAGGGTGACTAGACAGGGCAGGCTTGGCCGGTGGTGGTGGCGTGCATTTCGACGCACCCGTAAGCCATGCAGATCATATTACGTAGGCCAAGATTATCATCGAATTGCGGAAACGGTCCTTTTAGTGTTTCAGAATTAATTCCACGCCAGGAAGACATAGTCAAGATCCTAATGGAAGGTAGAGAAGAGTGATTTCTATGTATACCAATCAGACCCTTAGACAAGGCATAATGGAAGGTAAAGCGGGGTGCACCAAAGCAATGTGGCTTGTTCGTCCGGAGCGGCAGCGGTGCTTGAGTGCTGTTTGGAGATTTCTTATCCCGCCAAGGCCGCCCCCATCCTAACGCCGGCCCGCTAATTACGTCAATCATCGGCGCCACTTGGCGCCAATGTGCCCTCGGGAGTCTTCTTCCTCCCGGTGCGCCACTTTCGGCGTGCCTCGGGTTACGACTATTGGGATTCCCTATGAGGATTGAGGTTCGGACTTGGCGAATTGCCGACACCCAGCTGACTCAATCAACTCGGCATAGCACTGCCCTCTCTCAAACAGGCAAGATATCCGGATAATTCAAATGATCACTGGTGTTGCTAGTGTTGTAACTTGAACTGTCTTCTTCCCCCGCATGCCTTCACGTCGGCTATCCGGAGCTTTTGCACGTGGCGTGGTTCGGTGAAAGGGGTTTGCCTTATCAGTGGAGAGGCCCAAACGCAGGAAATGCAGACCAGATCACAACAAACATCAATGTTTGTAAAAGCAAACAGAGTTAGCGGCGCAAGGTATTGATACCTCGAACATAATGGACTTGATTCGACCAGAAACAACAATCAAACGACACACCGCTTGAAATGCAAAAAGGTAAATTTCAAGTTCTTCTCACCCAAACTGCCCGAGTCATGGTGGGGCGGCATTGACCTTGACGTTTCTCATTTCTACGTTGCATTACGGATGGGGTAGCCAAGAAGACAAAGTAACCAATTGCTGACCAGCTTTGGCTTGGGCGGCTTCTGTGAATTCCCACCTAGCCTTTGAGAGTACTTTATCCTCTCGGCTAAGCTTGTCTCGATCTTCTTTCTGCATCCCCTCCCCCCTCATAGGACCGAATGACACTATGGAAAGACTCTGCATATTATTAAATTACTACAGTAAAATCATGGTAATTCAGCATGAAACCAGCTGTCGCTGTGAGGTATGAATAATTCAATGCAACCTAAAAAGGTTGATTTGTCTAACCATCAAAACATCAAACATGGAAAAACGGTTACATTTATGGTCCCATGTTTCGCCCAGATTATCTGTGCGATCCCATATAATTATGAGGCATATTGGCGATGACTTAGGAGTACAGTCGTTCTGACAGAAATGAGGCGAAATATCGGGACATTTCGGAAATTGATCGGCTTTGTGGAAGTCAACGGTTGACGCATTATACCGAGACGGTATGAATGCATGAGAATCCGTAGAATTCAGCATTATCACGCGGCGAACCAAAACCCGTCATCACTGGATCATATCGCGTCCGGCATCAAAATCTGGATGGTTAGCATTGCCTGGCCTCGGCTTGCATTTTGGCATAGACCGCCAATTTGATTGTTGGTGTAGTATTGTAGTATTCCCATGTCTCATTTGTCAGTCAAATGACCACGCAAAGCTAACCACCATATATCGGCAGACGGGGACTTGAACCTAACTTCCCTAGGTGGCCATCCTTCCGGCGTCCGCTGGTATTAACAAGAGAAGGCTGTAAAGGAACGTCGTCACGGCATTAATCAGGATCGAAGCTACAAAGAACAGAATAAAGATTTACGCATCAACGCCAGGCGTTTTAGAAGCCCAGTTTTCATACACCATGTAATATGAAAAAGAAGATTGCCTCACTTGGATGCCTAAAGAGATCCTCCTTGGCCTGTTTGGAAGAGGCACGTGTAGTTGCTGTCCTAACACCCTCCATAGGATCGAGTTCTGCCGCTGGGGAAGTAGAGACAGAGGAGCTCTGCCCTCCAAACTCTGTATTGAAGCTGCCAGCCTCCAACAGCCCGGAGACGAGGCGACGCAGGTTCTCAAGGAGACGAAGCGTCTCCATCCAGGCCATATGGACGTCCCGCTGGGCTGCTTTCTGATCGAGTGAAGTGCTAGAGTGCAGAACGGGATCGATCAGGCTCCCCGAGATATGGAAAAAGGGGTGCCTTGGTGGGGAAACGTTCATCGTCGTCCTTGCTATCCTGAGAAATGCCAACGCGGCTCTTGGTGGCACTCGCTCGGCCGGTGCGCGAGTTGCAGGGAGCCGCTACTGTACCGGCGATGGTAATTGCGATCGTGCGCTTCGCCTAGGGCGGATGGTGGTGTTGTACTTTACGCGGTCGGGTAGCCTGTAACTATCCTGTCGGCGACAATGGCCGTATAACTGATTTCGAAACCTGCTGTATATCGCCAGCTTCTGTTTTCTGGGCCATCTTAAGTTGGGAATTCTCAAAAGTTCGATCCGAAATATTGATAATGTCGTCTTCGGTATATTCATTCATTTCTATATTTGGCTTCATATCTAGCCCCATGGCGGGGTCCGTACTAGAGAATGACGAAGGTTGATCGTCCCAGGGTCCCGCATCCATTTATAAGCGCGTCACTTTCCTCCTCATTCGAGGGATCAAGACCGGTTGGAAGTTCTGCGTCTTGGAGTTCTTGAAGGTCTTGGAGCTCGGTATCAACCCTAGCATATGAAGACAAAATATTCCGGATCCCTGGATGATGCTCTCCTATGGTCTCGCCAGATGTCCTCACTCGCAATCGAAATTCTATCCATTACACCTCCTCGAGAAAACGAACGCTGACATATAAAGGAAAAGATCGTCTGCCCGTGTAGAAACACACAAGAACTTGGACCCCTGCACTTGAAGGCTGACAGAATCTCGCGATTAGGGTGGAAAAAGCATTCCATCAAAGAAACTCAATCAGTCTCATATCCTGCAGACCACACCGGATTCGATAAAACCTGCCGAGATTCATCGGAGTCGGTGGCAAGACAGAGAGGCGGTATACGAATACTAGAAGACTCCTGCCAGATAAAGTGAAGGGCCAAATCCAAACATAGCAATATCAACGCAACTTATCCGGCATCAAGGGCAGTCAGCTAGTGTCTTCTCAGTCCTTCTCTGGACCACCCACTCCCCCAGTTCGGCCCACACAGCTTCCTTCTGAGCCCTAGTCATCCCAGCAGCCAGTCCACTCGTCGTCGTTGCAACGAAAACCCGAGCCCCGCACCAATCCGAACCAGGCATACGGCCTATATTCTCCGAATGATCCTGCCACCCATACTGAAACTCTTGCTTGCTAATCGCGCGTCCATGCCGTACCCTCCACACGGCTTCCCAGATACTCTTGCCAACTAGGCACACGACCTCGGGTCGTTGTGCCTTCACCTTGGCTTCTAGCACTAGGACACCTGCATCCATCTCAGCTCGACTGAGCATGCTCGCGTCGCGGGTGGGCCGTTCCACTAGGTTCGTATTGCCCACACTGTACAACTCTGGTAGTTTGTAGGTGTCTGAGGGCGGATGTCTAATATTCGTGATTCCCGACGAGTGCAGGAGCTTCCAGAAAAGGTTGGATGGATGCGCATAGGCGTACCCTGTTGTTCCAGTCCTGATTCCTGGGTTGACACCCACAAGAAGAAGGATTAAATTTGGTGGGATCGTGTCGCGGAGGAGGGACTCGGATGCGGAGGGGGAATGGTTTGTTCTTCTCGGAATTTGGCCTACTGACCGTTTCGGTGACGCGGTCGAGGTCCTGATTTGGAATGTCGATGAAGATGAGCGCGAGCGGGTTACACGAGGCGTTAATCGTATGGACTGACTGGCCGTGGAGGATCTTGAAGTTGCGGCAATCTGTATCCTCTGTCGGTCGCGACCCACAGGTACGCTGCATGACTTGATTTCTTCGTCGGCACTGCTTGGGTCGCTGCCAGCTTGTTCTCGTTTCAGGCCACCCGGGACCAGTTCTGTCGCTGGAGTAATCATTTTGCTTGATGACCAAATGGCAGAGCTAGCGTGAAGATGTTAGTTTAGATTTGCTGTTACTGCTTGTGGTATCTTTGACCGGCAGTCTCTGCTTCAGTTTGAGGCAAGACGTTGCGCTATTCTTTGTGGAAAAAAATGGGGGAAGTCAGATGCGGGTATCTTTCGATCGGTCATTGCAAGCGTGCGCTCGGAACAGTTGTGGTGGTTGGGCTTCAAGCGGTAATTTGCTTCTAGAATAATCCATCCCAAGGGGTCGATGGGCTGACCCATGGAATTAGAATCCGGGAAGAAAGGCACGAATTTTCTTGATTCGATGGTACTGTGCCCCGGGCAGTGGGCATAGACATGGATTGTGGGTCGGACTAAGTCTTAGTAGCAAATCCTAAACCCGTGAATGGCTTCCGATGGCAAATGTGCGTTTGTGGGTCGTATAGTGAACGATTGTTAGTATCCAATCCACGGGAGCCCGCAATTTATGTCGGCATTACCTTACGAATACTGCATCAGACAGGGTCTACAGTTGATCCGATTCATATATTATGTAACTTAGTAAGAAATAGGTGAATACAATACGGAGTCATGGATATCTCCAATTGATCGGATATCCTTATTTCGTTTAATTCGAAAGCCTGGGAGGTAAAAAGCCTCGTGCAACGTTCCCATTATGTCTTTGGTAAGATTCGGGTGTTGTTCAGCTAATCCTTCTTTGTATATCTTACTTGAGCATTAAACCCGTCAGAATTCCTGTACTGAGATTCAGACGAATGAACTTGTTAGCTCAAAATGTGAATATACTTGCTCGAGAACAATTTGGAAATATTTCAAGCTGTACAGATCTAATTTCAGGTGCTGGCAGATGCGATATACGTCTTCTACATCGAGCCATTTGCTCTATTTTGATACCGTACTGCAATCGAGTGTTATTTAGGACTCTGATTACAGCTTCGCCTTTGTCAACGCTTCGCTAACAGGTGCAACTTGAACCATCATCTTACCGATATTGGCACCGGCATAGAGATCAACGAGGGCTTGGGGTGCAGCCTCCAAGCCACCAAGCACGATATGCTCCTTTCGCTTGAGCTTACCCTCAGCCAACCAGGAGGCCAACTCCTTCCGTGCAGCCGGGTAATTCTTGATGTAATCAAAGACGATGAAACCTTTCATCGTGATCCGTTGCGACTGTAATTATTAGCCCCAACATTCCGAGACCAATGAATGACCGGTGAACCTAGAAATGAAACTTACAATGACACGCATAAAGTTAGCGGGGCCCTGAGGCCTGGCAGCATTATACTGACTGATAGCACCACAGATAACAAACCGTGCGTCCCGAGCCGCTCTCGCCAGGCAAGCATCAAGAATATCTCCACCAGTATTATCGAAGAAAACGTCAATATACTCCGGTGTAGCCTCCTTAAGCCGCTTCCGCCAATCGGTATTCTTATAATTAATAGCAGAATCAAAGCCCAGCTCCTCGACTAGGAAGTGACACTTTTCATTGCTGCCTGCCAACCCAACAACCCGCTTGGCGCCTTTGATCCGCGCTATCTGGCCCGCAACCATGCCCGTCGCACCGGCTGCACCAGAAATAACAACAGTCTCGCCCGCTTTCAGTTTTCCAACCTCCAGCAGTCCAAAGTACGCCGTTAGCCCGGTTGTACCAAGTACAGAGAGCGCGTCTGTGCGGCGGCCGCCGGGAGGCACGGTCACTTTCTCAGTCTCGCGCTCTCCCACCAGTGCGTACTCCTGCCACCCGGAGTGGACAACGACCCAGTCGCCAGTCTTGTATTGCGAGGTGAGGTCTTCGCCCACGCCAACAACTTGCGCGATGCTCTGCCCGCGCATCACGGCGCCTTCCTCGACTGGAGCGATGTATGAGCGCTTGGCAGTGAGCCACTGGCGCATAGCTGGTTCCAGGGAGAGGTAGTGCACGCGCACGAGGATCTTATCGGCTGGGATATGAACGGGTCGGGGGACGAGCCTCACCCGGAAAGTTCCAGAGGTCAGGGAGGGATCGATGGCCGGAGCTGGCGGGGTGGTGTAGATGATTTGTTTGTCGGTCATTTTGAACGTGAGTTTGGTAGTGCGACAAAGAAATTATTAGGGAAATGATTCAAAGAGGTGATATGAAGGGCGGTAATGAAGAAGACTGGGTAAGCACCAGAGATGCTCCAGATTAGGAAAACAGCCCCTCGTTCCTCGCTTCGGAGAAGTGTTGGATGGTACTTATTGATTGCACCTTACTGTTCTGTCCAATGTAATCCGTGCTCTTTATGCTCTGCACCAACCTGACTGAGGATGGGGTTTATTTGTAGAGATATTGATAGAGATTATTGTGGTCATCCTGACGTCATTCGTCACAGAAGTATAGAATCAGTCCAAAACTCCTAATTCCGAAACCTGATTCACTGTAAGATCCCATTTGCCCCTGAGACCACCACAGATGTTGAGAGAGGAGAGAGAAGTAAAAGAAAGAACATGTAAGCCTTGATACGGACATCGATTGCCATCATTTCATCTTGTGCTTTGCGCATTTCTTTCGAAATCGGAAAACAATGGAAGAATCGTAACTACTGTCATTGTGCTTGGGTGATTCTTCATTAAGTCAAGGAAGCTCGGACAGCTCAAGATGAGGCAGACCTTGTGCAGCGCACGTAACACTTAATTCGATAACTTGCTAGTCTTTTAAATAAGAATTTCGGTATGAACTCCAGCCTAATGGCCTCTGAGAGGGGTATAGCGCCAGTGCGACAGTATGACACGACCAAAATTGAACCTAAATCCTACACAACAAAGGCACGGAAACAAAGTACCTGGATAAAGCTAACGATAGCACATGAAGGCCTTGGTTACTTTGCCCACTTCATTATGTAAAGGCTAGAAACTTGGGGAGAGAAGAGGCTGTTCAACGATATGATTCGAGTAATAGATGGTTACGTTGGAGTGGTGCATTGAAGGAGAGACAAGAGACATTGCATTAGCGACTACGCCAATGGCGAGCAGATGAGGCTTTTTACTAGTAGAAAATTGTGCGTACGCGCGCGTAAGGAAGTAAAAAAGCAGTCGCGGGTTTGTCACTTCTGGCTTTTTTTATGCAAGCTGACCCGTGCTTAGAGTATGGCTCGTGCAGAGCAGTCAGGGTAAAGGTCTCCCCTAGGAGCTCATGACTCCTTACTCACACCTCTGCTGCGCTCATAATTTCACGGACACTGATAGCAGTAATACGCCAACGAATTCATAACTTGCTGCGACGAAGAAGCCGCCGTCGTCCTGTTCGGGGCGATGGGAAAGAACAGAGGAGAATGGTGGACCCGTCATCTGGTTAACAAATGCTGTATAGGCAGTTCACTGCCAATTCACCGCCATAAAAATGCCATTCAAGTCTGCATGAGCCGAATTTAAGTTCAGTAGTAGTTTGTTAGCCAGTGGATAACTTGCAGTAACTGCTTTTCTGTTGTATAATGGACTGTGACATGGGGAAAAATCAAGTCTTTCGCGTCGCGGTGTGCTCACGATGATGTAATAATCCCAACTATGACACTTAAATTTTGACCACAGCGCTTATGATTGAGCCGAAAGCTGAGCATCTGTACTACTAGGACAGATTCAATTGCTGATCAAGATCGTATCAGACGATTTTCTTTCGTCCTGATTCCATTCGATCCTTCCGAACGGCACCAATCATGGCAAGAACCTCTGACAAAGACAATGCACTGAAACAGTTCCACTGCATCGGAATAGTTGGTGCTGGGAATATGGGTACACAGATGGCCATCGCTTTCTCAGAGTTGGGTCTTGAAGTTTCTATCTGGGATGTCAATGAGAAAAACGTCGACCAGCTTAAGGAATGGTCCCAAAACAACAAGACCAAAGGTGGAATCTCCACATTTCACGACATCAATGAATTTGTCAAAAGCCTGGAGAATGAGAAACGCAAATTATTCCTCTTCTCCATTTCGCACGGTAACCCGGCAGAGTCTGTGTTGGGTATGATCAAGAGCAATCTCAAGGATGGAGACATCGTCCTTGACGGAGGCAATGAAAATTATCAACGTACCCAGAAAAGACAGGAAGAATGCGAAAAGATCGGTGTTCATTGGATCGGCATGGGGGTTTCAGGCGGCTACCAGGCGGCTCGCCGTGGTCCAAGTCTGTCCCCGGGCGGTGATGCGAAAGCATTGGAGACTGTGATGCCATTACTCGAGCTATATGCAGCTAAAGACCCTAAAGGCAATCCATGCGTGGCTCGAATTGGTCCTGGTGGCTCGGGGCATTATGTGAAGATGGTTCACAATGGGATTGAGGGAGGCATGTTATCGACCTTGGCCGAGGCGTGGTCTTTCCTCCACAATGGCCTGGAACTCGACTATAATGCCATAGCAGATATCTTCAGCCAGTGGAATGACCGTGGCGAATTACGAGGTACCTATCTGCTCGATATAGCGGTCGACATGCTACGCGCCAAGATGCCTTCTGGCGGGCAAGATGAGGAGGATGACAGAAAGGATCATTATGTGCTCGACGAAGTCCTAGATAAAGTCGTCCAGGATGACGATGATACCGAAGGTACACCGTACTGGAACATCATGGAGTCAGCATCTCGGCATATATCGACACCTACACTTGCTACAGCTCATTACTTGCGGGTTGCTAGCGGAAACAGAGCGGAGAGGCTGTTGGCTGCCAAGAAGCTTCAAATTCCAGAGCCCAGGCCAATCCATGGGATCAAAAACAAAGAAACTGTTATCGAGCACTTGCGCTGTGCCGTATATTGCTCTTTTCTAGCCTCATTCTGCCAGGGGTTAGAAATGATTACACGAGCTTCCGACGACGAGGGTTGGGGCATTGACTTAGGCCAATGCCTTCGAGTTTGGCGTGGAGGCTGTATCATCCAAGCCAATGGTATAGCCGACCTATTAGAGCCTGTCCTATCGACCGATCATCACTGGACAAACCTGAAGCATTCCGATGAAGTCGCGGGGGAGCTGCATCGCACTTTCAGCTCTCTGAAAGAGATCGTGGTACAGGGCACCTTGGCCGACCAATATCTTCCCGCGATCTCTGCATCTCTCGAGTATTTGAAATATGGAGGTGGCACAACACTGCCAACCAAATTCATGGAGGGACAAATGGATTTCTTTGGTGCCCACGGATATGATAAGCCCGGTGTTCCTGGAGAGGATCCAGGGCCCGTTAGGAAAGGACCCCATCACTATGAATGGCGGCCAGCAAAAGAATGATTTGTAAAAATGGTGTTGACGATTGAGAAATTTGGCAAGTAGACCTTGTCACTCTTCGCCATATTTCCGCCGTGCTAGGCTAGCCGTTACCATCCCAACCTAGTCGGCGCTATATCAAGAAGATCCCCAATTATGGCTCCAATGTGGTTGCTTGCTTGCTTCATTCAAGTATGTACATTCTTAACTAGCATTTCCTCTTTCTTTTCACCCTGCCCAGCTCCGGAACATTGTTCTAAGCCAGTTTATAGCCTTTCTGTGGATTATATTGTAGGATGGTTTTAATTATGGATCCTTATTCTCCTCATTTCGATATAAACACTGATGTATCTTTTGCTACAAGGGCGTGGAAAGCAAAGCTAATTTCTGACGTCAATATGATGGTATTGATCATTCCGACTGAACACGGCGTTTATCTACAATAGCCAAACCAACTAAGATGTTGGTAAGCGGGCGGGTATCAGCTGAACCAAGATTTTGAAGTTAAAAATATGGGTCTTGG
>ERZ1673737.2214-NODE-2214-length-16736-cov-4.238954_pt1 | contig 16736 bp, 12 predicted proteins | sample MGYA00580211_ERZ1673737 | MGnify/ENA primary metagenome ERZ1673737 (study PRJEB41218, sample SAMN15661789) | gut metagenome | host: Homo sapiens | place: Canada: London | collected 2015-08-20/2019-03-30 | study: EMG produced TPA metagenomics assembly of... | reverse complement strand
GAACTGAAGTCCTTGACTACATTTTCAGGAATTGTCCAAGCACGAGTGTAGGTACCATCATCGGCGAAAGCCGGGTTGACCGCGCCGTGGTCGAAGACAGTAGCCGGGTTGAATTTGGGAACATTTGCATGAATAAAGAACACGCTTGGTGCTGGCGCCTCGTCGCCCCGAACTCGCCACTTGCCTTGGCTGGTTAACTTGAAGTCCTGAATGGGGTTGAATTGGGCCATTGCAGAACCAGCCATACCACCGTAGGTACGATGACCTAGAGCACAAATCGACTCGCTGACTTGATAGAAGTGCTCTCGCATAACTGATGCAGCGGCCACGAAGGTTTCCTTATCACCTTCCCCTGCAGCGCCCTGTGACAGGAGTGGGTAGTAGTGAGACGGGCCCCAATAGTTGTAGTAAGTACAGAGCAGGAGGGTACGCGTATGGGTCTTCTTCGATATAAGTAGCTCCCCGGATTCAGTTGACTGTCGCAGTCCCATTGGCGGAGCAACCTGGTCAATGATTTCGTAGAAGAGAGGCGAGGCGGAGGAAGCCCAAAAATCAGGCCAAGTGACCATCTTCTTTGAACGGAAAGGCTCATCCCAGAACAGATCTTCTGGCTTCTCCAATGGAAAAGAATCAGCATCGAGGAACAGGATTTCTTCGAATGAAGAGAAAAGCATTGCGAATGGCTTGTATTGATATTTCTCGATCTTAGCCGGCGCAACGCTCAGAATCCGAGATAGCACTAGACACCGCGCGTTCAGTGATGGTAACACTTTATCGCAGATATATTCCTCGTATTCATCTTCATTGGCCAGGAACACTTCCATCGGTAGCGTTGACCCTGTCCGGCGGAGCATTCGCAGCGAAATCACTAGCACGGGGAGGTAGGAACCGCCTGCGGTCGAGACCACGCCCTTTGTGCCGGGTATGTAGCTGAGTTGAGGGGGCGAGTGGGAGATTGCGCCCACAAATTTGGTATGCGCGTCTTTCATTGTGGCTATATCATTTTCCGGGACGTGCAGGTAATTCGGACGCGGCGGTGCATCTTTATATCTGAACCCTACTGCCTGGGCCTTCTCTTCCTCAGTCACCGGGGCCGTCGTGTTAGGGGCATTGTTTTCCAAGAGTGTGTGGAATTCCCGCCAAAATCTCTGGTGTAATGTTGTCAAGTCGGAGATGTGTCCGAAAGAATGGGCGGAAGTGCTGTCATTCGATGGGATGTATGCGGTACGCCATCGTGAGAGGGTCCAGGTGAGAAGGATGGCGAGAGTAAATGCTGGCAACAGCGTCCGCACACGCAGACGGAATCGCAGAACCGTCATCAAATCTTGCCGATGGTCTTGAGTGTTGAGATGAATACACTCCACAGGTTAAGGTTAGGCTCGGATGCTAACCGGCGGATCACTGACGTCGAAGATGGAGCCTGGTACCTGAGGTGTATGATGAGCTGCCAGACAGGAATCTTTCTTTTATTTTGACGAGAATCGTGCACAGAGGAATGCCAGACTGCCCCTTGACTGCACAAACATAGGCTTAAGGTTTTGGACACCTCGTGTCTAAGGCCACAAGGCAGAAGTTGTGCTTTAAGGTAGTGTAGTTTAACGTTATGCAATTCAACACCAGCTACATCAAGGATGTATTACAATGTGATACATTCAAGTATCTGATCCCAGGTAGTCATCTATGGCGAGCGCAAAGTTCAATTCGTTGAAGGTATAGCTCAATGCTAATCTGAATTGTTCCGATAAAGGCAACACATCGCATAACGACCACAAGGCCAGAAGACTGTATCATACCGACACTCGAAAAGGGGGAGGCGCTGATCCTATTTGCATCCGTCTATCATGAAGGTGGAACTAACATCACGGATGAATATCGTCTAAGCTATTCGTATTTCATAATAAGAGGCTACCTGAGGCAGGAGGAAAATCAAAATTTAGCCGATCCGGAAATTTTGGTTAAGCAGTACGATCGCGAAGTCCAGAAGTGTATGGGCTACAGTCTGAGCGACCCTGCTTGCGAATGCGTCGAAGAACTTGATCACGTTTACGTTCTCCCTCCCGAATTAGGAAGAATACAGAAGCGCCAGGGCTTTTAAGAGATTGTTTAGTAAAATACGGGAGATTTGATACATGTTCGTTTAGTAACGTGAATTTGTTCCATTGGCCTCGAGCTCACGAGGGTAGGGTCTACTTGTCCCATCTTTGAACCTATGCCCTCATGCCCATGGTTTAGTAGTAGTCGTCGGTCGATTTTTATTATGTCTCTTCTCGTTGATAAGCAAAGGTTATGTAACTGGTTCTTAGTTGTCCAGGTGTTGAACGCGACCCCAATCAAACAAGCGGGCGCTGAGCTGCCAACGGCAGATGCTGTAATTGATCTATGTAAATGCGAACAGTCAAGCAGGTAAAGAAACATTTGTTCGGCTTTGAATGAGGGAACATGTGAAAATAGACAAGAAGTACTGACAATAAACACAGGAAAAGAAAAAGTACAAAAATGACTGTATATCCCAATTAAACTGGGATGCGTTTACTCTCATTTTGGTGCTCCTTGTTTCGATAAAACCATAAAGGAGCCAGTCCAAATACCATGGCTAGAAGGGCCAACAATGTGTTTCCCCAGCCAAGTCCGAGTTTGCCGTACATATCCGGTCCAGAGAGTGGCACTACGCCACCAATTATGCTGCGTACAAGGTTATTCGCGGCGAGTGCACTAGCAGAGTAGGCAGTAAAAGCTCCGACCAGGTATGTCTGGACGCTGGTCTAGATAGAAAGTACGTTTTAGTATGTACGTCGCAGAAGAGACGGGGAAAGGAAGAAACGTCTAATCTTACCATTGAACCTGAGAAACCCACGCCAATAAAGAATGTGCCAAAGATTGGAACAATCCAGTGAATGTGATACTGTGCTGTCCAGCCATAAATGATCAATCCGACAGGAAGCGCGAAGGCAGCAGGAATCAGCATCAAAAGATGATATCTGGACATAATAAAGTCAGTATTTGTGCCAAAAATCATCAGATACAAGTGAAGGGAGAGAACTTACTCTGCTCTCTCAACGCCATTGCGCTGTGTGAGTTTAGTGTGAAGCTTATCACTATAGTGGCCTAGGAACAGCTGTGTGGCACAACCCAGTCCCATGCCAAGGTATGCGAGACCTGCAACTCCTTGACTAAACCCGTATTGATGTTGGAATACCACAGTATATGAGGTAAACAGAAGGTAGATAATGCCGTAGATCAGTCCCATGTAAAGGGCCATCACAATACTGACAGGGCTGGTACAGAGCAGCTTCATTGGACGCATTATAGCAAGGAAAATAAGTTGCTGAAGAGGAAGAGGCGATTTGCTTGCGGCTTGGAGGTCGGGGTTCCCAGTCTTCTTGCGGAGTCGAGAAGCTTTTCGTTCGAGAAGTGTGGGGGCATAGGTTTCCCGCAGAAAGATGAATCCTACAATTGCTGTGATAGCACTCTGAAATATTCGATGTCTCATTAGCCTTTGAAAATTTTCAAGGATGGAAACTAACATACCATAATGGTCAAAAGCCAGAAGATCCATCGCCAGTCGGCAGCCTCTGACAAGAAACCGCCAGCTACTGGACCCAAAACGGGTGCAAGGAGCATGGCCAGGCTGAAAACACTCATTATACTAAACAATGGATTAGTGGGTATGAGCATGCAGTCAATTCCCAATGTACTTACAATCCTCGCTCATTTGAGGGAATAAGGTCCGCAATGGTTCCTCCGCCATTTGTCAATGGGGCACCACCCATAACCCCAGAAAGCAGTCGGAATATGAGGAGAGATGTGGCGTTTGGAGAGATTCCGCAGCATGCAGTGCAAATAGTGAACAAGACATTGCCGCCGTGGTAAATCTTGTTTCGCCCGTAAATTTCAGAGAGTGGTGCGAGCACCAAGGGTCCGAGTCCGAATCCGATGATCTAAAGGCCACTAAGGTTAGCATTCGTACCCCCGTTGAGCAGAAGTCCTGATATTTGGAAGACTGACATAGATAGAGACTGCGAAGTTCATCACCATTGATGATGATCTGAACTCATTTTCAATTTGTAAGAGCGCCGGGGCCATCATTGATGAGGCAAGCGGGCTGCGATTATCTGTCAGCTTTCGAGTTGTTTATGTTGCAAGGGATTATACAGAAGCCCGACGTACGTTGTGAAGCGCATTAGGCACACTGCGCCGAGAATCTGGTTCTTTTTGGATCGAGGCCAATTCACTGGTTTCTCTGGATCGTCTGGGCCGTCCCAATCTACCACTTTTAATAAACTGGCATTTGACGACGCACCCTCAGAAGGGCAAGAAGAACTGGGTGGCAGCTCGCTGATGGTCGCCTGCTGCGGCGACATCTTCTCTGCAGCCATGATAGGTGTGACAACTCGGTTCTATAGATTTGTGTCTTTTTGAAGAGTTCTTAGGAAATGTTGTAAAGAGTGTAGTATATAAAAAGAATGAAAAGAGAGTATAAAGAAAGAACGTTGATTCAAGCAACAAGAGCAACAGGACGAAAAATAAGACTATAAATGGATGCTCATTTCATACATACATCCGATACAGATGACATCGCAAGACATTCCAATGCCCGATCCCTTGCTAGAGAGTACGTCAAGCCCGCACGTAACTACATTTGTCGCCTTGTTACAGAATGGGTCTTACCCTGCCGATCAAACTCAACACTTCACCCTTTTACATCAACTGTACAGAGTATTTTTTTCAAGTTTCATCAGGGTGGGTTAAAAATCATATGCACCGTGTCCCGAACTCCTGGATGCTATTTGTGTATGGCTACTCTACATGTACTTTGATCTTCCTCGACACTTGGCATTCCCCACAAATATGAACAATAATTGTGACCGAATCCACACGATCGCGTCAACGAGGGTAGATCAGGACCCTTAGCGACCCGAATCATCAGACGCCACAACCGTCACGTAGCGTGATGATGAATTGAGCCCCTTGGCATTTCGCTTGGCATTTCTACCAGCACGAACTATTGCAACTATTCCCTGATCCACAACGGTCCGCCCACTACGGGTGGTGATCAATGATCTACATCATAAGCCTCCCTCTTTATGCGAGACACCTGCAGCGGGAGTGCACAAGGGGCCTTCTAGCTGAACTTTCGCGGGTCCCTGAATGTGATCCTTTACACTAGTAGGGACCAGGGGATTTGACTTACGTACCCTATTAAGCACGCAAGATAATTGACTGAGTCAATATTCCACCTTGTTAATGAAAACCCCCTGAACATCACGCACAGCTCTTGGCTCCATCCGTACTTCTGCGGGCTTCTTTTACCTATCAAATTATTCAGTTCGACATACCATTATAGAAACACCCTGATATAGATGCTGAAACAGAATAAAGGTTGTGGCGTCAGGGATGGATCCATGGGATGCTGGGATGTGTGCACTTTGATTGGATAAAACGTTCAGCAGACCCACTATCTTTGTTTTGTTGTACCTTCCGCTGGGGAGCCTTGGACCCGGAGTTCCATAACATGCAAGGTCTGTTAGAGAGAAAAATATGGAAAGAGGCAAAAAGAATTAAAGCATATGTACTCAAACAAGAGGCCGTTATTCAAGCGTTCATTTGCCAATGGCAATTATTTACACGCGTAGTGGGGCCACAAATATTAATATGTGCTTTGTCACAGCAGCACAGCAGCAGAGCCTGGTCAGTTATCTCTAGCATCTGTTGAATAGGGGTTCTCGTCTGACACATCACCATCACGCCCACTTTGAAGGAGTGAGATCGACGACGTCGGAGAAAGAGACGACCACGATGGAGATCGAATCGGGAGATTCAAGCCCAGCCCTTTCACTCCTGCAGATCCAGTTCGAGGGCCCGGTCCAGGACGCTGGCCATTGACAGGGGATCTGGAGTTGGGATGCAGGCCAACTCGGGTAATTGCACGTCGAAGCATCTCACCCGAAGAATCTAGAGCTATGAGGAAGCGGGCCAGCTCAGCACACAACTCCCAGTCCCCTTTTTGCGAAGCCAAGCCGATCAAACGCACGACATATTCCTCGATGCGGCCATCGTGGCCTTGCTCCTCGTCCTCGAAAGCTTGCAATACGAGAAGATATCCAACCGCAGTTTTGAGCGAGTCAAGTCTCAAGGCTTGTTCGAACAGATCCTTTGGCGGGGGCAGATAAGCGAACAATGTACGCCATGATCGCAGCTCTGTTTTGCGTGTGCATTGCACGACGATGTCAAGGTATTCCCTGATGGGGAGGGACGCTTGAAGGAAAGCAATAACGGTTGGGAGCAGCGGCTCTTCGCGTTCTGCTGGGTTGTCGGATTTGCTGGCCTTACTCTCGTTATCCACTTCGTCATCCAGGACGTGGTGAAGCAAGATTTCCAGGCCATGAGCAAAGTAGGACAAATGAGAGAAATGGCGGCATAGTGACAGAGCAGCAGGTGTTCCAAAGGTTGTAAGGCCATACTGTAAGAAATACGGCAGGAAAAGGTGGGTCTGAGGCGCATGTTAGTAAAAAGGAGTATAATTGATGAGGGAGGGGGTGTAACTTACTCGAATGGCGAACTTCAAAACGGTGAATGTCACATCACGTCGTTGCATCATCTCGGACTCAACTCCGAGCACAATACCTTTGTTCAGCAACACAGACAGTGGATAGAAGTCCAGGGGAATGTGGAGTGGGTCCGGCACCGTCTCTTGTTGTAAAACATCTTGTACATCATTCCAAGCGAGCAGGTCTTTGCCCCGGAACATCCAAAGGGAGTCCCTGAGAGACAAACTGCTGGGAGATGGCTCAAGTGTCATCCCCGCAGAGGGACTGGGAGGCAGGGATTCATCAACCTGCGGGGAAAAGTTGAATGAAAGCTGGTCGCGCATCAGAATATAATATTCCACATCATGAGATACCACGCGCATGTCATATTTTAGTCCGCCTGTCTCGGACACCATGGGCTGCAGCAAAACCAAATTGCCATCCACAAGGAGAAGCACCGATGCGACTTTGACATCTTGAGATGGATCGCCATTTCCTGCTTTCCCTTTAGTATTTCAATCGATACCCCTCCATTGAATAAGAGAACTCACGCATTTGTTCCTCAGGCAAAACCCAGCTGATTGCTCGCACACGGGATGGCGCTCGAACAATCCCGTTGAAAGCGATCTGCCCAACAGGAACAAGAGTAATTCGGGAGTGTGTTGTATTGATGACATAATGATAGAGAATATTATCGAATGTGTAGACCAAAAGAGAATCTTCTCCAGAGGGTCCGATGAACACCACTGGTGAGGGGAGATATTCAGTGAACATGATGGAATTGTTGCCGTTGCCGAGAGAAGCTTCGCGCGAATAAAGGCGCACCTACAACAGGTCAGTCTTCAGTGGAATAACTGTATATCAAATATTTGGCATACCTCATATGAGCCGTCACTCTCAACCGCTGCAATCAGTATGTGACCATACCAGCACATCCCTCCTCGCACAGCAAATGAGTTCTCGGCAATAGAGTCTTCGAAGACTTTCCATCTACCACTATTCACGCTGTAATGGGCAAGGCCGCGCCGACCTGCGATTGCAACATATCGTCCATCCTGGGACACAACGCAAGATTTAATCGGCCACTGGGAATGAAGATATGCTGGAGGATACTGGGCATGGTGCCAAAGGGAATCCTTTCCAGAAATTGTCATAAGATCCGGCATATCGTGACCACGATAGAGAATGAACTCGGTTCCAGTCTGCAGCAGACCTCGGGCCAAGTTTGCGGAAGAAAAGCAACCAGTCAAAGCACTGCGAGCGGTCTCCAAAATCCACAAGCGGCGATCGTTCTGCGCAGAGAGAATGATGTCTGAGCCACCGCCGATCCAACAACCATTCGAAATGCCAGTCAGCCAATCTTCTGTATTCGTTGTTGCCAGCGCAGGGTCTGCCGAAAAGCTGTTCCCTCCAGGTTTCCCAAAGACACTCCATGTTGTCCAGCCATGTTCATAGCCTGCAAACAGACAATATCCGTCCGGTGAATAACTCATAAAAGACAAGGACCCGGTCGTTGTTGGTGAGGCTGGCAGCTGGAGCTTTTGTGAGAAGGGAACATTGCCCATGTAATCTTTCGCAGTGTAGACCCAGACTTCGCCGTTGGTGCAACTCACAGTTAGCAGAGAAAAGCGAGCATTCACTGCCACCTTCAATGCCTTATCGCCGTCATGCTTCGGGTCATGGAAACAGTGTCCGTGGAAAAGCTTCTTGGCTGCTTCAGAATCCTCTTGCGCCCCGGATTCTCGTTGCACGGCATATGCCTGGCCACTGCTCGTAATCCATATTAAAAGGTTCATTGCGCGGTCATATACCATGTCCACAATAGAAACCTTCTTTGATATCCCCAGTATGCGGCTCAGAAGCTCCGATGTAGTCTGTGTTCCACCTGCTTCAGGAGTCCATCGAATACACTGTATGGCCGCTGGTTTCACGGTGGCTACAACGAGTTCTTGATCCAGCGCCAGCGCCTTGACGATCCCCGACTCGATCTTGATGGCCATTCGGAACCGGATACTGATGCTCTTAACCACATTGGCTTCTTCAACCGCTGAGAAGCGAGCCAGTTGCTGGCGACGATGATGTGTAGAATGATCGAATCGCTGCTGGTAGACTGGAGTCGTTGTGTCCGACGCCACCGAGTATGTCAGGAGGTATCCAGTGAGAGTCTGTACAACGAGAATTGTTGAGTCCGGATGCATGAGAAGGTCGACATTGGGGCCATATGTATTCAAGGAGAATCTGGATCTAGTGACTGCTGCAACAACTGCTGTGGGCTGTCACAATTATTAGTATCAAGGCCCAACTCCCCCGCCATAAACACCATGATTGGAACATACTCGGGTCTGCCAAAGAGCAATGGATGTCTCTGTCATTGTCGCGAAGACTTGACCAGCTCTGGACACGCAAACACCCTTGATGGTTTCATTTTCCCATTTGGATGTGCCCGCGTCGGGGGATGGTTCTGTGCCCGGCTCATTTCGCTGTGTGTCCGGGATTCCTTGCTGAGCTTCGTCATTCTCGTCATCTTTCAATGGGTTGGTACTGTCGCGGGTAGAGGAGGCATTGATTTCACGATCTTCGTATGAGGAGACATAGGGAATGTCGGGCCCATTGACCGCATAGACCCGGGGAACTCCATGAGGCCAGTACATGGCTCACTTCAGGATCACAGGTTAAGACTGGCAATGGAGCTCACATGGAGTCATATCCAGTCAAGTAATAATTGTCAGAAGTGTAGACAGTCACCCCCCCCGGTGAACATCAAGCTGAAAGCAACAGTCCAAACAGCTGGGGAAAACAGACCGCGGCCGATAAGCAGCGATCACGTGCTGGAGCTTGTCCCCCGCATTGCCTTACCTGTTTTTTTCCCTCTCCTTCTCCTGATTGAATTTCCCCCATTCAAAATCTCTGGAAGAAATCGCTACAATGGTGAGTTACCCCCGGTGCAGGACGCCACATCGAGCTGACAATAACACCTAGGCCCCAACAGAGAGCAAGAAGCGCCTGGCTTTGGCCGTCATCGATTTCCTGGGCTCCAGCCTGAAGGACGGCACCCTTACGGCCGACGATGCCGAGTCGATCGAAATCGCCCAATCCTGTATCGCCGACACCTTCAAGGTTGATCCTACCGATGAGGCCGCCGTGAAGGATGCCCTAGGCGGACAATCTCTTGTCGGAATCTATAGTGTCTACGAGAAGCTGCGCAACAAGTCAACCCCGCAATCGACAGAGGCAGGAGCTCAACAATCCCAGGAAAAGCCCAAGGCTGGTGTTCCGACACCAGAGTCCGACAAGCTGAAGTCCGAGGGAAATGCTCTTATGGCGAAGAAGGATTACCCCGGTGCCATTGAGAAATACACCCAGGCCCTCGAGATTGCCCCCGCCAACCCGATCTATCTTTCCAACCGCGCTGCCGCCTATTCGGCCTCTGTGCAGCACGAGAAGGCCGCAGAGGATGCGGAGCTTGCTGCTGCCGCCGATCCCAAGTACTCCAAGGCATGGAGCCGACTGGGTCTCGCTCGCTTCAACATGGGCGACTACCACGCCGCCAAGGAGGCTTACGAGAAAGGTATTGAGGCCGAAGGCAATGGTGGCAGTGAAGCCATGAAGCGCGGTTTGGAGACATCCACCCGGAAACTCGAGGAGGCCAGCCGCACCAGCGAACCTCCTTCCGAGGACGTTGACACTGCCCCTGGTGCCTCCCGTGGTGGTGGCATGCCCGATCTGTCTTCCCTGGCTAGCATGCTTGGTGGTGGCGGTGGTGGTGCCGGTGGTGGTGCCGGTGGTATGCCTGACCTGGGCTCCATGATGAACAACCCCATGTTCGCCAGCATGGCACAGAACCTGATGAGCAACCCCGATATGCTTGGCAACTTGATGAACAACCCCCGTCTCCGCCAGATGGCCGAAAACTTTGGCCAGGGTGGTGGCATGCCTGACATGTCTAGCCTGATGAGTGATCCTAACCTTGCCGATATGTAAGTCAATCAAAGCGTCAAATTCCAAGTGTCAATATACTAACGCATAATCCACAGGGCTCGGAACATGATGGGTGGCGGTGCGGGCGGCGCTGGACGAGGTGGCCAGAACTAATCCACTGGCACATCGAATGATTGATGGCATGAAATTGAAAGACCCAATCTGATATACCATGTAGCAAAGTCAAATTTCAAGCGTTCTTTAAGAAATACAATTCCTGGCACGTGCCTCTCGGTCAGCTTAGGAGGGAAACTATATCCTATTGTACAAGAATGTCTGATAGAACCACGGAGCCAAATGAGTAAATCTTGGGAGGCTTCGCTTCTTCTACAGTAGACAAGAAGGCGCAGGTCACAGAATGCAAGTCAAGAATCTTATTTTTCTATATATTTACATGATTTCAAGACGCTTCGTAACGTTGCAGCCGGCGCTCGGCTTGTGATGATCCAGGGCGCAAACCTGACAACAGAAACCAAAACCAATAACCCAATGCAGTCATACTGGGTGGCGAGGGGAGAGTGGAAACACAATGCAAAAAGACGCCAGCAGAACACCTCAGGACCCAGAGAAATGCCATCAGATAAGATCCAACGCGCGTCCTAGTCTATAGAAAGGATGAAAGATTCAGTCCTGAGCAAGCCTAGTTATGCCTTGAGAGAGCAAGACCCTGGGCGAACAGGCCAAAATCAACCGGGGCGGGTGAACAACAGGCCGAATGAAGGATTAATACATGAAGAAAAGAAAATCTCATTAACCAGCGAAGACCAAAATTGCAGTCACTGGAATAAGCATAACCGTAAAGAAGTGCCAGGTCCACCAGGCTTGATATGGAACAGTCATATTGTACAATGGGAAGGTGTGGGATCAAGATGCGAGAAGAGATGAAATCCACAAGAGAATATGTCGGCGGAAGGGGGAGGAAGGAGGCAAAGGAGATCGAACAGAGGCTATTGCACAATTAAATGTAATCGCGCGCGGCCTTCTGCAGCTCGATCAATCGCCAACCCCGAGTTTCAGGGTTGTTGACCTCATCGGGAATACGGGTCAGGCCAATGGCGTAAGTGACTAACTGAACCTTGTCCTCCATACCGGCGGCAAGCTCGCCGGTCTTGACCTTGCGGTAAACATGAATTTCCTGGGTCCGGCAAGTGACGACGAACACTGGGATGTCACCGGGGTCCAGAATGCGGGCATGCGAAATGTCAACGCCACGAATATCGAGGATGCGACCATCAGACTTGAGGCCGGCGGTGGTGTATTGTTGAGCAAGGGCAGCGTAGACGTGGTACTGAGCATCCGAGAGCCAAAGCTTCAGAGTCTCAACGTCTCCCTTGACGTAGGCATCGAGGACTTCGGGGAGCATGTAATCGCGCATTTCCCGCAGGAACGGCTCCATCTGGAAGTTGGGATCGATCTCCCGGAACTTCTTGATGACCTGAGCGGTCTCGTTCTCAGCGAAGAAGCCTCCAATCTTGTCGGAAATGCTGCGGGCTGTGCTGATAAGGGGGTTCTCGGACTCGTTATAGGTTTCCTTCATGCTGAAGAGCTTCTGCATCATGGGATTGGAGTCCTTGAAGTCACGCCACGAGTCCTTCCAGGCAGCGTCCTTGTGGATGGTGACGTTGGTACCGGCGCTGGAGGTAAATCAGTCAGGCATGTACCAATCGGACATGGGATTATCAAAACTTACTTCGGATCCTCAATCATCTGGTCAACGTGACGAATCTTGCCAGACTTGAGCTCCTGTGCCTCCCGACGCTGTCGCTCCTTGCGGCGCTCCTCCTTTTCAACCCAACCACCGTAGCGGGAACTGCTACCATCATCAATTGCATCCTTGACACTCTTGTATGCCTCGGTCTCACGAACAGGTCGTGTGGCCTTCTCGAGTCCCTCTCCGGTTGCATTGACACCCTTGCGAACGCCCTTAACGACGGAAGTGTTCCACGTCCAAGCAGCTCCCTTTCCAAGAGCCTTACCGGTGGTCTTGAAAGCCGCTCCGGTTTTGCTTGTAGCAGCTCCCGAGGCAGCGTCATAGGCAGCACGAGCACGTCTGACGTTCTCGTTCTCGGTGAACTGGTGGGCTGAGGATGCCAGCGCCTTGGTAGACTCTTCCCATTCTTTGGAGGCTTTGAACTCAGACTGCAAAGTCTCACGGAAAACCTGCCACGGGGACTTGTCTCCGTGAGGTGGTGGCGGAGGAGGTGCCTCTTCCTTTTTCTTCTCCTTTCCTTCTTCTTTGGATTCCTCGCCCTGTGATTCAGACTTGGCACCCTCGCTCTGCTTCTCCTCGCTCTGCTTCTCCTCGCTCTGCTTCTCCTCGCCCTGCTTTTGCGATTGCTGCTGTTGCCAAAGGGAGGTTGCGACGTGGAATGAACGTATCAATGGGAGGGCGGCGAACGGCGAGACGATTTGCGAGACGGTGTGAGGTGCGGGTTGGATAATGGCCCGGGAGGACCTAGGAGACAGGATTGAGGCTTGAGCTGAGATGGTCGAATATAACCCGGCGCGAGTCGACAACCGCTGGGAGGATCTGAGAATCGGTGCCTGAAACCGCAGGGTAGCGGCTCGCGTGGCGGCAGGCATCTTGGCCGGAATCATCTGTGGTAACAGAGAAGTATGAGGTGGAAAAGGATAACGGAGATGAAAGATGGAGGTAAAATCTAATGTAAAAAACGGGGATTCCAGCCCAGCCTGGACGCGATATGTTGAGTGGTGAAGGAGGCGAAGAGATCGGGGAAGGGAAAAAGTCGAGATGCCAAGACTTCGAAAAACTTCCAGCGTTCCCTCTGTTCGGTCCGACAACGGGACCTGCGACAACACCCGGGGTTCACGGTTAGGCACTCCGGCATTGTTCAATCTCTATTCAATTGTTATTTTTGCTGTTCTCTTTACGCCCTTCGGAATCCTTGATACTGCGCACCGTCGCCATGAGCTCCTTTTCGATGAGCGCGTTGACCAAGGCTTTGCCGTCGGTATGTCGCCAATCTCAGCCTCGAATTCACTCATTGTGTATTACACGTCCCTTTTCGCTGTCTAGCTCTCAACAAGCCCCACGGGGCGATCGTGATGAAATGCAAAGACAGATGCTGGGTCGAGACTCGAAGGCACCCTCCGACACCTCATCGCCTTCATCGCCATTGTCTGCAATCACGCAAATGATGCAGGGCGAGAGGGCCCCTGCGCGCCGTGACAACTTCAGAATGGCCGAAAGCTTCGAAGCCGATATGATTAAGCACCCCTACGCTGACCAAACCCCGGCTCACCACCTGCACGTCTACTGCCACAAGCACAACACAATCCTCACCTTGACACGGCCAAACGGCAACCCTATTATGTCAATTGGATGTGGCCAGATTGGCTTCCGCAAAGCTGGCCGCTCTGGATTTGACCCGGCATACCAACTGTCCGCCCACGTGCTAGGCCAAATCAAGGAGAAAGGCCTCCTGATGGAGATCAAGCGACTAGAAGTTGTGTTCCGGGGGTTTGGAAAGGGCCGAGAGGCATTCACAAAGGTTCTGCTGGGCAATGAGGGACGATTCATCAAAGGACTTGTGGTGCGAGTGACCGATTCCACTCGACTCAAGTTCGGTGGTACCCGCAGCAGGCATGAGCGTAGACTGGGATGATCTTTCAGTCTCAAAAGCATATTTCTTTCCCTCGCCGGTGAAGAGGCCATTGTTGGTTTCATTTGGCTTCTTGTATACAGCCAAACTGTACTGGATTGCATGGTGTGGAGAAACCCGAGCAGCCTTTTTCCTTGTTCTTTACTTCTTTTTTTGTTTTCAAATGGGTGTATGTCGGTCGGCACCTACTCTGTATATTAGAATTCTGTTTCAGGAATACAAGCCATCCATCTGCAAACTGCATACAAACAGAATGCTCACTTCCGGTTCCTTGGTAAATTGGTGTCCCAAAAACCATAGTCAGGTCACCCGGGCAATTCCTTGGTGAGGAAGATTGGGAATTATTATAATATGTGTGGTAGCCTTGGAAGCAAGATAGGAAAGGTCACTGAGTTACGTCCACTTTGCAGATAAGTTTATATATATCTCGGCAAGGCACGTTTTCGTTTCCTGAGATCCAGAACATCAATCCGGATAAGGCTCTTTTCTGGACAGCTGTGGGCTTGACCAAGCTACTTAAAGGTATCTACAAACTGAAAGTCATTTAAAACGCGTTTTTACCACCGGCTCTATTTTGACATCGTTGTTTTAGAAACATAACTTATAGGTTACAATGCACCATCTCTTAAGTACGTTCCAATAGTTTAAGTGTCATGGTAAAACGAGTCCATCATATCGCCAGTCCTCCTATCATGCTTTACAAGCCTACAAAGCCGAACATGACATGGGAGTGCTGAACATACATGTAGGTGGGCCCGGATATGATTTGTTGCCTCAGGCTCCCAGGAGGGATACTTACCTAATGAGGTATAGCGCCCATCAGCTCGTCGATCACGTTCTCGAATCACCCTCCCTGGGGCTGCTGCTTCATCACTCTTTCTGCTTGTCTCGGCGCCTTTGATTGTCTTGTTTGCTGTGATTTGGCATTGTGCTTTTGCTGAAGTTGTTCCAAAAGTTCCATCGACGCGCTCTGACCTGATACCCAGATTGCTGCCTGCAGTTGCATGCGCCGAAGCTCTTCCCCGCGAAATTACACCGCGCACATATCCCCAACTCCGGCAAGCTGAGACGGACGGCTTGATGGTTGCTGGAGTTTCTCGACTGGGCCGTCCAAAACCGTTTGGATGCACCCTCTAAACCCTTTTCTCCGTGCCTTCTTTCGAAGCACTGTCCCAGGCCAGTGTATACCGGTTGGGAACCATGTAGGTGGAGACCGTCAATCAACCAGCGGATCGTCCGGAGTGGCTAATTGATATTGTGTGCATTCATTAGGTCTTGCTCGTACCCACGACGGATTGTCTCATCGGTTCACGCGACCGGGAATCAAACTTGCTGTATTCTGATCTCGTCGCGTCGGAGGAATTTCTAGGGAGTCATGTGTTGCGCATCCCCATTCATACCGGCTCTACAAATTCAAAAGAAGACAACAATGTGCGGGATAGTCGAGGGAAGGCGAGACAGGTTACGACATTTAATGGCAGGACAGTGATCATTAAGGACAACTCGGTATACAGCAACAAAGGTAACAAGTCCTTAAAGGTGAACGCGGTAACTTGTGCTGACAATGATACGACACCAGGATTCAAGTCACTGACACAAGCTCAACTTCTGTCCGATGCGCTATACTACACTGCGTCCAATGAGTCGCGGCCATGGCTCATTTATTACATTTCTCGCCCGCTGATCGGAACGTATGATTCAGCAAGGATCATACCTGCCGCAGTGCCTGGAACCGGAAGCAGGGCCATTGAACCTAGCACGGCGGACAAAAAACATGGAAATGGGGATTCAATGGGAACGCCACAAAAACAAGAGATTAGAACTTTTGGTGAACTGCTTGCCAACTTTCCAATGATTGCCCGACAGATGCAGCCTGGTCTCGAACGATTATTCCGCGAATTTGGAAAGGAGCTTGGAAAACCGCTACCGCCTCCTCCTTCACGATCGCCGTCTGCATCTGGCAGTGAGCGTATGCACAAGCTCACCCGCACCGAATCACTAACGGATGAAAGCTCTTCTATCCGCAGTTGGTCGTCACGCAGTAGAGGACGACTGCCTTTCAATTCGGAAGAATACTTCGAAGACGATGAAGACCTTATGCGTCGAAGCTTAGAGACTGCTGTCACTGCGGCCATTGATCTATTTCGTCTCGTTGACAAGCAACAACTGTCACTGCTCGGCGCGACCACCGATCTCACTGGCCCTGTAGTCGAACGTCTCATAGAACGCTATGTCGCCGAGCAAGTTCACGAGCCCTTACTTTTCCCTCGTCTTTGTTCCTTCCGCCAGCCAGAAGACACAGAGTTGGACTCTCGAATACGACAGATGGAGAGCATCGATGTGTCCCAGGTTGGAATTTCCGTGGAAGGTGGACGTGCAGGGAAACGAGAGTTGATTCGGCGACTGGGGCGAGGTGTGGATGAGTTTCGGAAGATCAACGAGGCCCGGTGTCCTCATGATATGCTGAGTACTCTCCTTGGAACTGTCAAAGTCATTTCCTACCCAGGAAGCTATGATCAGCTGGACGGCCCAGCGTCCGAGAAGAGAACTTCTTCTGTCACGATCAACGCCGATGTTCTAGTCTCATTGTTGCTCGTTGTTGTGATTC
>ERZ1673737.2213-NODE-2213-length-16736-cov-6.327858_pt1 | contig 16736 bp, 13 predicted proteins | sample MGYA00580211_ERZ1673737 | MGnify/ENA primary metagenome ERZ1673737 (study PRJEB41218, sample SAMN15661789) | gut metagenome | host: Homo sapiens | place: Canada: London | collected 2015-08-20/2019-03-30 | study: EMG produced TPA metagenomics assembly of... | reverse complement strand
AGCCATGTTCGGAATATTCGGAATCTTTCTGCAATAGCCATGTTTCTGTTCACCGGTTCCGGTATTTTCATTTTTTTCTGCAGCAAATACAGATTTCAATCCTGCACAGCCAGCAGCTGTTCCACCTGCAGGCATTGCCGTTACACTTGTTGATGCTGCCAGAAAAACAGCCAGCAATTTCTGGATCTTTCTTTTTTTCATAGTCTCACTCCTTCTTTTTTTATTTTATTATACAGGATAAAAGTAACAGAAAGTCGTAATTTCCGAACTGTCAATGACAATTCGGAAATTATCTCCCTTTATCAGCAGGGTACTGTATGTTAAAATAAATCAGTATACATCTGGTAAAAATCAGCAGAGACTTATGACATTGGTTACAGGGGGGATTAGTGTGGATTTTAAAGATATATTGAATAGTTATATTGATCTGATCGGCTGCACAGCCAGAGAACTCAGTGAAGCATCAGGTGTTTCTACGGCTACGATCAGCCGATATCGGTCCGGGGAACGAATTCCTGCTCCTGACTCCGGCCATTTTGACAAACTGGTTTCAGGAATTATCCAGCTGGCTGCGTCACAGCCGGAACTTACTTTTACGGAAGAAACTGTCCGGGAGCTCTTTAGGGAATCTGTTTCTGATGTTTTTACTGATATGGATAAACTACGTCATAATTTCAACACTTTGCTTATGATATTTTCCGTTAGTATCTCTGAGCTATCCAGAACTCTGAATTATGATCCTTCTTATCTTTCCAGGATACGTTCCGGAAAACGTCAGCCTGCAGATCCAGGAGATTTCAGCAGAAAAATTTCAGGTTATTTTGTGCACCGGTTTTCAACAGATAATGATATACATCTTATTTCTGAACTTACCGGCGTAAATATATCTGCCCTTTCAACAGAAGCAGATAGAAATGCCATATTGATTCGCTGGCTTCTGAACGGAAATTCACAGATGACTGATCCGCTTACGGATTTTCTGAAAAGACTGAATGAATTTAATCTGAATGAATATATAAAAACAATCCGTTTTGATGAACTGAAAGTACCTTCCATACCGTTTCAGTTACCTGGTTCCAGAACTTATCATGGCCTTCAGGAGATAATGGACAGCGAACTGGATTTTCTGAAAGCTACAGTTCTTTCTAAATCTGAGGAATCTGTTATCATGTACAGTGACATGCCTATGGAAGAAATGGCGAAAGATCCGGAATTTCCCAGAAAATGGATGTTTGGAATGGCACTGATGCTGAAGAAAGGACTGCATCTATATCAGATACATAACCTGAACAGAACTTTCCCGGAAATGATGCTCGGGCTGGAAGGCTGGATTCCGATGTATATGACAGGACAGATTTCTCCGTATTATTTAAAAGATAATCAGAACCGGTTTTTTTCCCATCTTCTGAAAGTGTCCGGTGCTGCTGCACTTTCCGGTGAAGCAATCGTGGGACATCACGAAAACGGAATATACTATCTTACCAAAAATAAAAAGGAACTGGCTATCTACCGAAAACAGGCAGAGGATCTTCTTTCAAAGGCAACTCCGCTTATGGAGATTTTTCTCAAAGATTCCAGACAGGCGTATGAGACTTTCCTTCTTTCCGATTCAAAAACATCAGGAAAACGCCGTGCAATTCTTTCGGTTCTGCCATTATATACGATTTCCGATGAACTGCTTGAAAATATTCTTGAATATAATAATATTCCTGAGAATGAGCAGAATACCATTATCGACTATGTACGTAAACAGAAAAAAAGAATTTTTGATATTTTGTCCCATGATGAAATATCTGATGAAATATCCGCTTTTTCTGAAAGAGAATTTCGGAAATTTACACCGGCATTGTCATTATCCGGCCTGTTTTTCGAGAAGGATATATTTTACTCGTGGGATACTTATCAGGAGCATCTGATCCTGACAAAACAATTTGCAGAAAAAACAATAATTATAATGCCTCAATCCTCCGGATATCTGCTTACCGTAATATTCAGATTCTGCTCCACGAGGGCAAATGGGTTATTGTTTCAAAAAACAGGACACCGGTAATCCATTTTCTTATACGTCATCCTCAGATGCAGAGAGCCTTCGAAAATATGACTATTCCGATCATTGAGGAATAAACAGATTTACATTGATTTTCATCTATAGTATTATTTAATACAAAGAAAACTTTCTGCATGTTCAGCAGGAGAATGAGTGGATTTTCTGTCTGCTCAAATATATTCAACAGTAAACAGAAGGTGTAATAGAAATGAGAACACATCAGACAAATTTTTCCACAGGAAACGTCTATCGGAATATTATGGAGGTTGCTGTGCCTATGATCATCGCACAGATTCTGAACCTCCTTTACAATATCGTGGACCGGATCTACATCGGAAGGATCCCGGAGATCGGAGCTACCGCGCTGACAGGTGTGGGATTATGTTTTCCCATTATTACATTGATCACTGCTTTTACCTATCTGTTTGGAAACGGCGGAGCACCGCTTTGTTCCATGGAACGTGGAAGGGGAAACGAAAAAGAAGCAGAGATGCTTATGGGAAACACATTTGTGATGCTGATCGGAACAGGAGTGATCCTGACAGTAACAGGACTTTTGTTTTACCGGCCGATTCTCTATGCATTTGGAGCCAGTGACGTGACTTTTCCCTATGCGTCCGGTTACATAAAGATCTATCTTCTGGGAACACTGTCTGTAATGGTCACGCTGGGAATGAATCCCTTTATCAACAGCCAGGGCTTTGGAAATATGGGAATGCTCACCATTCTTATCGGTGCAGTGCTGAACATTGTACTTGATCCGCTGTTTATCTTTGTACTTCATATGGGAGTACGGGGTGCGGCAGCAGCAACCATTATTTCCCAGTTCTGTTCTGCAGTGTGGGTGTTACGCTTCCTTTGTGGAAAAAAAGCGGTTCTGACGTTAAAAAAGAGCGCAATGATCATCTCAGGGAAAAGAGTGAAAGATATCATAAGTCTTGGCATGTCAGGCTTTTTCATGGCATTTACCAACAGCCTGGTTCAGATTGTATGCAATGCCACGCTTCAGACATGGGGTGGAGATATCTATGTGGGAGTTATGACAGTCCTTAATTCTGTAAGAGATATTTTTACCATGCCGGTACATGGTCTGACTAATGGAGCTTCCCCTGTGATGAGTTTTAATTACGGTGAAAAAGCGTATGACAGGATTAAAAAAGCAATCAAATTTATTACCATTGTTTGCGTAGTTTATACATTTACGGGATGGGGAATCCTGAAACTGGTACCTGAATTTTTTATCCGTATTTTCAATAATGATCCGGAGCTTCTCCGGAAAGGAGTTCCGGCTCTCCATATTTACTTTTTCGGATTCTGTTTTATGGCATTACAGTTTACAGGACAGAGCGTATTTGTAGCACTTGGAAAAGCAAAAAGAGCTACATTTTTTTCGCTGCTTCGAAAGGCGTTGATTGTAGTTCCGCTGACTATTTTACTGCCATATGTAAATGGACTGGGAACTGACGGTGTGTTCTGGGCTGAACCGATATCCAATCTGGCAGGTGGCTGTGCCTGCTTTTTCACCATGCTGGTTACAGTGCTGCCGGAGCTGAATGGAAAAACAAAGCCGGAGAAAAAACGATCATGACACCTGATTTTCAGAAGTATTAAAATACAGGATATCATCTACAAATACAGAAAGGGAGACATCAGTTATGTGTACAGCAGCAACCTATAAAACAAAAGATTTCTATTTTGGAAGGACACTGGATTATGAATTTTCCTATGGTGATGAGATCACCATTACACCCCGGAACTATGTATTTAACTTTCGACATATGGGAACCCTTTCCGGTCATTATGCCATTATCGGTATGGCACATGTGGCAGGGGATTACCCGCTTTATTATGATGGGATCAATGAAAAAGGTCTTGGAATGGCAGGTCTGAATTTCGTGGGAAATGCAGTATATAATGAAGTGGAAGAAGGAAAAGAAAACATAGCTCAGTTTGAATTTATCCCTTGGATCCTTGGGAAATGTGCCACAGTAAAAGAGGCCAGAGCACTTCTTGCCAATATCAATCTGGTAAAAACTCCGTTCAGTGAAATGCTGCCCTGTGCGCAGCTCCACTGGATCATTGCAGATAAAAATGAAGCCATCACAGTAGAAGCCATGGCAGACGGACTTCATATCTGGGACAATCCGGCAGGGGTTCTTACAAATAATCCGCCTTTTAACCAGCAGATGTTCATGCTGAACAATTACATGCATCTTTCAGCGAAGCAGCCGGAAAATCATTTTTCAGATCAGCTTGGGCTGAAAGCATACAGCCGGGGAATGGGTGCTTTGGGATTGCCGGGAGATCTTTCTTCTGCATCCAGATTTGCCAGAGTGGCATTTGTCCGGGATCATTCTGTTTCCGGGGATACAGAAGCAGAGAGTGTCAGCCAGTTTTTCCACATTCTGGGATCTGTGGACCAGCAGAGAGGCTGCTGTGAGGTAGAGCCCGGGAAATATGAGATCACCCTTTACACTTCCTGCTGCAACGGAGATAAGGGAATCTATTATTATACGACATATGAGAACCACCAGATATCAGCAGTAGATATGAACCATGAAGATCTGGACGGAAATACACTTGTAAGATACCCGGTACTTCAAGGTGAGAAGATTCACATGCAAAACTAAGCTTGCGAAGCAAGCGATACTTCTTGTGCGCAGCGCAAGAAGGCAGAAGTAGAAATTTGCATAAAGTGGATTTGCGAAGCAAGCGATACTTCTTGTGCGTAGCGAAAGAAGGCAGAAGTAGAAATTTGCATAAAGTGGATTTGCGAAGCAGACGATACTTTCTGTGTGCAGTGCAAAAAGTCAACAATGGAAATCAATACAGAAACCGATATGCGAAGTTTCCACATTGCAGTGGAAATATCTCTGTGCTAAAATAGTCAGGATGGCTCTGGCAGGCAGGGAACGCAGAGCAGTGACAGAACACGAAGGGATAAGAAGATTTCCAGGAGTAAAAATACAAGCAGAAAATGAGAGGAGAAACATCATGGCTTTATTTCAGGCATTTCGGGCAGTGAGACCTACGCCGGAGAAGGCAGCACAGGTGGCGGCACTTCCCTACGATGTAGTGAGCAGGGAGGAGGCCAGAGAGATCGGAGAGAAAAATCCCGAATCTTTTCTCCACGTGGACAGAGCAGAGATGGATCTTGATCCGGCTGCAGACCTTTATGATCCGAAGGTTTATGAGAAGGCAAAAGAGAACCTGGACAGATTTCAGGATGAGGGAATTTTAATCCAGGATAAGAAGCCGAACTATTATTTATATGAGCTGATCCGTAAGGGGAAATCCCAGACAGGTATCGTGGGAGTCAGTTCCATTGATGATTATATAAGCGGCGTGATCAAGAAACATGAGCTTACAAGAGAGGAAAAAGAACAGGACAGAATCCACCATGTGGATGTATGCGATGCAAACACAGGCCCTATTTTTCTTGCATGCAGATATCCGGAGGAGCTTCTTGCACTGATGGAAAACTGGAAAACAGAACATGCACCTGTATATGATTTTACATCTGAGGATGAGATCACACACAGGGTATGGGTGGTAGATGAGGAAGCAAAACTTCAGAAGATCCGGGAATTATTTGGAGAAATCCCATCCATTTATATTGCAGATGGCCACCACAGAGCAGCATCTGCCGTAAAAGTAGGCCTGAAAAGACGTGCAGAGCATCCGGATTACACGGGAAAAGAAGAATTCAACTTTTTCCTCTCTGTAGTATTTCCCTTTGACCAGCTGACGATCCTTCCATATCACAGAATCGTGAAGGATCTGAAAGGAATGACACCGAAAGCTTTTATTGGAAGCATGAAGTTCAACTTTGAATTAATGGCCATGCCTGGCTTTCCGTGCAAACCTGTTGAGAAACATTGCTTTGGCCTGTATGTAGACGGAGAGTGGTTTCATCTTAAAGCATATCCGGATATTTATGCTGAAAAAGATAACGTAGGCCAGCTGGATGTATCTATTCTTCAGGACAAGGTTCTTGGACCGGTTCTTGGAATCCGGGATCCACGTACAGACGAACGCATCCGCTTTATGGGAGGCAACCATCGATTGAAAGATCTGGCAGCAGCTGCAGATGAGACAGGTGGAGCTGCTTTTGCCATGTATCCTACTTCCATGGAGGAGCTGATGTCTATTGCTGATGAGGGAAAGCTGATGCCGCCGAAGAGCACCTGGTTTGAGCCGAAGCTGCGAAGCGGACTTTTTATTCATAAGCTTTCCTAATAGGATTTATAAAAATTTCATAAATCAGTCAGGAAAATCTTAGAAATTTACTACAGAATGCTCACATTTGTTTTGTAAAATAAAGACCATGGTGAGCAAATGAGAAAGAGGGGTTTTCATGACAAACGAACAATATTATGATTGCATCCAGCCATACCAGAACGCCTGTCAGATCATGCGGGCCAAGCTTGAAGTACTGAACGGAAGCCTGTATCAGAAGTCTTCTGTATCTCCGATCCACAATATCCAGGAGCGGATCAAGGCTAAGAAGAGTATTGAGAAGAAACTGGAGAAGCTGGGACATTCGGACAGTGTACAGAACGCCAAGGACTATCTCCGGGATATCGCCGGGATTCGTGTGATCTGTTATTTCATAGATGATATTTATAACCTTGTAAATGCACTGAAAAGACAGAGCGAGCTGATCTTTATCCGGGAGAAGGATTACATAAAGAATCCCAAGCCCAACGGGTATCGGAGCTTTCATGTGATCATTGCTGTTCCGGTATATTATCTGGATACGATGGAATATTTTCCGGTGGAGATCCAGCTTCGTACCATGACCATGGATCTGTGGGCAAGTATGGAGCACAGGGTCTGTTATAAGAAGCTTCCGGAACACAGGGAAGAGCTGGCAGAGGCTTTTTGTCAGTATGCAGATATTCTTGGCAGGATCGAGGAGCAGTTTGAGGCATATAACGAAACAGGAATGCTGGAGGAGATCACACCTTCTGAGGTAGCAGAGGCTCCGGCGGAGGAACGGAAATGGAAATAGAAGAGGAATTTATCTCCGGTTTTTGCCGTACCATGAATAACGGTGAGACCGTATGCTGCGAATATACAATTCAGGATGATGGGAACAGAGAGCTTACATTTATGGACTGTGCACATGAGCGGTGTGTAAACACAGGAGCGTGTGAGATCTTCAGGCAGGCACATGCCCTGGAGAAATAATAAACATAAATCGCAGGACAGTTAAGCTTATAAATGCGTAATAACAGAAGAACAGAATATACAAAATATTCAGGATAAAGGAGAAAGCCGTGAAACATACAGTAGATGCAATGGGAAAACAGTGCCCGGTTCCAGTAGTTATGACAAAGAAAGTACTGGATCATGCAGAACAGGGTGATGAGATCCAGATCCTTGTAGATAATGAGACAGCAGTGAACAACTTAAGCAGACTTGCAGGAAGCACAGGATGCAGTTTTGTATCAAAGAAAACAGCGGATGGCTATGAAATCCGCATGGTAGTAAAATCTGACAAACAGGGAAGAAGTGAAGCAGAGCCGGAGATTGTCTGCGCACCGGCAGTACCGCAGGGAGATTATACCGTAAGTATTACCTCTGATAAGATGGGAGACGGAGATCCGGAGCTTGGCGGTATTCTGATCAAAGGCTTTGTCTATGCACTGACGCAGCTTGAAACACCGCCGGCAGTGATGCTGTTCTACAATGGCGGAGCCAGGCTTACAGCGAAGGATTCTCCATGTATTGAAGACCTTCGTACACTGCAGGAGCAGGGAACAGAGATCCTTACCTGCGGAACCTGTGTGAACTTCTATGGTCTGGGAGAACCGGCAGTAGGAACTGTTACCAACATGTATACTATTGCTGAGAAACTTACTAAGGCATCCAAGGTAATATGTCCGTAAATAAAGTGCATTCCCACAGGGAGTTCTGTAAATGTATAAAGAAAGCCTGTGAAGTCATCTGACCAAAGTAATAAATCCCCGCTCAGCTGTTATTATTGCCAAAAGCAATAAGCAGTAGGCGGGGACTTATATTATGCTCTGATTTTACAGATCAATATCAATATTCTGCTCTTTAATATGATGACGTTTGGCATAGCCTGTAAGCATCAGAGTCAGCGCACCGTCACCTGTAACATTGCATGCAGTTCCAAAGCTGTCCTGCAGAGCAAAGATAGTAAGCATCAGAGCTGTACCGGAACTGTCAAATTTCAGCACACCTGTGATAATACCAAGGGAAGCCATAACTGTTCCGCCCGGAACACCAGGAGCACCGATCGCAAAAACTCCAAGAAGCAGGCAGAAGATAACCATAGTTCCCATGGCAGGAACAGAACCGTACAGGATCTTTGAAACAGCCATACAGAAGAAAACTTCTGTCAGCACGGAACCGCAGAGATGGATATTTGCAAAAAGCGGAATTCCGAAATTTACCAGATCTTTCCTGAGCGGTTTTGCCCTGGAAGCACACTGGAGAGCTACAGGCAGAGTAGCTGCGGAGGACATGGTTCCAACAGCCGTAAGATAAGCCGGTGCATAATGCCTGAGAACTTCCAGAGGATTTTCACGGGAATAAACTCCTGCAAGAATGTACAGAAATGCCATCCAGATAAAATGCCCAGCCAGAACCAGAAAAATGATCTTCAGGAAAACAGGAAGCTGTCTGGTAATGGTTCCTTCGTAAGCCAGTCCACAGAATGTTGAGCCGATAAACATAGGAAGCACAGGAATGATGATCCTTGATACCAGGGACAGGACGATCTTCTGAAATTCATCCAGGATACCGGTGATCAGTCTGGCTTTTGTCCAGGCGGCTGCAAGTCCGATCATTACAGAAAAAACAAGTGCACTCATAACAGACATGATCTGCGGGATCTCCAGCTCAAAGATCACTTCCGGCAGCTGCTTCAGGCCAGCTGTGTAGGAGTGGAAAGAAAGATGGGGAATGAGCAAAAATCCTGATGCAGTGGAAAAAAGTGCTGCTCCGACGGAAGAACCATAAGCCAGGACAACAGCAACTCCAAGCATGACAGAAGCATTTTTTCCAAGCTTGGTGATGGACGGGGCGATAAAACCAAGGATGATCAGAGGTACGCAAAAGGTGATGATCTGTCCTAGGATATATTTGACAGTGACGACAATATTGAGAACTGCCATGGAAATTCCGTTTGTGCTGTACTGATTCAGGATCAGACCGGCGATAATACCAAGGAATACAGCAACCAGTAGTTTAAATGGCAGGCTTTTGAAAAAAGATGATTTTTTCATTGGAAAACCTCCTCTGATGGTATAAAATAACAGTAATTGTTCAATATTTTTGTGAATAATTACACAAAACATTATATGATTTTTTTACAAAAAGCACAAGGAGATTTGAGATGATTTATCTGGATAATGCATCCACAAGCTTTCATAAACCAGACTGTGTGTTTACAGCTGTAATGGAGGCCATGCACCAGGCAGGAAACAGCGGAAGAGGAAGCAGCGGAGAAGCGATGGAAGCATCGCGCCTTATTTTTGATACAAGATGCAGGATAGCAGAAATGTTTGAGGCAGACGGGCCGGAATGTGTGGCTTTTACCAGTAATGCCACAGAAGCGTTGAACACAGCATTGTTCGGAGTTCTGCATCCCGGGGATGGTCCGGTCCATGCTATTGCAACAGAGATGGATCATAACAGTGTACTTCGCCCTCTTTATGCCCTGGAAAAAAAAGGTCTGGAGCTGACAGTTCTTCCGGCTGACAGAAAGGGCAGGATATCCCTTACAGATATGGAAGCAGCAATCCGGCCGGAGACAAAGGTGATCGTATGTACACATGCATCCAATCTTACAGGAAACAGAAATGATATTCATGCAATCGGTGAGATCGCGAAGAAACATGATATTCTATTTATTGCAGATGCTGCACAGACAGCAGGAGTTTTTCCGATTTCCATGAAAAAAGACCAGATTGATATCTTATGTTTTTCGGGACATAAAGGGTTGATGGGACCGCAGGGAACAGGAGTAATCTGTGTACGTCCCGGAGTGAAGGTGGAACCTCTGAAAGTCGGCGGAAGCGGGATACTTACCTTTCAGAAGGAACATCCGTCAGATATGCCGGAAGCACTGGAGGCAGGAACTTTGAACAGCCATGGTATCGCAGGACTTCGTGCAGCACTTGGATGGATACAGGAAACCGGAATTGACAGGATCAGACAGCGGGAACAGGATCTGATGATGAGATTCTATGAACAGGTAAAAACAATTTCAGGGGTGACTGTGTACGGGGATTTTTCCCAGAAGGACCGTTCGCCGGTCGTAACATTGAATATTATGGGTATGGGATCTTCCGAGCTTAGTATGATCCTTGGTGAAGATTACGGTATCAGTACAAGATCCGGCGGTCACTGTGCACCATTGATGCACCAGGCTCTTGGAACAGAGAAAACAGGAGCTGTGCGATTCAGCTTTTCCTGTTTTAATACAGAGGAAGAGGTAGACGAGGCGGCGAGAGCTGTGAAAGAGATCGCAGAGGAAGAATAAGTATCAGGCTGTAAGACCGGTATTGCTGAAAAGAGAGGACAGAAAAGAAAAGATGTATCAGAAGATATATGATATTGTAGAAAAAAAAGGACGGGTAAAAACAGGAATATTTTTAAACGGAGAGAACGCAGGCCTTAAATATCTGGCAGAGGAAGATTATTTCGAAGGTTCAGGCACCGCAGAAAATGCATTGCTGCAAAAAGGAAAAGAAGTGTTGAAAAATACGGTATTTCAGGCAGCAGGAACAGGAGTTGTGAAAGCCAAAGAGCAGGAAATCTTTGTGGAAACCTACGAAAAAAATCCCCGTCTGATCATCCTTGGCGGTGGTCATGTATCCCAGCCTGTTGCAGAAATCGGACGGCTTCTCGGATTTCATGTAACTGTGATGGATGACAGAGAGGATTTTGTGACAAAAGAGCGTTTTCCCCAGGCAGATGAGCGGATCACAGGCGATTTTGAAACGCTTTCCGAAAAAATCCCACCATATGAAAATGCCTATTATGTAGTCGTAACAAGAGGACATCTGGGAGACTCCACCTGTGCAAGACAGATCCTGAAACGGCCTTTTGCCTATTTTGGAATGATCGGAAGCAGGACAAAGGTGAGGATCACCAGGGAAAAGCTTCTTAAGGAGGGTTTTACCGAAACAGAACTGGATCAGATCCATGCGCCTATCGGACTTCCCATCGGGGGACAGATGCCGGCAGAGATCGCGGTCAGCATCATGGCAGAGATCGTTCAGGAGAAAAACAGATATTTCCGTACCTACTGTGATGAAGCTGTGGAGGCAGCTGTACGCTGCGGTGTTTCGGGAACCATGATTACAATTATTGAGAAAAAAGGATCTTCTCCAAGAGGAACCGGAAGTAAAATGTTCGTGTTTTCAGACGGAAGGAGTGCAGGCAGCATCGGCGGCGGAAAAGTGGAGTTTGAAGCTGCAAAGCATGCGGTAAATGTACGAAATGTGGAGACACGTACCTATGAGCTGGGCCAGGGAGTTGGAGATCTGGGAATGATCTGCGGCGGTACAGTAAGAGTACTTTTCGAACGGATCGCTTTATAGAGTACAGGCAGGATTGGCAGAAACCAGAGGCATTTTTTGTCGTGGTTTCTGTTTTTTTCCTGTGATATAATGAACTGGAAATAAAGGAAAAGCAGTTTCTGGAATCGGCACTATTTCAGGACTGTAAAGGAAAGAAGGAGAAAAAGAATGAGAAAATGGAAAAAAGTGATGGCAGCAGCACTGGCCGTTTCTATGATGGCTCCGTCCTGCCTGCCGCAGACATTATGGGCAGCAGAATTTTCCAGTGAAAGTGCAGAGGAAGCTTCCGAGGGTTTTGCAGAGGAAATTGCAGACAATATGGAAGAAAATGAGAACACTGCGGATGATGCTGTGACAGAACCGGATGAGATCGTAAAGGACGAGACCGAGGACTCAGAACCGGCAGAAGATCAGGATTTTGGATCTGATGATGAGCTGACGAATGACAGTGATGCTGCTGACAGCGTAGACGCAGAAGAAGTGACAGAAGAGAATAACGAACTTGATCTGTCTGATGTACCGGAGATGGTCATGGAGGGAGAAGCTGCACAAGATTACCTTATTCAGCTGTACAGCAGCGGAAAACTGGTGAAATCCTACACAGTTTCCAATTCAGCATCTGCAGCGGCGAAAGCTCCTGCAGCACTGAAAAAAAGCGGCTACACATTCAAAGAATGGAACACAAAAGCAGATGGAAAAGGAACTGCATACAAACCGGGAGCATCCATCAGCAAGCTTCTGCAGGAAAGCAGTACGGCAGTGCAGCCCCAGAACGTGGAATCAGCGGACAGCAGTGTGAACTTGGCAGATTCAGCAGATGAGGCAGAAGCCGAACTGGAATCTGTACAGGATGTTCAGGCACCGGAAGTGCAGAGTGAGGTCCAAGATATAGCCAAAGCTCAGGATACAGCACAGGAACTGCTGGCTGAAGAAGATTCAGCGCAGCCCGTTGAACTGGATCAGCAGAGCGATACAGGTCTGGAAGCTAATCCGGCAGCAGAAGCGTCAGCAGAGGATGACGAGATCACAGTCAGATTATATGCGATCTGGACAAAAAATGCTTCCTATAAAATTACTTATAAGCTGAATGGCGGAAAAAATCATGCCTCCAATCCGAAAACCTACACCATCGAAAGTCAGATAAAGCTGAAAAATCCAACCCGTTCCGGTTATCATTTTGTTGGATGGTACAAAGACAGTAAATATAAAACAAAGATCAGCACCATAAAAAAAGGTTCTAAAGGTTCCCTGACCTTATATGCAAGATGGACTCCACAGGTAAGCCCGTCTTCGAAGGCAGCAGTATTAACCTCGGTAAAAGGTCTCAGAGCAAAAACAATCGTAGCGACTGCTACAATTCCTAAATATGTAAGAAGTTACGACAGCTATTACTATCTTGTATATGTAGATTCCAATACCGGAAAAGTAAAAAGAGCAGCAGCCAAAATAACAAAACCGCAGACTTCAAACCGTAAGATCACTCTGAAGGTAAATATTTCCAAAAATCCCGAATATGCGCAGGGTAAATTCGCCATTGCAGTCAAAAAAACAAAAACAGCCTGGGCACTGATCAGCGGCAAAAGCTATGTCAGCAGTCCGGAAAAACTGGCCTCCAACCAGAAAGCATATTTTGTACCAAAGACAAAGAAAGGTATTCAGTCCACCAATATGCATGAGGTGACAGATACCAAGTCAAAAACAGTATTTATCAATATTTATGCTTCAGATATCATTGGCGCAGGTTATCAGCCCTATACCTATAATGGAAAGAAATACTATTTTGGAGGACTGTATTCAATCCGTGAATTCATACATCAATGCAATGCAAAAGGCATACAGGTAACTGCTCAGATCAATCTAAACAAGAGCTATAATACGCAGAGTGTGATCACAGGAAACAGCCCGTATGGTAGAACAGCCTTTTATGGATGGAATACATCAAAGAGCAGTTCCAGACAGACCATGGAAGCGATGTTTGCTTATCTGGGAACTATACTCGGTGATAATTACAGCTATGTAAGCAACTGGATTCTGGGTAATGAGATCAACACTGCTAGTGGCTATTATTATCTGGGAAATGTAAGCTTTTCCAAATATATATCCATGTACAGCGAAGCATTCCGCTGTCTGTACAATGCAGTGCGGAGCAGCCGCGCAAGCTCTAAGGTATTTATCTGCCTGGATAACTGCTGGAGACAGAAAAACGTCTTTGAAGTAGCCTATACATCCAAAGCTACGCTGGATACCTTTGCATCCACAGTATCTAGGCTGCAGAAAGGCGTCAACTGGAACCTGGCTTACCACGCATACAGCCAGCCGCTGACAGAATCACAGTTCTGGTCCAGCGTCAATGCACCGCTTCTTACAAACGATGCAAACACTGCAACATTTATCACTATGCACAATATCCAGGCACTGACGAACTATGTAAAGAGCAGATATGGTTCCAAAACCCGTGTTATTCTGTCTGAGCAGGGCTATTCATCTTCCTTCGGCGGACAGGCAAACCAGGCAGCATCCATGGCACTTGCCTATTATAAAGCAGCCTGCAACCCGATGATCGATGCTTTCATTATCCGAAGCTATCAGGATGAAGCTCACGAAGTAGCACAGGGTCTGGCACTTGGATTAAAAGACGCAAAAGGTAAGAAGAAAACAGTTTTCAATGTATTTAGAAACATGGACAGTACATCCTCTCTGAAATATACAGGAAATGTGCTGAACAGCAAAGTAGGAAACTGGAAAGCAAAAGTACCGGGATACAGCGCAAAACGCGTTGCAAGTATGTACCGGGTTCAGTAAATCAAGATAAAAAATAAGGAGTTCTGCACGACGGAAAGGTTGTGCGGAACTCCTTTTTTATAGGATGATGTCGTTAATTATCTTCATAAGCGACAATATTGCAAAAAAGCCTCATAATATGCAGTTTCTGTTTCTGACATATCATGAGGCCTGACCACTTATTGACACCTAAAAGGAATTTAAAATAAGAAAAAACATTGAATTTAAAAGTATTTGCATAAAAGACAAGTGACCATTATTCATGACCACTAATGAGATTTTTGAGGATTTATGTGCTTTTTTTAGATTTTTGCAAGTTGATATTTGACATAACATGTACATAAAGTGACATTATTTGTACATTCAACAAGGTTTACACGCCTTGACAAAGAAAAAAGTCAATGGTATCATTACTTGAGGCTGTAAAAAGTGTCTTTTTAAGCCTGTGACTTATGAAGATATTAAGCGACAAAGACAGCAGAAAGTGGTGCCATGAAAACAGGATACAGTATCAGAACATGGCGGATGCGTCTCTTCTGTTCTGAAAAGCAGATGATCGAAGCAACAGAGGATTTATACCGGGAGGCAGTGAATTTCTACTATGAACTGCTCAAAGACCGGGAAGACCTCTGGGAAGAAAACCTGCTCGCCATCCAGGGACAGCTGGAAAAACTGACTGTGCCCGGAAAAGACGGAAGAGTACCCAAATACATCCCGCCAGGTGGAAAACTTCCCGTATATTTTCGGAGATCTGCCATGAACAAAGCTGCAATGGCAGTAAAAACAGCAGCAGGAGCAGAAAGTTTTCCGGAAAAGATCGATGCAAATATTACTTTTTTCAAAGGAATGTACAGAGACCTTACGGACACATCCGTAGTTTTAAAGCTCTGGAATGGAAAGAAATGGATTTGGACAGAATGCAGTCTGACAGGGCGACCGTTCCCGAAAGAAGCAGCGATCCTTTCTCCAACACTGGTCCATGAAGAAAAATGGCTGATGTTCCACGTGCCTGTGAAGCAGGAAAATTCCGATGCAAGAACAGCAAAGGAACGGATGAAAGAAGGCACCAGGATATGCAGTGTGCGGTTCACCAATACGGACAGTTTTGCAGTATGCACAGTCCTGGATGAACAGTCCATCCCCCTTGCAGTGAAAAACTGCAGCGGAGGAAAGTCCTACCGCCATCACTGCCGGGAACTGCTGAAAAAAATAGAGACATCAAAAACCTATACAGACAAAGACAATATCACTCAGCCAAACAGAAAATACTACATGCATCTCAAGCACCTGAACGAGCACTACGCCCACCAGGCCAGCAAAGAGATCATAGAATTCTGCAAAAAGAACCAGGCAGGAGTCATCGTACTACCGGAATATGAAGAGAATTTTTCCAGGATATCCATGTACAGAAGCGGAAATTATTCGCCGCTCCACTTAAGTATCCGTATCCGGAATTACCTGAAATACAAAGCCTGGGCCGAAGGAATCCTGGTACTGGAGCTACGCGCCGACGGAACCGAAAAATATTGTTCTATCTGCGGCTCCCCCGGAAAAAAACAGGGCAGCCTGTTTATCTGCCGGAACGGCCACCAGGTCAACCGCTTCCTGAACGCCGCCCGGAATCTGGGGACGAAATGCCAGGAAAGCTTCCGGAGAAATCAGAAAACAGCCGGCAATAATTCCGGTAATACAGCAATTGATTAACGGAATCCGTTACGGAGCTATCCGATTCAGAATTTAACAACTAACGGAAATGTTGCCAGGCTTGAAATTAATAAAGTCAGTAAGCGGCAGAAATGCCTCTTATATAAATACTGAGAAATCAGTAAGAGAGGGCGCGCCAGCGACGCACCCTTTCCGGTTGAATACCGCCAGGCGGCCCTACGCAGGCGTCGCCAAAGAACTATGCTGCATCGGAGATGGAGTGTGGGGTGTATTCGAAGTTATAAAAATAAAATGATATAGAGAATGAAAAAACATATACCAATACGTGTTGGCTGGATATACCGGAGCAAAGTAGAATCGTCGAGCAAGGTGGATAAGAGACATCAAAAACGCGAGAGAAGCTACGTTGTTGTGGAGTGTTGAGTAGATCTATTGCAAGAATGATAGGTGCATAAAACCGGGATGTTGAGGATGGAAAATCCGCATGATTTGTTCAAGGTGACGGTTGAAACATTGGAAATGACAGATGATATGTACAGTTTCAGCAACATATACGCGCCTACGCCCTTCGAGTGTATAAAACAGCACTTCGCAAAAATGGCATATGAGCATAGACGGGGTTCGACAGCAATGTGGTAAACCTAGCGTCAACTTAAGAAAATCGATCCATAAATCGAAAAAGC
>ERZ1673737.2211-NODE-2211-length-16739-cov-4.462959_pt1 | contig 16739 bp, 10 predicted proteins | sample MGYA00580211_ERZ1673737 | MGnify/ENA primary metagenome ERZ1673737 (study PRJEB41218, sample SAMN15661789) | gut metagenome | host: Homo sapiens | place: Canada: London | collected 2015-08-20/2019-03-30 | study: EMG produced TPA metagenomics assembly of... | reverse complement strand
AGATCAGCCTTGCCGCATGTCGGAAGTGCGGATGCGAGGAGACAAGGACTGGACTTCGCGCCTCAGAAAAAAAAGAGCAGGGATGTTCGTCAGGGGGTGACATGGGGAAGCAAGAAACCCACCCGATTAGCCACCGCGAATAGATGCTCCACTGCCAGCTGCCTAAGACACTAAACGCATGGATGTTGAGCCAGTTAGGTATAGTCGAAGCCCGGAACGTTAACTGCAATGCTCAGGCCTGTTCGCGAGATAAAGATCATCGTAAACAATCTACAGGAAAGGGATGCACCACAGTCATTGGGTGGGGAATGGAGCTGTCAGGGATCTGAACACGTTCTGAAAATTAGAACAAAGAAACAAAGAAAGGTTAAAAGATTAAAATGGAGCACTTGCAATCTTGCAGTGCGAGTTATGCGGCCAAGTTGACGGGGTCCACTGAGACAGGAAAGGAGTCGAGATCATGCCATTGCAGCAATTGCATCTCTTTTCTGGGTATGGGGAAGGTGTTCGTCTCAAGCCCGTCTGGATCAGGGCTCCACTGCGCGTCGGATGGGTCCCAACCGCGTAGCTCAAGCTCTTAAAAAGCTTCTGAGACGGCTGTGCAGGGAAGATCCCCCCTATTCTGACGAGCGTCCAGTGTGCAGCAAAGCAAAGAAAAAAAGGGCGAATAAAATAAAATAAAAGCCGTGGTCTTGTCCAATAGCATCAATTCCGAATCCTTTTTTTTTTTTGGGAGCAAAGCAAGTGCACCGAATAAATTGGAGCCCGTTCTGCATGGGGGAAAGCGGTGGTTAGCGTGTTTGAGAGTAATATTAACTGTTCTCTGTTGTTGGCCCTAGCGTATTTGCGCAGCTTGATCGGCGAAGGCAATTACATTCAAGAGCCTGTGGTCTGTGTTTCAGAATCCAGGTTGTATCTGACGAATGCTTATTTGGACAATCCTCTTTGTGATGCGTTTTTCTCTCGTCCAAAAAATATACTGCAACAATTGTCCGGTCAAAACAATGTTGATCAGGGGTAGAGCTTCAGGCCCGAGGTCCCCACCGAAGCTTGGAAACAAAAGCACCCATATGGGCCGAAATGAGAACCGAACTCTCCCGTTTGACAAAGTCTGGGACGCGTTTTTGAGGCGGGATTTGGCCCCAGTTCTGAGTCTGGATCTCTGAAATGGCTGGGGTCCCTGTGTTGTCTCGCATTCTGCATTTCTCCATGCAAGTACCGGTCGCAACCTATGGACGTTGAATGTGGCGGCAACGTGGGGAAAAAAAAGCTGAATCGCCACAAGCCAATCACTGGCAATAAACTCTGCTTGGTGTAATATCCGGTTTAGTCCGGCCTCATGGCCAGACTCTTTCTGTGCATGCGTCAAGCCCCCGAAATAGCCCCGTTGGAAATTGGACTAGCAACGGGGAAGACGCGAAGGAGGAAGAGTCTCCACGAACCATTTGCCGTGTCTCCACATCTCAGGGGCAATCACGGTGCTTTTGATTTGGACGTTGACAGGTCGCGTTGTGAGACTCGTCTATTTTCTGTGCCGAGATTTTCTTTTTGACAGGAGCGCTAGTGAGGCTAGGCTTGGAGGGTGGGGTTATCATTGCACACAGTAGTCCGTTGAATAAATTGATAGCAAGCGATAGTCAATGGTGCAACAGTCAATGGTGCAGCAGTCAATGGTGATCATTGAGAGATCAGTGACCAGAGGGAGAGGGAAAAGGAAGAGGGCGGAATGTTGTCCTTCTCTCATCTGCGCACTGTAAACTGTCCACATTCCACTCTCAACACGAGCCTCCCATAAAGTTCTTGTCATAATCAAGTCAACTCTCGCAAAGCTGATCGTATGAACAGAATCACTTCCGCCAGAACTATCAGCCAGTTAGATCCGATTAACCTCGGCGTGACTAAGCATATATCATGGACACATGGGCAGGAATGAATAGACTCATTTAACTCTCGTCTGGCTAGGATCTCAACTGAATATTCAGACGCAGTCGGCAGCCTACAGAATCTTCAAGGCGGGGCATCGTGAATACCAACAGCCTTGCAGATCTATCCCCACAATGTCGACAACCCACCCACCCCAGATGCTGTTTTTCGATACATTCGGCACGGTAGTCGAGTGGCGCACATGCGTCACCCAAGAGCTGAACACAGCCGCCCTGCAGGCTGTGAAATCTCCCCGCAAGGGCCTCTCAGCCGATGTGCGGGACCGCGCAGCAGCCATGACCTCGCACGACTGGCTAGCATTTGCCGAACAATGGCGGCAGTCTTACAGCATTTTCACAGCGACATTTGATCCATCAACTGAGTTCTTGTCGGTCGATCAACATCACTTTAATGCTCTCCAAGACCTCCTTCAGAAACACAACCTGGATGGTCTGTTCACCGATGAAGAGCGGTGGGAACTTGCTTTCAGCTGGCACCGACTTAGCCCATGGCCGGATAGTGTTCCTGGACTTGCACAGCTAAATAAGAAGTTCCAGACTTCTACGCTGTCGAACGGTAATGTCTCCTTGCTGCAGGATCTACAGCGACATGGCTCGTTGCCGTTGACGCATTTGGTCAGTTCGGAGAATTTTGGTGCTTATAAGCCATCGCCACTGGTTTATAATGGGGCTGCTAAGAAGTTCGGGTTGGAGTCTGGCCAGTGTGGGATGGTTGCGGCCCACCTTCGTGATCTGAAGGGGGCTAAGAGCTGTGGGCTTCAGACTATCTATGTTGAGCGTGAATTCGAGGAGGCTTGGTCACCCGAGGAGATTGCACAGGCCAAGGCTGAGGGATGGGTTGATATGTGGATTAACCTAAAGTCTGATGGCTTTCTGGAAGTTGCTAGGCGATTTGGTATCGAATGAAGTCCATTCGTTTTAGTGGTGGCTAGATCCAGGATGGATCGAATGAGCCCACGGATCCATCACATCTTGTCCTTGTGATCAGCTCCACCACATATACATATGTAGCCATACTTAGTGGATTCTATTGAATTATTGTAAACAAGCTGGGCTTGATCTGGTTGAATTTTGCTTGTTTTGATGTCTGATGTCTCAACAATTGGCTTTATTGCATTTTCAATCAATTGGACCTACTCATTGACTGATATACGAGCGAAAGCAACTAAATCCACTGCTCAAACTCGGCTTGATATGAGCCAATCTTCACGATCTAGGTCATTTATATGGTTACATATAATACCCTTGACAATGGAAAGGCCGGCGGTAATTCACTTCGCCCATCTTTCAACGCCGAAATAGTGGTGAAACAAATACGTCCGGTAGATGCTCTAATTGGTCTATGTCGTATTTTCTGTTTATTGCCGGGTCGTGTCTATACGTATAACGTTAAGTTGTAACTTTATAGTAAGGTACAGGGCACCCGAATTCAGTGACATAGAATCTACTCACTACTAAAAGCCAAAGCAGCGATGACAGCCCATGGGGGCACTGGAGTCCTTCTGGCCTCATTACAACAACAACGTTACGACCAAGACTCAAGGCGAGCGGGAGAATGATGGAGATTACCATACATCCCGGAAGGTATCATATGCTCTCGACAGAAATGGCGCCTCGACGTTCCATATCTCGAGCTCCCTGTTGAGTATCCCCAGGTGCATTAGTCAGTTAGACTGAGTTTTTAATAAATGAATTCCGGACAGCCCGCGGTAAAAACTGGTGGTGGTTGAAATCTCTTTTCTGTCCCTTCAACTTGTTTGTTTTTCTATTTCCTTTGGAGGACCTCAGAGACTTCCTTGCGTGAACCAGCTAGAAAATGGTAGGAACTATTGCTCTGGTTTTGAGATCTTCCTCTAGCTGGGTATGGGAAAATGTGAACGGTTATAACCTCGGGCCATGAGCCACTGTTTATCTCACGCCCTTGCACAAAATTTATTAGCCTGCAATATTCTCAATTTAAAGGGCATCCTCTGCGGGCCCATCATCCATTCGTTTAAACGCTACTACCTCTGCTGATTGCGTAGCATATTCTGTAACGTGCCCTACAAGGCAAAGCCAAGCATTCCATTGTTCGGTGTTTTAACTCTCTTGCCAACTCACTCACCTCATTAGCAAACCTAGCTTTCTACTACTGCGTGTAGAAGAGGAATTGAACATTTGACTAGCCAACGAACCAATTGAACAATGTATAACAGATAGCGCCATCGCTCATTCCGGAGTTCCGGTGATTCGCAAAGCTGGGTAATTCCAGATTTAAAAATTTGAGAGCCTGTTGTACTCTGAATCATGAAACCGACAAAGTCATCTATGATAGGCACATATCCACAAAAGGGGCTCAAGGTTTAGAGGACGAGGATAACTCATATCATAAGTCAATATATTGCAGTAATCTCAACGAGAACTCACTGTTTACAGCTTGCTGTCGACCCATTGAGGAGCGCGCTTCTCAGCGAATGCTTGTACACCTTCATGCAAATTCTCTCCGTCGTTAAGAGCAGACTCCCAATTCTCGCTCAATAGACGGCTAGCATTTTCTGCACTCCCATCCTCATAACCAGCGACAATCCCCGCGCGACTAATAATCACACTGTCGGGACTATTGTTGACAATGCTCGCCGCGAGCTCCAGGGCCGCTTTGACAACCGGACGCTCCAACATCGTGCAGTCAGCTGCAGCATCTTCCGTGATGGTATTGATCAAGCTCCACTCCTTTGCCTCCGTAGCTGTAATACTCTTCCCCGTCAAAGCCAGTTCAGTAGCCCTCGGCCGGCCGATTGTTCGCGCCAACCTAGGTAGCGAGCCAGCCATTGCAACCACACCTCGCTTAGCTTCCGGAAGGCCAAAGAGCGCACCTTTTGCAGCAATGACGAGATCCAAATTTGCGACGATTTCCATGCCTCCACCGAAAGCTAACCCGTTAATTGCACCAATGACAGGTTTTTTGCCATGACGCCGGGAAAGAGCGCCGAACCCTGATCGCGGCATCATCGGCTGCTGCTCTATTTCTCCACGGGCATGACGAGCGTTCAATTGGTTCCACTCTTTCAAGTCCATACCGGCACAGAAGGCACGGCCGGCGCCTGTGATAATTGCGCAGCGCAGTGATGGTTCACTGTCATACCAAGAGAAGAGAGATTCAAGTTCGTATTGGCCAGGGCTGGTCATGGAGTTGAGGGCCTTGGGCCGATTGAACACGACCAGCATGACATGTGGAGCAGGGAAAGACATAGCAACGTAGGTCTGTGGCGGTGGTTGCCGGTTGAATGACTGAGGTTGCATCGCTGTGTATGTGGACTTTTACCGAGAGATAAGGAGTATGACTTCTGCTAGCTGTGTTCCAAGTAGACGCAACTGTAGAGATATAGCAATCAGATTCGAGTAAGAGAATTCGAAGCCTCGGTTTATGAATACATGTACCTGACCTGGCAGCACGGCTTGCGGCCCCAATTACATGTGTATGGGCGTATTACAAAAGTAATACGAGCAGAATTGGATCCACACGAGTTGAAACGCCGAGTGTTGATCTGATAAAACTGAGTCAGCCCACATTTTCTCTGTTACCGTGGGACGGTGGATCTCTCGCACCGTTACGAAGCGTATATCAACTACATGATAATATGGAGGAAATCAAAACAAGTGCCATTGAATTTCTTAGACACCGAAAGAAAAGAAACCAGACGCCAAGTATTTGATCTCGACAGGTTAAGCGTCGACAAGCCTTTCGGGAAACCTACGTAGCCTGTGGAACACCGCCAAGGAAAGCTTGGAGTGATCGGCACAGCGCATAATATTGTCCAGTACTCGTATTGAGCTCCATATTCGTATCTCAATTACGCAGTGGATTCCCACGTCAGGGGCAAGTCCATCCACCGTAGAATATGGCTCCGTGGCAGTGCCGGATCACTACGTGGAGCGGCCGATCTTATCAGATTTTTTTTTAGACGCGTGAAGCTGGGATGATCCGGTATCGGGCCGAAGAACCTTGTAGGACAGCTTCTGGGTTGATCGTTGAAGTAGGGCTGTGAACGTGAACTGCTTCAAATGTTGGCAGTACTGCTTGGTAGTATTCCACAGAGCTAAAGTTGGTGGCGCCCTGCAAGGCACTTTATAGCTACCATGGCAGACTTGTGCACCCCCCAAAGCGAGCTCCCGGGTTATCGAAAAGGCCTTTATCAAGAAGGTCCGGCTGTCCTTTTTGAGAAGTACAGGCTCGATGTGCTCGTGCTGCCGGCTGAATTCTCGTCTTCGCGACTCGGTGCCGTAGGGATACTTCCCGTTGGGTCGGTTCCTCTTGGCTATGACGATATTAATCTGCCATTCGGTATAGCTTTCGTGGGTCGACGATATGACGAGGGATCTGTCATTCGCTCCATGTCTGCGTATGAAGCAAACTTCCCTGCTCGCAAGGTACCACATCTGCTGGAGTAAGGTACGGCATGGAGTAGCAGGCTCAAGACGCATGGTATGTGGCAACAGTATTGAAGATGGTACAACATTATTGGATATCTCAGAGAGATAAATCAAGGTGTAGCAATAGTAAAACGAAGGGCAAGGGTTGAGATTTAGAGCGAAGGACGCCATCTCTTTATTAAGAGATAGAGATTAGGATTAAGTTCTCCAACAATCGCGTATTTGCCTTCTTTGTGGTGGTGTCGATTAAGGCACAAGCGGGTGCAGGGGTAATTCTGATCTTCTGACCCTTCTGTCGCAAGGTTCTTCAGCTAAATCCAGTAAACACCATTTCCCTCAGACTTGTAACCACTTAACACTAGAATTACCCTGGACAAGACGAAATATTATGAATCGTGCATTAGGGTTTATCTAACAGGCTATGATAGCATTGACTTTTATAACTTTGAAGTGCTCTCCTCGCGGCCAACAAGGTTAGGGTGGCCGTCGTTCATTGGTCGGGTGACAGCGTAGAAAGCAACACCCTCAGTCTTTGTTGAGAACTATAAATAGGTCAGCAAGTGTATACAGGTTGATTGGAGTACAGAGAACTAACCTGAGCCTTGGATCCAACATGGAAGAAGGCCCAGTCTCCAGCAACGAGGTGGTGGGTCTTGCCAGTGGCCTCATCCTGTATGTTTCAGTATCATTCGTAATACAGATTTCGAAATCGACTGGGATCTTACTGTGATGTCGATTTGACCCTTGAGAACATACTTGGTCTCCTCGTAGTCGTACTCGCCGTATCGTGTAGGTCCGGGCACAACACGGTAGAATCCAGTGGTCAGGTAAGGGGTAGAGTGTGAGCTCTGGGATTTGATTGAGTGGAAGTCGGCGATAATGGCGCATTCGCCCTCGGGGATAGGGATATGCTCATGGCCGGCGCCCTTGATAATGGTAAGAGGAACGATCTTGTTGTTAGACACTAGAGATGTTAGCACAAGATTTAGACGACGACTAAGTGTATCTTACTGTTGAAGCATATAGATAAAGACTAGAAACATAGACAAGTAGGTACGAGGCTCGCTGTCAGCACCTGCTTATATACCGATTGAAACGGAGCATTCTCGGCATAGATAGTGTTATCAGACCTTGAGATACGGCGCCCGGCTCTGGAGCCGTAGCTCTGTGCTACCCCTCAAGCTTATTCAGCTGCCACTAAGCTACAAAGAGGGTTAGTGTCAGCGAATTAAGGTGGGCCGAGACATAACGTGATCGGAACCTCACGGCCCTTGGCCGGATTATCCTGGAGGAAAACCTATCTTCCATTACCTTGTCGGTATTTTGTTATAAGATCTGAGTTCCGAATATCTCATCTGGTTGGCTCGGCCATCAAGGGACCCTGGGGCCACGGTTGCTTCTTCCCGCCCCTCTGTGGCTACAGCCAATAAAAATGATCTTTGATACTTGTGACTTGCAGCAGTATTCACTCAAACTCAAGTATTCACGGTCAAATGGAGATGGAGGGACGGCCCGGTAAGCATCCGGGGTAGCTTCCACATCCTCGCCTTACAAGCGGTGAACAGGCTTAAGCTCGACATCGAGGCCATTATTAGGTGATAACTAGCCACTAACTATCAGGGAATTGCTACAGACACGGCACGTTTTGCTAACTAGTAACACGCACATTAACTAGTTAACGTAATCCACGGCTAACTCGAAGTCGACACGGGAAGATCGAAAGCGAGAAGAGTGAGAAGGGGCGTGCGTCGTTGACGGAACGAGAATAGGACGATAACATTCATCGTGGTGCATTTTCCTTTGTATTTACTGTTTATTACTACTATTTTCGAGGATGACCGATCAGAAAGTCGCCTTGCGACTCTCATGAAGTGGGCTGGCGATCACTTTTCAGCTGTTGGCTGGCCTGACAGCACTCCCGCATAACAGCATGTATTAGAGCGAGCTACATCGGGCAAATGAATTCATCATCATCATCATCATCATTAAAAGTTTTAAAAGTCAACTAAATATAGGACACTGAAGAATAGGCGTACGATAGCATTGGGTAGTTCTACTTTCATGTAACAGAAGCTCCGTGTGTAGAATAGGGCAAGGTGACAAGAGGTACCCCATGACACCCGAAGGAAAACCACACCATCAGTTCAGTAATTTCGTTTCTGAAACCTAAAGCAAGCCTGAGAGTTACCCAGAAGCGCCCACAGTGCAAGTAACACCGAGGTCACTGGGGGTATTGGCACAGAGAACCTCGCTTGCCTCGTCAGGCGCCTCGACACTGAAGTCCTCAATCACGATCCCACAGGTCCCGGCTGGGGAGCAGTCGATATTAGCCACAGCATCACCGTAGTGGCCAGATGTGGTACCAGAAAATCCAGAAAAGACAACATCACTGATCTGCCCCGTGGATGGGTATTGTGCGCAGTACGTCGAGTTGGACGAGTAACAAGTTTGAATCTGGATGGCGTAGTCGCAGGAGTCGCAGACGATGTCCTCCCAAGTGACATTGGAGACGCTTCCAGTACCGTGAGTCGTGCCGCCCGGGTAGTACTTGATGCCTGCTGCCTTTGTTGAACCGCTCGTGGTGCAGTTCTTAAAGATGCTGTTTGTTACGATGTCATCCGAGCCCGCGCCTCCCGCCAAGCTGCCGACGGACAGGCCGTGCGAACCAATGCAGGTTATGCCGGTGGCAGTCACATAGTTAGCACCAGGCTTGAGAACAACACAATCATCATTGTTGGTGATTTGCGTGTTTTGAACTGTCACGTACGAGGCCGGGCCGATGTCGAAGCCGTCTGTGTTATGAGCGACATTGGACGAAGTGCTTACGGAGTAGAGGGTCAAATCAGAATAGACGACGTTTTGAGAGTTGCCACTGGTCACGACATGGAACATGGGCGCATCTTTGAGAGTAATTCCGCTCATCTGGATATTGCTGGAGCCATCCACACGGATCAAGTATGGGCGCTTGTAAGAGGTGTTGCTAACGATGTAATCCCCTGCATTCGCGTCAGCTGTTGTTTTCCTGGTCCGGTTTCACATTCCTTTCAGCGAGACTTTGCGGGGAGTTGACCATAAGACGTACAGCTTGCCTGGCCATTACCATTAACCGTCCCCGACCCGGTGATGATTGCACCTGTGATGCTCTGTAGGTGGATGATCTGCCCCTTGCCGTTCCAGTAATTGAAGTCCGTTGAGACGGAGAGTTCGCCCAACAGTTCGAAGATACAACCGCTACAGCCGGCGAAAGAGAGCTGGCTGTTAATATAGTACGTTTGACCACTAGGGATGACAATAGTGCCGCTCGGGCAGGCATTGATAGCAGACTGGATGGCTGGGACATCGTCTATAGTAGAGGAGCCGCCTGCTTGGGGAGTGCAAGTGGCCCCTCGTGGGCTGAGATGGACAAGGTCAGGGGCAGGGCGGCGAATGGGCTCACTGGCTGCGAGATATGCAAGACCTGCTGCAACGGTCGACACCATAAAAAGCTTGGGCAACATCTTGGACGAACTCCTGTAGAGAAGACACGAATGTTTGCATAGAGAACGAAGCCATCCTCTTGAAATATCACACTTTAAAAATATTCATTCAGGCTCATTGCCCATCCAACGGCAACTGTATTCCCTTGTGCGAGAGCCATGCTCTTTCCGTTGATTGGTGGGATTCATTAACGCTGATGCACACGTAATAAGTACCAGAATTACCATGCTATGGTGGCCCCAATGCTCGACTCTGTCGTCACCTAACACTCCTGTTAAGCATATTTGCCCATACTGTGTTCGCGGGTTTCCGGATAAAATGGATAAAATGCCTTAGCCAACCTCCTTTGGTTTCCTCAAGTAACACGTACCCCCAACTTCCTCCACTTTTCAAGATTTGCGTGAGTCGGGGCAAAAGGGATATGGTTATCCGGCCTATAGGAGGAAATAATGAAAGATACAGTAAACCTAACCGGACACTGTTCTTCCGCGACTTGTCTAGGTAAACAGAATGGCCGCACGGGTAAACTTGTCCATTCTGGCACTTAAAATATCCCCGTTTGGACTGCGAAGACATCATTTACAGAATCTCTGACAAATCAACTCAGCTATTGGGTCAATCGCCAATCAGAGATAGGCCCACCCCCTACGTATTTAAGTGGCCCAACCCAGGGCCCATCGGGTCCTCGAGTCCACTACGCCACACCAAGGAGGTTTAGCTGCTTATCCGAAAAGCTTAGGTTAACCCCGAGGGCGGCACGAACCCGAGCTTTCTCGGAGTTAACCCTTCACGTTGAAAGGCGGAATTTTTGCCTTCACGACAGAGCCGGCGCCAATCGAGCAGCCCGAGCCAATAGTAACACCGGCCAAAATGATCACACCAGCACCGATCCAGCAGTCCTCGCTTCAATCGCAAAACGCCGTGTGCGACGGCACATCAAGGAGAGATGGGCACTAGAATGGGCGAGGGAGAAGACCGGGAGACCGAACCGACGACTGGTTCCGGCTCCCGACAAGAAGAATCTACGGCTGTTTGAAACCCTTTCAGAACCGTACACCTCCATCTTAGTGCAGATGAGATTAATGCGAACCGCATCGAACTATAGGAGAGAGAAGGACAATGTTGCGGTAGTTTGTCGTGCTGTCACAATTTTCGTATATCTGCGTGACTGTTAAGTGATCCGTTGTGGAGTAGAGGAGACGGCTACGTACATAGTAGGACAGCTTTCCTCTCAATTTTCTAACAAAGTTCAGAGACGAAGTCTTCATTGACTGCCACACCAAAACACATTCAACAGAAAGAAAAGAATGAACATCACCCATCATTCGGGGATGTGAGATGTCCGGAGAAACTTGAACCGGTGGCGTATGGATATTTAGATTGTTGCACATTCCGCCCGAAAATCTCGATCTTGATTCTCATCCACACGTATTGCCGAACCTTAATTGCAATAGATTAAAAGGGCTCGCTTATGAATTCCAAAGTTGCTCACGTGGTTTCTGGTTGACTCCAAGTGCGATGTCAGGCCTCTGGATAAAAAGTCGAGTTTGCGGGGAAGAAAAGAACTGGCTAAATGTATCTAGGTATGGCTTTCGTTTAGCAGCCTCCATTGAGTCTGGGGGTCTTGCAGAGTCGATTCCAGGATCAATTGCCCAATTGATTTATGGAAAAATGGGATGCCTCGTGCTTTACGTCGGAGAAATTTATCTCAAGGGAGATGCTATGTGATTTCCATCAGGGGGGAGCGCAAGCTTTGGCATCGAAGAGTCGTCTATTTATGACGATCATTACCTGCGTTGAGCTCTTTCTGTAATTCGATTATACGAGAAGCCAGAACAATTCGTCTGTTCTCAACGAAGGATATCTAAATCCAACATGCATCTCTCCACTCTGGTCACCAGCCTTCTCGGACTGAGCCTCGCGGCTTCTGCAAGCCCCCTGGACAAGAGAACGAGCCGTACCAGCGCGCCATCCGGATGTCTGACCGTGGGCTCGGGAGGCCAGTACTCGACCATCGGCGCTGCCCTGGCAGCTCTCGGCTCCTCCGCCGCCACAGCCTGCGTCTACGTCGCCGCTGGCACATACGCTGAACAGCTCACCATCACCTACAACGGCAACCTGACGATGTACGGCGAGACGGCTGACACAAGCTCGTACCACGACAATGTAGTCACTATCACAAATACCATTTCCTCTTCACAGGCTGGATCGCTTGATCTCAGCGCTACTGTGAACGTGAGGTCGAACCTGTTCAGGATGTACAACATCAATGTTGTCAATGGTTATGGGCAGGGTGCGCAGGCTGTAGCGTATGTTTCTTACTCCTCCAATAACTGGAATTTGTCCAGACTGACACGTTATAATAGTCTTGTCGCCAATGCAGACCAGGTCGGCTTTTACGGTTGCGGGTTCTACGGTTATCAGGACACGCTCTACTCCAAAGCCGGTCATCAGTACTACTCTAACTGCTACATCGAGGGTACGCAGCCCCACCCCCCCTCCTAGTTCCTATTTCCTAACGCATCCCAGGAGCCGTCGACTACATCTTCGGTGACGCCTCCGCCTGGTTTGGGGAATGCGACATCGTCTCTAACGGTGGTGGCGCCATTACCGCCATGTCCCGCGCGTCAACGACCGAGACAACCTGGTACGCGATCGACAACAGCAACGTCTACGGAAAGTCGGGTCTTTCTCTCGAGGGGCAGGTCTACCTCGGTCGTCCGTGGCGGGTCGATGCCCGTGTCATCTACCAGAACACCGCGCTGTCGAACATCATCAACGCCGCGGGGTGGACGACCATGGCGGCGAATGCGACTCCGCTTTACTATGAGTACAATAACTCAGGTGATGGCTCAAACACTTCACAGAGACTCTATGAGACTCCTATCTCGGCTGCTGTGGACAAGACCACGGTTCTGGGCAGTGACTGGGGTAACTGGATTGATAGGACTTATTAGGCAGTGGAGTCGGCGAAATGGGATCCGTGTTAAATTGGAGGATAGCATATTGGAATCGTTGTTTCTATTATCATAGCCTGGTATAGTCAGGTATGCTTTAGGTTACTTTCATTGGCCTCTCAACGGCATGAGTGTCAGTGGGCTCAGCAACCATTCTACATCCGTAAAAAAAGAGGCTATCGAACTGAGTGGACAATGAACTACGTGGTGTCTTTCATGGTACAGTAAAAGCATGGAAAGGATTGAATTCACAGAATCAGCCACGATCTATACACAAGGGACAAATCGACGTCATTTCACCCCGTCCTTTCTCGTCATATCCATGATGCGCAAATGACCCTTCTTTCACAAGGGAGTATCGCTTCATCCTCACCTTATTGGCCACATCCGGATTGGCACCAGCCTCCAATAACCTCAAGTCGGGAGTATAAGCAATGCCTGTGTAGGCTTGAAATGGGACGATAGATCAATTAGCCTCGCGGTCGTGCGAACAGCCACGGAACGACGATTCATTGACCATTTGATTCTTGTTCCGTTATTATGTTTTTTCATAGATATAGTCTCTTGGTCATCTCCAGGGATCGCCAAGGGTACTGTATTCGGGTTTATCGTGTGTAGCTGGAGGATGTGTCGTGGTGCGAAGGGAGGACCGGGCTCGCATTGAACTCTGGACTGGACGGGAGTAAATGGCTGTTCCAAGACCCTGACAAAGCCCTGTTCCTCCAAATTCTTCCGGGGTATACAGAAATCCCAGGGGAGAGAGCTCTTCTCCGGACCCCCAAAGGATCAGCGTCAGACCACACAGCCGCCCTGTGCCTGAGGATACGACTGAAATACGATCGAACGGTGGATCAAAATCCAGAGGGGGGGGACGGATCTTGACTTTGCACTGGTGGAATCTCGGCTCAAATTATCCCGAAGGCTTCAGTATCGGTAGGGTCCGTCCGTATCATCAAATAAACTTCAAGATATTGTACAAGTTCAAGTAAAAACAACTACCATCAAAATAGCCTGAGAATAGACCGGTAAAAGAGAATAGGCAAATGTCTAATTGCTGTTGAGCCTGAAGCAAGACGTGCGATGAGAACCTTATTGGCGTTGAATCTTCATGAACGCTATAAAAATACTAGTCTTGGCACTCTGGGGTTGACAGGAAAACAGCGACATTGTATCTTACTTGAAAATCTTCAGTCTCAAGCATTTCACAGTGCTAAGATCTCGCTGCAATGTACTTCTCAATTCCAAATTTATTTACCATCATATGGTTCTTCGCTCTATGTTGGGGTCAGCCCCTGGAGGACTTGGGTAATCAGCTTGGCAATCACCAGCCTCATTCCTACAGTCAAGCATGCCAAGCACCCACTCCAGGGAACCCTCTAGCAGGGTGTCCAAAAGACACCATCCTCGTTTCGCAGTCAAACAAGAAAGCCAAGTTCCGCACCATTCAAAGCGCCATCGACTCCCTTCCACACGATGAATCGAGCCAGACAATCCTGATCCTCGCTGGCAATTACACCGAGCAGCTGAATATCACTCGCCCCGGCCCTTTGACTCTTCTTGGAGAGACAAGTCACCCAACAGATGCCGGGCAGAACCAAGTCAACGTCTTGTGGGCCGCTGCAACTTCCCAGGGCATCTACACCGACAACGTTTTCACCAGCGTCCTGATCGTGGCGCCTACTCTCAATGCCAGCTTGACAGGATACGGTCCATCTGGTCTCCCGGTTCCCGAAGGCACTCCATTCGGCTGCCGAGACTTTCGAACGTACAACATCGACTTCCGGAATGTGTATGCGGACCGGTCTGCAGGCCCGTCGCACGCACTGAGCTTTAGTCGTGCCAACGGCGGCTTTTACTACTCCGGCTTCTACAGTTTCCAAGATACAGTCTATGTTGGAAAACTGGGGAACGCGTACTTCCACTCCAGTGTGATCGCTGGCCAAACCGATTTTATCTACGGCTTCGGTACTGCATGGTTCGAAGGTTGTAATCTCACTCTGAGGGGCTGCGGTGGTGGCATCACGGCCTGGAAGGGAACCAACACCACGTATACCAACAAGTTCGGCGCTTATATCCACAACTCGACCATTCAAGCTGCAAACAGTTCAGTGGCAGCGGCTTATCAGGGCAAGTGTGCCCTGGGACGCCCATGGAATAGTCTTCACAGAAGCATCTTCGCGAATACCTACGAGGACACTTCGATCACTGCTAGTGGATATGTTCTCTGGTCGGCCCCTATCACCAATCAGACTCTCATGGCGGAGTACAGTGACTTTGGACCTGGGTTTAATGTGACTGCTCGTCAGCGGTACAACTATACCATTCTCTTGGATGATAATGGATGGGAGCCGTATAGTTCGCCCAAGAAGGTTTTCCTGACTCCAGATGGTGAGGTGGGTCAAACCTCTTGGATTGATCCAACGTGCTATAAAGCTTGATTATTGGGCATGATTATGCCTCTGGAGGCCGGTCGGACATGCTGAGGTATTTCCAAAGCACTTTGACGCACCCCTATCGTAGAGATGGGATGACCAGTAACAGTTGAGATTTCTCTTCACTGAACCAGGCAGACATCTAGCTATCCCCAGAGTGCGAAATATTCCATATAACATTGAATTTTCTCTTCCTAAAATATTCCGTTCATAGTGGTGCGTAGAGAACAAGCCACTTTTACTCCACGAAATAGTTCAGTCCATAGGTCAGCCATTGGAACTATTCGAGAGTCGAACCCATTCCATCCCAAATGAAATACCTTAGTCGAATATCATATCGAAAGAGCCTGGCAACGCCTAAACCCAGGCACATCCCATCTACTGTATAAAAGTCGCATAATTAAGCGGATTGGTGTCCATAACTCAACACCGAGGTCCCTAAGAGTTGACCCCACTTAGCCTAGGCAAAGGATAAAGACCAAGCCACAAAAGCCAAAGTCCGCAACGCATTTTTCATGTAAATTTTTGAGGTCGCTTACCCCCGCATAAACTGGGATGAATGTTGATCGCAATCAGCCTGATTGCGGCTGCTAGCCGCGAGTAACAAAGGTTCCCTCGGAAACCTTACCACCAGACACTAAATTAGAGGTTGATCTCGGCTGGCCCTCCCCCACCTGTATAGTGACGAGCACGAAGAGGGTAGTGATATCGGTTAAATTGGGCGCTGGCAAGAATGAATCACTCAGCCAACCTTGGCATCAACATTATGATTAGAAAGTGGAATCCGTAGAAGCTGGGAATAGAAGAAAGATCGAAGATCTATCTGGTTCCCTGTCTACAATATGCGGTTATCTGATGGCGTCCATTGGCGCCGTAGCCGGACAGAGAGCCTGGTTAAATTCAAGAGAGCTGATCAGGATTAACCTTCAGCGCGGCTGTCAATATACGGCCTTTACAGCCTGATTTCGAGTGAGCTGGCAATGATTGCAATTCATTCGTGGTAATCGAAAATGAAAGCCCTCCAATCCCGAACATGTTCTTGAGCTTTGGATCCTTCTGTAAGTGCCAAGTTAGATCACAAAAAGAAGATGTCTCGATCCCGTGCAAGTTATAAGGGCGCTTAGAGTCGTCATGTAATGACCTACCGACTCAAGTCTCCCTGCATCTTTGCGCCAACTCGAGTGAGAAGTTCACAACAAAATGGTTAGCAAGACTGGAGCTTACAACTGGTATGACCGTACTATCTTAAAAATTTGCTGTCCATGTTCATGTCTCACGAAATTGCAGGTACATCTGCCTTGTGGCAGCTGGGTGTATGGTGTTGATGGGATACGATGCCTCCGTTTTCAACTCTGTGCAGAATTCCAATAACTGGGCTAAGTATTTTGATAATCCGGTATCTATCCCCCATGGTCTGGATTGTAAACTTTCTCTAAAGGACTATAGAATAGCTATATGCTCGGACTCTTGAACACTGTGTATACAGTGGGTGGTATCATTACTGGGTGGTTCTTCGCTGG
>ERZ1673737.2208-NODE-2208-length-16748-cov-4.172887_pt1 | contig 16748 bp, 15 predicted proteins | sample MGYA00580211_ERZ1673737 | MGnify/ENA primary metagenome ERZ1673737 (study PRJEB41218, sample SAMN15661789) | gut metagenome | host: Homo sapiens | place: Canada: London | collected 2015-08-20/2019-03-30 | study: EMG produced TPA metagenomics assembly of... | reverse complement strand
GATAGTTTATTGTTGAGAGAGACGGACGGGGAAGGAGAGAAGCTCCGACCCTGAAGAACTATTTAACTACACTCAGGGCCATCCAGGGTCACATGACCAACCAGGTCATGTGATCTCGACAAAGATTCACAGCCCGTAGTGCCTAGCAGCCTAACTCCTCCTCTGGAAAAAATAACCGCGGAATAGTGAGTCCTACATACCCGGAGAGAGCACTGGGTGAGTCACTAACCAGGAAAGTTCGACGACAAATCGACAACCTTAAGGATCTTATCATCCACCAAACCACGGTCGTCGAGTCCACCAAAGCGGAGCTGCTGGAGGTCAAACACGACCAGAAAGTGCACAAAACCCAGTATGATGAGCGACGTGAAAAAGTACAGGGGCTGCGAGCGGAGGTCGAAACCCTCTCGAGAACGTCTCCGACCATAGCATGGGCTGTGGTAGCAGCCAGCACGAGCAGTGGTGACAGAGATGAACGGAAGTGAAGTTGTATCGAGCCGGAACTGTTGTCTGTCAGCGGTCGACCGGTTAAGGACTCGAACAATTAGAACGGAGTGTTGCATCGAGCATTGTCTTTTGTTCGTCCAGCAGTCGACCAGGCTCTGTGACCGAACCTGCAGCAACGGGGGCCAAGGAATCGAACTTGGAGGAAAGTCGCATGGAGCACAGTCAATTGTTTGTCCAGCAGTGATCCGGTCAAGAACACGAACAACTTGTACTGAGGGTCGCATTCAGCACGATCCCGTATTTGCCCTGCGGTTGACCGGTTTCTGTGGCCCAACCTGTAGCAACTGGGTCAGTAACTCGAACTACTCGAACGGAGTGTCCCATGGAGCACGGGCCCTTGTTTTGCCTAGACTTGGCCCTGTGACCCGACTTGCAGCAGCAGGGTATCAAACAATTTGAACGGAGAGTCATATTGAGTACGCTCCCTTGTTCGTCCAGCGGGCGAACCCTATCTCTGTGGTTCACCCTGCAGGAGCAGGGATATCAACTAAAACAATCTTAATGGCGCGAATGGAAGCGAGTCGGACCCAGCGGGGGCCCTGTTTTGTAGCGGGCCCTCAGTTTGCCAGTCACTTTTGTTTATGGAATTTCAAAAGACAGTCTCTTTATTAATGTTACAAAACGTAACGGAGGCGGTATTGGTACGAGGCGAATGCCTAAGGTACCTGGGTAGCCCACTTCAAAGTACTATTAACAGGAATCAACACCCACGCAGAGAGAATACCCAGCTGATACGGAACAGTTCACAGCTTGTCAAAATCGGACATAATATTTAGTTAACTATACCTCTGGAACGAGTTTGCTTTGCAATGAACTTGCAAGCTTTCGGGTGCTCCATCATCGAACAGTTTGGCAATAGGAAGATCCGGTAGGACGATCCCTATCACATTGCTTTGTGTACGTTGCTAGTTCAGCTGCAAGATTCAGGACAGTGTGTACTTTTGCTTCAAAAGGGGGACCATTCTGACCTAGGATTACCGCCATAACCCGCCATCACTATCAGTGCGCCGCATCACATGTCCTCGTGTCCTAACATGGCAGGTTCCATTGCCGATCTCGCGAACTTTTTTGATCGAGTGGTCCAAACCGATTGCTCGCATGCGTGAGCCGTGCGCGCGGGCCGTTACCCTGCGCGCTACGAGCGCCCGCATTTATGTGGAGCTCCTATAGCTGGTGGGTTCATCCTTGGAACTGTACCTTTTTGCCTTGTGCGGAAAGGCTTGTGCGTTGAAATTACCTAATTTAGAAGCAGCTCCGGATTGGTTGCTCAATTTGCCCGCGTACATACATATATGATACGCCATAGGCGCCATCTGCGTGGTTGACCTTTTCTGGCGACCAGGAATCCTTCAATGGTAAGCCAAATTTCTCAACCAAATTAAGATTTTATCCCCCGGCGAGATAGAGAAGGGAGAATATGTGCACAAGCGCAATCACTTCCACGAAATAAGAGAACGTATTCCCCCGCCTCTATCCGTAGGAGACACGATGAAACAGTCACTTAAGCGAGCCTCCTTAGACACTACGTGCCATCTATTCCAAATCGCTAGTTGCACATGGTCGACAGCCCGATCAACCTCGTTGGCCTTGATACATTCTATATGACTAGCCGGAAATCTAGTCCCATAGTACCATGCTAAACCTATTTGTGTGATACGGGAAGTCTTAGCAGGAGGCCCTTGGCGGGAAATCAAGGCCTTACCTCTTCAATCCAGAGACACACGGACCGTTGGAGCCGTTTAATGTCAATGTCAACCAGGACGCAAGGATCACTATCATCAGCCGTAAACAATTCTCTGGAACCCTATTTTTTTGGCGCAATTCTCACCAAATCCTGAAATTTAGTTTCATGTATGCACATACAGGGATGATTGACGCTGATCGACACTGATCGACACTTGGGAAGTTTTCCCAGCTATTGAGAGATACGACCCTGACATTACCCCGGAAATATCCCGACGGCGGAAACTTGGACATATAGAGGTCCCAAAATTTATCTTGTGGCTGTCCTGAAAATTCTCTCAAGAACCCCTCGTGATATAATGTATTCCTAGACCAGAGACAAGAAGAGTCGTAGCAGTCCGTTAAGGATAGCTCGAGCTAGATCTATTCTATGTGAAGGTCGCGGACTTATCAGATTCTTTCTAGCAATGATCCACTGATTTCATTGTCCTAGCAATTTCAAGCACCGCATACGTGTGGCGTTCATCCCGTGTGTGGGTTGACGCTAGGAGGTTTGGTCTGCTACGAACGCCTACGAACGCCTTACGGCTGATACGCATTCTAGGTTTGTTACTTCCGGCGCCGTGGTAATTTTTCGTACGATAACAGGCACTCCCATGAAGGCAATCTTTCTGGTGACAGGCGTGAAAAAGGCAATGATATAGACAACCGTTTCGGGCCCTATGCATACGTGGAGTGGTTGATAGTAGCCAATACTTTGTAGATAGCTCCAAAACAAGCAAGATATCGTAACCTATTAAAGAATTAGACTTTGCCGCACAGTCCACACGTTTGACAGATTTTTCAGTGCCAGTTAGCTTGCCACGCCTGGCAGGAACTGGTGACTGTCATTCAAGATATAAATATTTAGGGGGGAACCCCAGCAGTAGATAGACTTACCTCTCTCGCAGTTGTTCAATAAGAATGGAGTCTGACTGTGAGTTTCATGGTTAAATTACACCCGGGCTAAGCATCTGACCGACACAGCTATCCAACCAGTCTTTGATGTCAAAGATAAATCCATAGCCCCGTGCTCCATGGTATATTATTTACTCAGTTGACAGCTGCGTCTAAATGTACTGACCGCAATCAGGTGCAGGCAACCATTCCGGCAGACACACGTCTGAACAAGTTGCCTTACGCCTACTTTGTGCTCATATATATCGACGCAGATGGCACAGTGCGTCTACAAGTCTCAGAGTCAATCGCAAATAATTGGCCGGCGATACAATCCGCCGGGTTGATTGATGAATTTCTGGGAGCCGTGAGTATGTCAAGCGGGACCTGCATTTCGAAATATCAAGGTGAATATTACGTTGACCCCAGAACTGTGTTGAATTGATGACCAATGTTAGTGAAACACGGCATGGTAGTGTCGCCCAAGCAAGCAATGACAATGACTGCCAAACCTTTTCACTCATTGCAGGTGGCTCAGGCACCCTACACTGGGACTAGTCTTGGGCTTGAGTGCCACACGCGAAATCCTGTCGCAGTGGCAACCCCCTTTCAGCGTACAGTGTGGCCTAACTACAACCAGTCTAAATTCCGCTTGCCTACTGAACTTCTCTCACTTAACTTGAAGGATGATTGCAACAATAATTTTAATATGCATAACGACAAGAGAGCCATGATATCCGTCAACAACCGAGATCACTTGACCTTGTATTACACAGAGGCCTTCGAGAGTCTGCAACAGACAAATTGCCGAATCCTTGCGAAAGCCTATATCAAGCTTGTGGAGCCTCGCAAGCAAGTGAACCATCCATACAATGGACGAAAGATTGTTTCAGGGACTACAAGGCAGTTTGATCCCCAGGTGACTAAACCACCGTGGTGGCCTTCTGGAGTAAGCCATCGGGAGCCAGATCACCTCCCCAAAATTGGTAGGAACCCCATTGTTTTACAAATGTACAGCATGTTCCTGACCATAAGTAGAACGCATTCGGCTCTTGGTTCACATTCTTCGCGAGCTGCGCATCAGCCATGGGATTACCGTCGCAAAACTTCAAGAAGCTGATCTGCCGATCCGCTCTCAGATTTTCCCACCCGAGCGATTACAGGTCCTGGACGAGCTGTACCAAGTCAGGCAACAAGAAGAGCAGATCTTAATGGGAACACACGGTAGGCGTTCCGACAGAAGGCTTGGTCGTTACGAGGCTTATGTCCCTTTCCCATAGATGAACAAACCATAGCTTGGAACTCTAGTGCAAATCTTCCGAAATCAGCAGGAATAGATGCTAGCACTACAGACGGCAGCGGAGACAGCAGCCCAATTAATCCTGCCACCGTTCGAGAACCCGAGCCTTTTATAAGCTGCCCGAGATACGCCTCTACTGTGGATGCGCCCGACGGAGAGTTCTCCACAGATTCATCCTTGAGCCATAGTGCCCGCCCAAGTCAAATCGCAGATATCAAGGTCGAACAACAAATACTCGAGCATCAATCAAATTTTGACTCTCTGTGTGTCTCTCCACATGTTCTGAAGAGGAAACGTGACTTCTTTGAGACCTACCCGGTTCATACAAGACCTACCCGCCTTGCGCACGATTCTCCACCTACTCCAAGTGCTAGTCAGCCAGTCTACGGCACTCCTTACTACCTTCAGTACCCGGAAGCCTTTCTAATCGGGTCTTCATTCACGGATCTGTCACGAGATAGCACAGTGAAAGGTTATGATTCTCTCGACTATTTTGGCTGTTGTACGTGAGGCGTCAAGACTTTAGAGCCCTTCAATACTATGGCTCATTGTCTATAACCCCTCTAGCTTTATTTTAAAGTCTAAGGACAATTGAGGTATATCCTCAACTGCAGAGAGTCAACTTTTCCATGTGTTATCATACAACTATACCGAACTGCTTTCTTACAAAAAAAGTTGAGATCACATGACCTGGTTGATCATGTGACCCCTGATGGTCCTGTGAGTAGTTAGATAGTGCTAGGAGGTTCGAAGCTTCTCTTCTGTCCTGTCCGTCCCTCAACCAATAAACTATCGTTATTGCTTGCTTCTTCCCTGCCTGTCAAGAGAATCTGAAAGGATGAGGTAGAGAGCAGAGAAAGCTATTTTGGAGGATTGAAACAGGAAAATAGTTCCAATTTATAATTCAGTAATTTGATATGACCCCAGACTGTTCTCTGGCACCTCCCCGTGACAAATGGACTTTATGCCTTCCAGTTTTGCGTCATCATGGCTGAGTGCGCTATTCTTGAGAGCGGAACGAGACTGAAGATCATGCACCTCCAGAAATAAGAGGAGCATGGTGAAAATTGAGGACTATAAAAAGTAGTCGCAAAGTAAATAGTATAGTGGGGCAAAGTGCTTCTTTGGGTAACGTTATGGTCTGAGTGTAGACCGGGTGCTCAATAGATGACTCTGAGCGGTCTCTGCGTAATCAGTGAGCGATCAGGGAGCGTTCATTGGACCTCACCGATCAATCACGTGACTGGCCTGAGCCCGGACTGGAATCTACTCAGTGAGCCTGACTCTGAGCGCCCTCATAGAAGCGGCAGCAGCTAAGATAGGAAAACCCCAACCGGCAGAGGAAATCAAGTACGTATAGCTACTTATGTATCTCATTCTTCAGGCGGTCGGTTCGGACTCTGTTGAGAAAAGAAGATACTCGGTGGCATTTGCTACCTAAATAGACTCTAATTTCGGCACCGAGACTCGAATGCCGAAAAATCCTCCTTGGTTTGGATAAAGTTGTCAACATTGGTAATGCTTTCTGAACCCCGTGTTACATTATTGTTGGGCCGAAGGATGCTTAGAATCTTGCGTGAAATGCCCGCCAAGCCAGTCGCAGGGCGCGCATATATCAATTCACTTGCTTGCATCGCCATGGAGCTTATACATAAATATGAGAAGAATGATGGAGTTGTTGGGGTCGATGTCTTGGCCAGCTGGCCCGTCGATTCAGATGCATATAATTTCTTCTCTGCAATCTCACCCACGAGATCACTCGAAAGCTTAAAAAACGTAAATTGACTTCAATCAATACTAGCCATCTTACAGGGCTAAATTTAGGCCAGCATCCGCTTGTCAGGGAGAATTATCTACTATCAGGCGAGTTGGCTCTTCTAGCTAGAATGATTTCCATTTCTGTAAAGATGTTTTATTCTTCGGCAACATGAAAAAGAATTTATAGCAGTTGCTTGACCATTTCCCGGCCTATTTGGGCGCTGTGCAGAAAGATGAATAAACGTTGCTCATCGTATAATATCTCGATGTTTTTCATTCTAGCTTTCCTTCGTCGGGTGTACCACGACCAACGACCATTCAAGTTCAGCACGGATTACTAATTTTTGAGCTTCTGGTACATCCAGGGCGCAGATAAAACTGCTGGTTTTTATAAGTGCATTGCTACCTACCTGTCTCTTAGATACAAGTGGACGGGGGGCGTGCGGTATGGTCTTAAAGGGTGTTGAAATAAATGATAATTATACTATTTCTCCCGGCTATTGCGGACGTTACCCTTCCCAATCTTCGGCTTGCATCAATTGGTCCAGATAGTCATGGTAGCCTTTATTCAGTTGGTAACCAAGACATGAATTGCACTCTGTTAGAGTACATGCAGCACCGTCGGGCTAGTGTTTTGTTTGTTCAAAAATACCAGGCCGGCGGAGAATAGTCACAGTTTCGCTGTCGCTTGGCGTGTCTTAACATGATGGTGTCCAAATCCTCGTATCCTCGTCAACCTCCACCTTTCCGAACTCGAGTAGCATTTCCACGACCTCTTCATGATCATTCTGTACGGCCCAGCATAATGGTGTTAGACCCTCGTTGTCTTTTGAGCCCACGTCCACCTTCCCAGTCTGGAGTAGCAATTTCACGATACCCTCACGCCCAAATTTCGCGCCCCAGGACAATGGTGTTCGGCCTCTGTAGTCTTTTATGTCGACTTCCACCTTCCCAGTGCTAAATAACAGGTGCACTGCCGCCTTATAGCCACGTGATGCGGCCGATCATAATGGTGTTCGCCCATCGGAGTCACCCAAATCAACGTTTATCTTCCCAGTCCCAAGTAATATCCTCACTATCGCATCATGGCGACTCTTGACGGCGAGGCATAGTAATCCCCGGCCATGGGCATCTATCCATTCCGGCTCAGCGCCTTCTTGAATTGACAGTCGAGCCGTACCCTCATTCGCTTGAAGGGTGGCCCATACTAGTGCGGGTCTCGAACTGCAAGGGTTGATGCGATAGAGGTAAGAATTGAGAAGTGAATAAATTCGTCGGTTGGCGAGACATAACGAGTTGATATCTCTTTGTGTCTCCAGGAATGTCACTGTTATCAGGACCAATTCCGAGGGCAGGTGGAGGAGCGACATGGTACAGTGACTAGAATATCACCAAGCCAGGCTGAGCAAATAATATAATCATCTCGTAGTAAACAAATTTAGGACTCATAATATGGGTGGTGCCGGTACCTTGAGGAAATGAAAAGAATTGAGATAGTCGCGACCGAGAACACTCCACTGGGATGGAAGGAAAACAAACAAACTAGTGACTAGATTTATATCTTATACACCCTTTCACGTGCCATCGAGGAAAAGCGATAGTCGCATTAGTCGGAAACGATCATAAAAGCCTCCGTGCGAATACATCGGCATATCCCAGGAGTGATAAGAGCTCGGCTATACATAATGATTGGATGTTCTAGCGGTACGAGTTTAATTAGTAGCGAAGTAATGTATCAGATGAATCATTACTTTTATCTATCAGATTTAGGAAAGGTCGGAAGAAAGTTACACATTTGAGGGTCGTGAGGGTCCCTCTGCAGGTTCCAGGTCGGTGCGGGTCGGTTCTCGAGTCCAAAATCTTAGACCCGTTGCAGGTCAGGGCGTGGTCTATGTGCCTACCTATAGTTGTGCGCGTAAACGCCCACCACCCGAAATACACCTTTCTGTATGAAATCTTCCTGGCTTCAGAGAAAGACTTTCCGGCAAAGGATTCAGAGGGTTTCCTAGATATCGACTTTATGGGGTGTAACCAGGATCTTCCAGCTGGGAAAGGAAACTTCAGCAAGGGGTCTTTTCACAAACAATGAGACTCAAAGAGTTATGTTGAAAGGGCCTGCGGGGTGAAAATTTTCAACTGAAAAGCCCGTCGTCGTTTCTAGGGTGTTTGTGGGAAGGGGCTCGGGAAGCCCCGCTAGTGGGTCCGCAACCGGTCCGCCGTTAGTTCTCACAGGGCAGACAACCCGCCAATTATGTGGAACCCACTATTGACGCCACACGATTGCCGTGGGGACGCTTATATTATCCGCCCAATAAAATAGCTCACGGCTTTGCACTCGGTGGCTCGGAGTTCAGTAACCAGTGATGATGACGGGGATGGGGGAGGCCCTAGTCTGCTTGGGCTTCCGCTTTACTTAGGTAAAGGAAAAGTGGACCCCGCTAGACTGGGAATTAATTAACTCGCTAGAGGGGCCTTCCTAGAGGGCTCGATCGAGCTCAAATGCTCGCAATTTATGATAGACTATATAATGTATCCCCAATTCGCTTTGGAGCAGGCACAGCCTACTTATTGTCGATAAATTCGCGATAAAAATCGGAGATAAATAAGGACGACTTTATTGAGTGGTGGGGCCAGACTTCTGGTGCTCATACATACCCTTCCCTTACGCAAAGTAAATTTTGAAGCAAAACATACTTCAAAGCATTAGGAGAACTTCCACCATGTAGCTCACGCTGCCACAGGTATACGAAAGCTCCTATATCAGTGATGTGGGAAGACTATTCCGCATCCATACCACACCGCGAATGGCCATAATTCGCTTCGGAGGCATTGGGAGAGTAAAGCATGCGAAAGAGCGACCGGGAACACCACGATTGAACAGGATATACAGGACTCTCTTCAATTAGCGGTACACTATTATGTTTCTAATTTTTACCTTTATACATTTTACTGATTTAATTCATCGGTTTAACCACATACCCTCTCAGAAGCCAGTTTTTAACCAAGACGCGTGTGAGCGAGCCCAAGTGACATTAATCGCAAAGTCGGAGCTCCCTTTTCAAATAGTCTCCCACCCCGAGCTTCTCCATTTCGTGACACTAGCCAATCTCTCGCCACGTCCACTGTCCCTCCTTTCTCCTAAGACCGCGCTGCGTCGGCTCCAGGCTATAGTATAATCAGACCAAAGCAAGATTCTTTCGCTTGTTCCGAAGTCGAGGTAGGGAAGCCCATGGGATTTATAGGTGTGCCCCAAAAGCCCATCTTTATCTAATTTTGCGCTGACCCTACGTCCCCAGGCAGAATTTGAGAATACATTTCCCCATGAAGGGTCTGTATCAAAGATTGGGGGAACTTTCCAGGAAATATCAGGCTTTCTCAAATGAGCAAAATATAAACAGCACTTGTAACCTCAGTAGTCTAATTTATTTAGCGGGAATCCCTGTAGTATTAAAACAACGAAGTCCTTAGGAAGCCGAGCGCTTTGCTTTGGGCTTTATTTTGATGTGCTGTTCAAGGAGCCAACCCACGTCATGACACTTGACGTGAGATGATATCCGAGGAAATCAGAAAGGCTTTTTGCGCAGAAATATCTACTTTAGACAACGCCTTGACCCACGCTGTAGCCTTTTTCAACTTTGGGGAGATGCCAATGGTGTCAACGGTGCCGAAGTTGGCACGGAGAAATGATTCAGTTAAAATGATGGTGATGGCCTGCATGAGATAATGGAGAGCGCACCACCATGGAACGACCCCATACAACCATGTCAAGTTTGGTTCATCTGGCAGTAAGTCGAGTAGTTGACCTGTGGCCTGAATGCATATGCTCGCCATTGGATCGAAAAGATCTTCAGGTGCGTCCGACATCTCTGCGGAGCTATACATGAGTCGTCGAAGACATGGCTGTGTGATGAGAAGCTTGGTGGAATAGAACTGGAAAGCGAGCCGGGACAGTTGATGTCTCAGAGGCCCGGTCATGCAAACCCTTTGGAACTGGTAAGATGCCGGGAGCGACGCAAGCCAAGTATTGGCTTTAACGTTTAATGAAGCAATCGCAATTTCCACCTCCACCCATTGTTTATGGGCTGTACTGGGAGCGTAAAGGGTATTAATCGCCTCACGCATGAGCATTGTCAGACCCACACCATATGAAAAGCATAATGAGTCGCTTGGCTGGGGCGATTCCGAGATGGCAAGGGCGACGTTTTCGTCTTTGTTTAGCGATCGCTTTCTTGGGGCGAGGCGTCCCGGTGCTCCATCTTCGTTCTGGTCATTTGTCGAAGCATTTCTTCTCATGTTGTCAAGCAAGTTGAAACTAGGCCGACTTCGAGCCGCTTTGTCGTCGAAATCTTTCTGGACAAGTTGGTTATGCAGATCCCCCTCGTCAAAAGGCATCGGAAGCGGGGTTGTGCAGAACGCCTCACCCACCCTTGGAGGACGGCCAGTTATTCCTGAAAGCGAAGTATCAAGTACATACAGTGCCCACCACACCCGATATCTGATCTCCTTCGATAATGGGGCAACACTCTGGCTCTCGCTGCGGAGGTGGAGCCCCATAGCCATAGCAGAGCAGATTGCGATACCGCAGCACTTCCACGACCTGGTGAGGGAAGCCATTAGCAAGGAAGCTGGTGACAAGACCAAATCTAAGAGTGGGATATCAGCACCTATTGACTTGCCCACTAGCAAGGAGGTAGAACGCTGCTAGGCCCTCGACCTGCACCTGCTGCAAGCTTGCATGATCTCGCAATGATGTCTTGTCCATGCTAAGGTTCCATCCCCGTGAAAAGAAAACTCGATGTGGGGCCTCATCACACTCGGCAATCTTCTGCGTGGGAGATAAGTGCAGTCCCGCAATGGCGAACATGAAATTCATGACAGCTAACCATTGCTTTCCAGGTCGCGCGGTTGAATCTGCGTACAATGTTTGATATTGACCAAGAAGAGTCGTTTTGCCAACGATTGGAAATGATGGGTGGATGATTCGAAAGTATGTGTTAATGAGCTGGTCCGCCTCGGTCTTCTCTGGCCGCACGAAGACATTAATTTCATCTCGCACCTCCATTTTCGAGTCATTGCTGTAGTAATCTATGGAAGCGATGGACGATTGGCTAAAACCATCTTGTGACGGGGATGATGTGGCAGAGGCTTGTTCGAGTGCAGACTTGATTCTGTACAGCCATGCCATTTCCGAGTGCTCACCCACAAATCCTAACGCCTGTAATTCCCCATTTCGATTGAAATCTTCCTTTGTGTAGCCAACGGTAAACCGAGGAGTCTCTGATGCATTGCAGGTCTGTGCTAGGGAAGGCAAAGCCAGCCGAGCCCGATCGTGGCTCAAAACCTACATATCGTCAGACAGCGAACACGAAATTTTGCGGAGATGAGCTGGTTCAGCTCGACAATCTAGCCTGAGCTAACATATGATAGGTGAATCTCACTTTCTTCAATGTTTGGTCAATATGCTGGGCAGAATTGGTGTCGAGTTTGGGGTAGACATCACGCAACAGGTTTTCTAACATCTCAACGTGTGCGCTCAAGTCCTCCATTCTTCTGATAATATACGTTAGCATTGAACATTATATGTGAATCCTTGTTCGCCACATACTTGTTCATCAACTCCCGCTTTCGCTCGCTGTAGTTGCAGTCGAGCCCTAGGTCCTTACACCTATGACACGCCGGTCGGTGACCGCTGCATTTGGTCTTTAGCCCACGACACGCTTTGCATGCCTGACTAACTCGGGCTCTGCTACTAAAGCTTGTCGGAGTATTTGTGCGAGATATTGGAACCTTAGGATTTGGTTTGTGGTGATTTGACGTGAGAACGATTCCGCTGGGTGGCACTTCGGGATTGCCTGGAAGGCCGTCGAAGAAGAACCTGTCGGAACAACCAAGCAACTGGGGATTTTCAACAAATTCGTGATCATGTAGAAAGAGCATATTCGGCGCTGAAGTGCTCTCAAGTAACGGCACCAGATGGGAGGTAGGATACCCAGTCATTGTTTTGCCTGCTGCCTGACAGCCTTAATAAACCGTTTAGGGCTTTAAAGATACCTAAAAGGCTCCTCTAAATTGCATTTGTATGCGAACGAGTATCAGCAGGTCTTTAGCTAACATTCTCGGCTTTGGGCCTCTCCCTGCATGCAACCATTTTCATTTCACCAATTTGGCGAAAAATGCGACAATGCAGGTTTCAACAAGCATGCATCACCCATCCCTTCAACAATCCAAAGTCGTAGATCACGCGTTCCAGCTAGTGAAATCAAAAGCCTTACGTTTCGACGCTCAGACCATTAAGCTGGGAAACAAAGTATCATTGATCGGTATTACAAAATCAACGTATAAAGGGGCATACCACGAAGGCACGAACGTGGTATGGATTTCTCACGGTTGCGTCGCCGCTATTCTGTTCATAAAATCTATTGTTGCGCTCTCGTTATTGATACCCCTTCACTAGCTTGTAGTTGAGTTTGGATGTGCTGTGACAGCCTCATATAGTGGTAGCTCAAAAATAATTGCATTATATTAAGAGTCACCTAAGACGTACCTACAGGAAATGCTTCCATGGATCATAGGGGAGGGTAGAAAGAAGTGGACATATAGGGTCGTATGATCCAGGAAAGAATCATATTAGGGCTCAACTGGAGAAATAATACATACCATGTCGCTCGAAATACGATTACCTCAAGACGCAGCCCGATCCTCATAACAGATTAATGACCGGATTCAGTTTCTACGGGCATATCTAAATTAATGAGTTAAGGCAAGTTGTCGGCGCTGATGTTGCTTTGACACTCGATCGTTCTTTACTCCTGTCTTATGTGTACTGTTGCATCAATGTTGAGCATGGACCAACTCATTGCCCGTTGCTATTGGTCGAAATACTCCGTACTTTTGCGTTCGGCACGCGCTTTCCTGCGAGGGCCGCAAAAATATGACAGCCGTTGAAAACAAATAGTCGATATGAGCTCACTGATTGTCAGAGTCCTTGTTAGGTGCCCATGAATTTGAAGTAACGGGGAGCTAGCAAACTAAGAATGCGAGGCCGCCACCTTCGATTGGAACACAAAGACATTAGACAGTATCGACCTCAATCATTTCTTTGCCCTAAGCCCCGCGTTTATTCAGTGGTCATGGGCATGATAAAAGGTCCGGCCCTATGTAGTATCTCATGGGCAAAAGGCCGGAAAACGGAGAGCTACGTACCAGTTAGACAATATGTCCTTTACTCATCCATAGTTTGCAATTGTCCTCAGTCCCCTTGTAATTATACCGGGAAATTATAACGCAAAATTTCAAAATGACAGAAGCAAATAATAGAAGGGCAATCAAAAGACGGAAACTTAAATATTCATACTAACAAATGCTAAACTAATGCGGTTATATTCTGCAAGGTGCCCCTTCGGAGCGGTTCAGGTGGATAAAATAGCCGTCAAATGACAATCATGTGGCTTATGTCCGCAGTGCCACCACGCAAACTCTAATATTGATCTTTCGGTCAGCCTCCAATGTAATACTATTACCATCAGTCCTACTAGCACGTGCTTCAAATGGGCAGCGATTAGATATACGGTCACTGTTCAAAAGTTTTAACAGCCCTACAGCCCTTCGATTATATAACGTTCTGCCATTCAAAAACCCCACGCAATTAACTTGATAAGGTGTATAACATTCCCAGTTCTCAATGATTGCATGTACACAACGCGGCATCTGGCTGAATAAAGGGTCCTCCACGCGGGTGGCAGCTCAGGGGTCCCGATAGAATGGACCCCACGCCGATATGATATCCCTTCCGATCAGTTCCTTTCGGCGGATAAAATAGCCGGCGAATACCAGTTATGTGGCTTGTGTATATAGTGCCAGGGTGCAACTTCAATGCAGATATTCCTGTAGGCTTGTCATGTAATAGGATTATCATCAGGTTGAGTACTTAGTGCATGATTCAGAGCTCTATTGTGGGCGCTCCAATGAGCTTTCAGCGAACATCAACCTATATTGTTGCATTTTCATGATTTCTTTCGGGAACCAGCTGAATTATCAAGGTTACTATGTGTTGTCAGAATGAATAAAGTTTGTAACAATGACAAAACTTTCCTGAGGAATTCCCTAGAACTCAGTTGACCGAATTCGGACAGTTAATCGCTAGGATAATTCTTGAGGGCAACTGCCCATCCAGAATTCAATTTTAAGCGCCTTTTTACCATGAATCCGCGCAATTATTGGACTTAATACTTTATACGACCGCAGTCGGTTCCTCCGCATCTTGATATGCGTTTTGATGTAGCCATAAGCCTTTTCCTGTCGAGCCTGCATCAGTAGTTTGTTGAAACGGATTAATAGTCAACAACGTAAAAGAGCGAGGAAAGCCCTCGACTTGAAGCTTCCAGTCCTGTGCTAAGAAAGTAACGAGAGTTACCGAGGAATGAAGCCCCGACGGCATTACTTCGCGACAGTTAAGTTGCATTGTTTAGTTTTACTTCATAGCTTGATTATGATGTGATATTTATTGTCTTAGATATCTGATTGCAGACGAGACCTCCTCGTAAAAATATTGCACAAATAGACGACTAGAGGAGAATATAGACCACTTCAATCAAAATTCACAGCTACTAACCTGCAAGGATCATCGGCAATGGAGATTGTCCTCCAGTGCTTGTGATATGACAAAACAAATAATGGAGACACTCCCAGCTAGGCTTTGCAAAGGCAAGGTATGGAATGGAAGCTTTCACCAAGACCATGTCTCCGCCCCTACTATTGGCTCCTTCCTTGGGATGTTCGGTCTGAGCATTGCAGACACAGTTATCTGAGTATCTTCAAAAATTCAACTATGCATGTCGCAACTGGCCATGGCGCCAAGGGTGTGGAAATGGCCAGCGCTAGGGTATAAAAGGGTCTTTAACCCCAGGGTTAAACATATCGTCTCACCATGATCTCTCACGTTCTGAGATCACTCCTCTAGGGGTACTTACCGAGCTGATATAACTTTGGTGCCATTGATGATAGGTCAAAATGGAGTATTTCATCATCTCCGTAATCTGCTACGTCCTTGTCACGCGACTGAAAGCAGCAGCCGGGCAAGGGCGAAAAATATTACGGAGATGATGGAAGCCTTCATTTTGACCTGTCCTCGAAAGCCATGAAGCTACACCATTTCTCAAAGTGCTCCTCTTACACGTAATATTAAATGACTTCAATAAATCTCTGCTGTCTGTTTCTAGAGAGAGCGTGGTTAGCAAGCTGAGAAAGAAGGTTTCCACTTGTGCATCAGCTTGGTTGACCAGAGATCTGGACATTTTAGATAAGTCAATTGTTGTAAGGCCTGATGAATACTACTGAATTTGCAGAAGGTTCCACGCGAGTCCTGGGTAAGCCCGACTGCAGGACCAAAATTACTTACTCCAGAACGTAAGTCCCTCACATGAATAATTAATCGAGAGCCCAGTGATCTAATTCATCAACCAAGACATTGTCAATATATGCGTGAGAACTTACATCAGCAAGCCACCGTGGATATCGAGGAAATTCTCTTACAGTGGGGACCCTCCCTTGCGAGCCAACACCGCTACGGGGGACAAGGTGTTGCCATTATGGTTTATTTGGTGGATACTCCTCAATGCTTGAACGGAAACTAAAGTCAACACAAATTGTTTTCTTCTGTTCGTCGGTGTTGTTGCTCAAATATCGACCACAACAGAACTTGCTCAGTCCTTTGGATGGTCTCCTGGAACCGAATAAATCGATTATAAGATAAGGATTTGTAGTGACAGTTTGAACACCAAAGAAGAACGAACGAACGAACCAATCTTATCACTCATCTCAGCACCCACCAATTCTTTTTCATAGCCATAAACTCAAGTGACAGGAGAACGATACAGACCATGGCTCGAGTCTTAACAAAATTGGTCATGCATACAATTCACAGAATATATCCCCAGGTATCAAGCAAATTAACCGTGTTCGAAAAGCTTGGACCGCACTAAGCTAACTCTTGGTTTTCTTCTATAGAAGTTATCCTTGCTAGCGAGATTGGCGAAGCCTCAGAACATAGACCGCCGGGCCTTGTGATATATTGCCAATGCTTATCCTGAAATCTGATGAGTCATATATGCATAGGCTCATTGATATGATTGCAGTGCGACAAAGGCCTTGACACGATACTGTTAGGGTAATTGATATCATCTATGCATCCACTATAGTAAGTCTAGTTTGAATAGGAACTTTCTTTTAGACCATATGCCAAAAGGATCACGGTACGGTAGATTGGGTCCGAAGAAGAGATCAATTAACAGCGAGAGAAAGAGCTTTTCAAAGACTGGCACCCGATAGGTGTATATGTGTCGAGGCATCTCGGCTGTCTCTTCCCCGTTGCCTCACTGTTCGGCTCCTCTGAGTAGAGCACACCAAGCTAGGATACGAGGCTATTTTCCTTGACAGGTACTAGAAGGCACCTGTTGCACGATATCATGCAGAGTCCACGATCCGGAGCCTAGGAGTCTCTCGACTCAGGGTAATGGTCTCCACTCAATCGATAATTCCCAATTATCTTGATCTCTGAGAGACCGTG
>ERZ1673737.2207-NODE-2207-length-16754-cov-4.055153_pt1 | contig 16754 bp, 20 predicted proteins | sample MGYA00580211_ERZ1673737 | MGnify/ENA primary metagenome ERZ1673737 (study PRJEB41218, sample SAMN15661789) | gut metagenome | host: Homo sapiens | place: Canada: London | collected 2015-08-20/2019-03-30 | study: EMG produced TPA metagenomics assembly of... | reverse complement strand
ATTTTGAGCTCGCGGGTGTTCAGGCTGGATAGTCTCCGGGCTCGAACCCCCGGACCGGTAACAGAGCTGATAGAGCCAGCACGGTTTGACATTGAGGTCCGCTTGGGGGCAGGGAAATCAGACGATACTGGAAGAGGGGGCAAGGCAGAAGATGGAGGCGAAGAGGGAAAGACGTGTGGAGGAATGATATGGTCGTCTAATGGCAGAATGTCATCTTCCGCAAGAGTCGACAGTGCCGCACCTGTGCTGGCGACATTGGATGTTGCGGAGCTTTCCCATGTCCTTCCAGACACGTTGCTAGAACCCGATTCCCGCGGAAGAGCCGACTTGGATGAGATCCCGAATTCAAAGTCATCCATCACGTAGCCCTTGGTCATTTCCTCTAGCAGGCGCTCTTCTTCCTCTGCTTCGTCGTCCAGATATTCTGAAGTACGGGCAATGGGATCCGGTGTCTGGTCCTGGATTCGGCGCATTTCGCGGTCACGATTCATTGCCTCTGCCTCTCTTTCTGCCTCTCGCACCCTTTGCTTCGCCAACTCAATGTTCCGGTGTGCATTCGCAACCACATCATTTTCATCATTCTCATCTTCATTATATTCTATCACTGGCTCCAGACCTTCATCATATGCAGCTTCGACGGCTGCATCGAGAGCAGCATCAAACTCAGCTTCAGTGTCATTGCTGAGGCGGCGGCTCGTCCGACGACGAAGATAGACTGATGACGCTTTTGAATTCGCCGATGATGGTGACGAGGCACCTGATTCGTCAATCGTGTCCAGCCACGAAGTAGATTCGTTGGTTTCTTGGTTATTCATTGGCAGTGTCAGAGATCGGGGATGATCTTCCATCGCGGAAGGTTTTAAGGATTGGCGCCGAGGAGGAAGTGCTTCCAAGGAAAATTCTTTCGTCTCTTCCAGTGGTATCTGGTGGAACCCAAAGCTAGAATGAGCGGAGCTCTGCTGGCTCTCGATTTGAGAATCATCGTTTACCGAATGAAGCAACTCTCCGTACGACTCTTGGCTGAGAGGACGCTCAGGGAGAGCCTTATCATCGCTCTCAGGGAGAGGGAAGTCCATACGCTGAAGCTCCGTTACTCGTATCATATAAGTATCACGGATTTCTTGTAGTTTGAGCTTTTCTTCGTCGCCTCCATTGCTACGGAGCATGACAAGCTGCAATAGATTGCAAGCATCAGAGTAAGCATCCATAGCACCCTCGAAATTGGCAGCATTGTCAAGCAGAACCGCCGTGTTTGCTTTCTGGAGTGCCTTTGAAAGCATCGCCTTTTGGGTGTGACCGTGCTGCCGGGTCTCTGGATCCCCCTCTAAATCATTGAAGGAGATGGAGCCCCCACTGGTTCGCGCAACGTGATCTTGTGGGACTTGATAGGAATGGGTTGTTTGAACATCTGCCCTCGGAGCACTTGTGGACGGGTGGAAAAGATTGCTTGAGGCTGTGAATGAAAGGTCGAGTTGTGGTGATGTTGAGTCGGCATTGAATATGGGAGACCTCTCAAGCGCTGGGAGGTTGAGCATTGGAAGGCCATTCATCTCGGGGGGGCGCTGGGGGCTGTGGCTCCCCCGCCCACGGATGTAGCCCGAGATAGACGCCTTTGAGCTCCCTCGTCCATGACCAGTATATTCTGACGGGCTCTTGCTGGATGCTGTGGACTGAGACCACCGATTTAAACTACCCAGCCCCTCTTTGATAGGACTGGTGGGACCAAGGCCCTCCGGAGGAAAGTTTGCCACGTTTTCTGTGAGCACCCCCAGACCAGTGGGTGTAACTGCGCCTGATGGCTTCACCAGTCGAGTCCGAGAGCCAGGCCGTGATGAACGAGAGGACGGTCTGTTAGGGGGCGGTGCCGAGGGTATGTCCGATGCGAGGGGTTCCGACGGACGTCGAGGATAGGACAAATGGTTTTCATCCTCCAATGCTGAGTGGTGAATCATTTTCGCAAAGCGATGGAGGAATCGATAGGTAGATGTTCAACGAGCGGTCAATTTTAAATATCTAGCAAGGGGAGTTTCGGATATAGGAGCGCAAGTAGTTGTTTCCTCCCGACACTATGCGCAGCTGGATAAACACAGTTGGTAGGAGAATTGGGTATTGGGAACCACGTCCTTAGTGTCTTCGCTCATTCTTCGGAAGTGCTGAAGTGATCGTATGCTTCGTGGAGATCCTTTGAGAACCGCTCGTCTTAACGCATCGCTTCGTAAATCGCAGGATTTGGGAAGTTATAGCAAGGCAGTCGCTTGACAGGGAGACATCGTTTCATGCAATTGAACCTAGTGGAACCGATCAGATATGGGACGCATTGTGTGGGGGGAAGCACTCACAGATCGAGGATTTATGCGAAGCGCACGACAAACCTCAAGCGACAGGGTCGCAAGGCTCTAGGAATATCAAAACACCCTAAGAATAGCAGACGCTCTATGGGGATGGCAGAGGTCAGGGGCCGAACCCATCCACACTACTTCAGGGGTGGCCCGTGGGGCGGTGGGCGAATGAGAGGGAAAAAAAGAACAATGCGGGGAGTATCGAGAATGCCAGAAAAGATGATAAATAACTCAAGATGAGCAAGACGAGGGTTTTAGAGAAACCAACAGAGATAGAGAGGGAGAAAGAGAGAGAAAAGGGGGTGTGACGGTGACTCTCCCTAGTTTGTATACATCGCACAGGGATAAACACCAGCCCAAAGCGTAGAGTTGGGATCTATAAGAAAGTCAATTCTCTACAGTTACTAGCAGTATCTACACTACTTCAGTTACAGTTACAAATATATGTTGTTGGTGATCTGAGTCATGTTCACGCTTAGAGACGGAACCAAAAAACCCTCCCCGATACAACCTCATGACTTCGGCCTGGAAATCGGCTTCTTTCCGGAGCTTTAATTTCTTGACTTTACGATCTGCTTCAATCACTGTGCGCTTTAATCAAGTCCGCAATATGGTGACCAATCCTCGGGATCCGAATACCGTGAGTAACTACAACAACTGGCGTTCTACCCACATCACCGCCAATTTCGATATTCTGTTCGACCAGAAGAAGCTGGTGGGCAATGTCGTTCATCGATTCAAATCCATCACCAATGCCGAGTCTCGCGAGATTATTCTGGATACCAGCCATCTCGACATTGGCACCGTGAAGGTGAATGGCCAGCCATCCAAGTGGGAGTGGATGCCCCCGCTGGAACCCTTCGGAGTTCCGTTGAAGATTCGTCTTGAGCAAGGTGTCGAGCTGGATGGTACCGTTGAGGTTGACGTATGTTTTGCACGACCTTCTATATAGCTTCATCTCATCCAATTATAGATTGCCGTGAAAACTACAGAGAAGTGCACGGCGCTGCAATGGCTGACCCCGGCGCAAACCTCGAACAAGAAGCATCCGTACATGTGTAGGTGATATGTCGGCACCAATGCCCTGCAACTCTACTGACAATATCGTGTCCTAGTCTCTCAATGCCAGGCAATCCATGCCCGGTCTATCTTCCCTTGTCAGGATACTCCGGATGTCAAGAGCACCTTTGATTTCAACATCACTTCCCCTCTTCCGGTCATGACCAGTGGTCTGCCCATTCGCGAATCCTCGGAATCCAAGTCCGAGCACCAGCTGTATCGATTCCACCAGTCGGTGCCGATTCCCAGCTATCTCTTCGCCATCGCTAGTGGGTAAGAAAGCCGCTGTTGCTCTCAACATTCCTTGTATATACTGACTTGAAGCTCACAGAGATGTTTCGGAGGCTCCCATTGGACCCCGAAGTGTCGTCGCTACCAGCCCCGACAATCTGGATGAATGCAAATGTGAACTCGAAGCTGATACCGAGAATTTCATCACCACGATCGAGGTAAACTCGTATGATGTACTTGTCTGAACGGTCAAATACTGATATAACGTAGAAAATTGTCTATCCCTATGCCTGGGGCGAGTACAATGTCTTGATCTTGCCGCCCAGTTTCCCCTATGGTGGCATGGAGAACCCCATCTTCACTTTCGCAACCCCAAGTATCATCTCCAAGGTATGTCCAATACCTTGGTATAATCCTTGATGACAAGACGTTGACATTTTCAGGATCGTGAAAACATCGATGTTATTGCACATGAACTGGCTCACAGTTGGAGCGGTAACCTCGTCACCAATGCCTCTTGGGAGCATTTCTGGCTGAACGAAGGTTGGACCGTTTATCTAGAGCGACGGGTAAGTTACATTGAAAACTCTCTTCGGCCATTTTACTAACCATTCCACAGATTTTGGCTGCTATGTACGTCTATAAGGTTCTGTCTCTCTCACAGAGGACATGCTAACTTTCGCAGCCACGGCGAAGCGTACCGCCATTTCTCAGCCATCATTGGATGGAAGTCTCTGACAGATGCTGTCGAGCACTTTGGTAATGACCACGAGTTCACTAAACTCATTGTGGATCTGAAGGGTAAAGACCCCGATGATGCATTCTCCAGCATCCCTTACGAGAAGGGCTTTAACTTCCTGTTCTACCTTGAGAACCTTGTTGGAAAGCCGAAGTTTGACAAATTCATCCCTCACGTACGTCGATTCTCTCTTGCCTTTTCCGCCCTCTTTAACGTCCTTCCCAGTACTTCACAATGTTCAAGTGCAAATCTCTGGACTCCTATGAATTCAAGGTCACAATATTGGACTTCTTCGAGTCGGATGCCGAATCATCCAAGCTCCTGAACGATCTAGATTGGGATAAGTGGTTCTATGCACCGGGCTTGCCGCCCAAGCCAAGCTTCGACACCTCGCTTGTGGATGTCGTCTATGAGCTTTCCAAGAAATGGCAGTCCCTTCCCGGGTCTTCCTTTAAGCCTCAAGCCAGCGATATCGAGGGCCTGACTGCAAACCAATTGGTTGTCTTCCTGGAACAGATACTCCTGTTGGAAAAACCGCTCAGTCCGGAGATCTCGAAACTGATGGGTGATGTCTACGGCTTGTCCAAGAGTGAGAACATTGAAGTTTCCAACCTTTATTTCCAGGTTGGCATGAAGGCCGGGGATGACAGCGTCATCGAACCGACGACTGAGTTGCTCGGCCGCATTGGACGGATGAAGTTTGTGCGACCTCTGTAAGACATCTCCAACCCCAGTCTAAGATGTTTGGAACACTGACACTGACTCTTCTAGCTTCCGCAATCTCCAAAAGATCAACCGCCCTGTTGCCCTCGAAACTTTCGAGAAGTACAAGGACTTCTACCACCCCATCTGCCGCGGCATGGTGGAAAAGGATCTTTTCGGCAAGAAAGACAACTAAGTCATCATATCACTTCTTTTAGTCGTTCCTTTACTAGAAATAATAAGGTTAACATCATAAATAATTCAATATGCAAGAAGAGTAGGGTAATTAGTATTGTACATGTTCGAAGTCCAAGTGATAACTAATCCACTATACGTCTACATGAAACGAATGCCCCAAAAAACGCCAGGTGGGATTTCGCACATTCCAGTCCAACATCCCCTTTATTTGCTCGACTCAACAAGCTTCTTGTCCGCCTCTGAGTAACCGAAAATACCACGGGTCTTCTTGTCGGCGCTTCCAATCGCAAAAACAAGATCAACCTCGTCCTTCTTTGCGAGCTCCGACAAGACTCGCCGGATGTATACCACCACCTGGGCAACCTTGGCCCAGTCAATCTCTTCTCCATCGGGCCCAGTCTGGTTGCCTTTCCAAAGGTTTCTCCAGACAGCGGCTCCGAGAACCGCATCACCCTTGGCCAATCCCTCATCATATGCGGCGATGATTCCACGCCATTGAATGAAAAGATCCTTTAAGTATTTATTACGGATTGTGCGGCTTCCCAGGTCATGGTACACGTCCATTCGGTGTTCTGCCTCGTGCGAAAAGTGGTCGATCAGATGGCGGGAGTAGGTGGTAACGCTTTCACGGTAGGGAAGGGCACGAAGACGGACTGTCAAGAGGTACATGTGGAGGAAAGTCACCTGGGACCATGTAGAGAACGTTGGCTTAAGACCGAGTTCTGCAGCAGTGTCCACAATTAGTTGCTTTCCAAACGAAACGATAGTGGTTAAAGCCACGACAAATGTTAAGGCTCACCTTTATACCACCAGCCCTCTCCAACACCAAGATCTTCCCCGGCTGCCGTCTTAGGAACTTCTGCACCTTTCTGCGATGCTTGAGGGATTTTGTAGTCCGCTTGGCTAGAGCAAGCCTCGAATAGCTTCTGGGTCATGCCATATGCGACATAGGTTTCAGCGGCAGTTCCTGGCCGGCGGGAGAAGTTCTTGGCCAAGTCGGCGACCTTGCCCTGCGAATACGATCGAATGGCGAAGCTCGGGCGCAATGAGGATCGAGTCGACCGCATAGACGGGCATGAGGCGGATACCAGGGGCGTTGTTGAGGGAATGCTATGAGCACATTGGGAAACGTAGGACGTCTGGGACCCGCGCATTTCGCGCGCCCATAGTGTTGACAATCTCCTGGACGACATTGCTGATGATTGAGGTGAATTGGTCTATCGTGATTGGCGACTTGCATCTTTTTCTGATAACCGTGTTGTTTGCACTGTTTGTTTGAATATACAGTATCGTTACCCAACGTGGACAGTATGCATTCTCTTTAGTATAAGGATTTTTAAATACCTATATTGGTTTCTCTTTGTTCCTTTTCTTTTTTTCCCTTTCTCCTTTCTCTGTTTCAACGATATCCCGTGTTTTACATAAAATGCAGACCTTTTAAGTTTGTATATAACCTCAAACTCAATCCTATACGTGTATGTAAACCTGGTCCACATCTATATTCTTTTGCAAGCCACTACGAATTTGGCTTCCCAACGCATAAACTGCTAGCATTGGAGTCAGTCAGTTTTAGCACGTTTGCTTGTAAAATTGAATCCGTTGTTGATGGGTTTAATCATTAAGCGTATGACAGTACTGCACCTCCAGGTCTAAGTAAGACCCCATTTATGAATCTGAAACATTACGAGTCCTTTTTCCCAGACACACCATGTTGTCGATATGTTTCATTCGTGGAAGTCCGGTCCGGGTACCGATGCAGAATCCCAAGGGCTCGAGGGCCAAAAGTCAAGCTGGTATCCATATTAGAAATCAGGGCAACGGCATGCCACGAAAAAGCAAGATGTAGATCCTCAACCGCTCAGCACCACTCGCTCAGTGCGCTGTTCCACAACAGGGAGAATCTCTGAAAGTCGGTTGGCATCTCTCAAGAAAGCCGGGATATCATCCCTAGTGGCTGCTAGCATCTTTAGGTAGTTTGCAAGTCAGCAGACCTTCAATCGAAGCCATTGAGAATGACATACCTCGCGGACTTTCCCATAATCACACTCCTTGGACAAATATTCCCGAATAACCTCACGGGTTTCGAAGTCTACGTAGACTCGGGTGTCTCGAAGTCGGATCAGGACGTTATCAAGTCTCATGAATAGTCTTGAAAGTAGAAGAAGTCTTCCTGGCATCACTCGGATTTTGCAAGACAACATTGTAATTCCGTTATCGGCCAGTTCGTCCTCGTAAAGCACAACCTCATCGAAAAAGACGATGGGGTCTGGACGTTTCAATAGTTCGATCGGGATGGATTTCGTTGTTTCCTCGAATGGGCGTGAGTTAGGATGAAGAGTGCCCTTGTAGTCGGTGCTGTAGGACCAGTCGAATGGCTTCACGACCTCTTTAATGCCTTCGTGGGTTTTCTCTCTGCAGTTCCAAAACAATTAGTCTCAATGATCATATGGATGAAAATGCCAAGACATATGCCAATACCTGCTCTTTTGCCATTCTCTTGAGTATGCGACCTGAAGCATAGATTGGCCGGTCTTGTCCACCAAGTCCAAGGCATCAAATGCATTGAAGTTAATGCCCCAATCACCCTGCTCAGACTCGATTGCAACATAGTTGTCACCAAAGATCATCTCTGGAGGTGCGATTCCCAGCTTTTGTGTCATTTCCTCAATCGGGTCGGCTTTGAGGATGGGTAGTTTCTGTGTTGAGATCACAAATCCATTGATGCGAACCGTGTTTGGCTTCTTCGCCTCTGAAGATATCGTAGCATGTGTTGTGGCCATTATGGATGAGGCTCGCAGTTATCGCAGCTAGTAAGTACGATCAACTCGAGAGAGTGCACTTGAGGATCTATAAATGTTCGCGATCGGAGCTGATAGCGATAACCCCGCGGACGGAGAAAGAGGCGGACCGACCGCCCAGAAGTGTTTTGTAAGGCAGAATGGGTGGGAGATTCGCGAAGCCTGGGTATTCTCCGGATAGTGATACTGTAGAATTTGGTGGGACATGTGTTTTGCACTTTAATGACATGCATATCCTGTCGGTTAAAGAACCCAAGCACTGTTTGAATGTCATTCAATGCACTCTAGCTCCCAAGGCGGAGAGAAAGGCGGTATAGACAGGGAAAGATACAAAAATGACATAAGCAGTGAGGTTGCCCGGGTGACGCGCACGGGATCGTCCAAACACCCGAGCTTCTGCCTCTCTCTCCATCTTTGCGATCTTCCTCCCATCGACCAACGCCAAACGACAATTAAGCAAATCATGATTGCATTCGACTAATACTACCAAGATCTGATCTTTATATTTGCTTCTCTTCTCATTCTCTCTTTGCTCGTCCCTTTAGTTCGATTCCCACACAGCCGAGTCTCACCATGGCGACTAAGACGCTTGAATCTCGCTTTGAGCATTTGTCTGTCAAAGACGAGAAAGAGGGAAGCAGTGAACGGACCTATGGAAAGAAGGTACTTGTCACTACCCATCGTGCCGGATACAACTTGCTGATATGAGTTCAGGGATCTGCCTCTACAGGCATCTCACAGACAAACAGTAATTCAAATCGAGCGCAATTACTGAAGCTGGCCCTCCAAAACAACAATGACAACAAGGTCAATGCTATGAATTTTCCCCCATCGCCGGGGAAAGGTCATGGAACGTTGGTGTCCCGAAACACCGATGAAAACGGCGAGAAGCGCACATCTTCTCTTCATGAACAGCCGTCCGTACCGAGAGAACTGCATCTGGGCATGTTCGAAATCGGCAAACCCCTCGGAAAGGGGAAGTTTGGACGAGTGTATCTTGCTAAAGAACGTTCATCTGGTTTTGTTTGCGCACTGAAGGTGCTGCACAAGTCCGAACTCCAACAGGGTGGAGTCCAGAAGCAAGTCCGCCGTGAGATCGAGATTCAAAGTAATTTGCGACACCCCAACGTGTTGAGACTCTACGGTCACTTTCATGACAGCAAGCGTATCTTCTTGATTCTCGAGTTCGCCGGTCGTGGAGAGCTTTACAAGCACCTTCGCAAGGAGCACAGATTCCCGGAATGGAAGGCTGCCCAATACATCGCCCAGATGGCTGCGGCATTGAAGTACCTTCACAAGAAGCACGTTATGCACCGTGATATTAAGCCCGAGAACATTCTTGTTGGCATTCACGGAGAGATCAAAATCAGTGACTTCGGATGGAGTGTGCACGCCCCCAACAACCGACGCCAGACGATGTGCGGAACTCTCGACTACCTGCCCCCAGAGATGCTGCACAGTGGCTCCCAGACCAACTACTACAGCGAGAAAATAGACTTGTGGAGTCTGGGTGTTTTGACTTATGAGTTCTTGGTTGGTGAGGCACCATTTGAGGATACTCCGATTATGACCCAACGGAGGATTAGCCGGGCAGATATGTCGGTTCCGTCCTTTGTGAGCCCTGAGGCAAAAGACCTCATCAAGAAGGTGAGCTTGCACATTTCTACATGTATGGTTCGTTCGCTAATACTTTGTAGCTGCTGGTTCTTGATCCTGCGAAGCGAATTCCTCTCGATGAGATCCAACGCCATCCCTGGATTGTCAAGCACTGCGCGAAGGAGGAGCAGACTGTGAAACGGAGCTCTGGTACCTCCAAGACCGAGAAAGCATGAATGACCTTGCATAACAGGTCTCTAGGTGTTCTGGTGTTCTTTTTGTTCTGCTGTTTCTAACCCCCATATGGAGTCTTGTGTGTTTCTGGTCTTTTGAGCATTTTTGGGCGTGTTGGTCTGTTTTTGGAGTCTAGTTGAGAGAGATGTTCATGATATGGCGATATGTGGATCTTTTATTTTGTTTCCAACGTCGCCAATGAAATATGGTACATTCAAACAGACATATCTATGATACAAGTGTGGAGAATCGTATAGGGCTGAATGACAAACAAGGGAGTGGTGGTATCATCGGTAGATCTCATCAAATGGCCGGGTATCTCTGAAGCAGCTATCCCAGACCTCATTGACAACCTTTTCGGCATGGGCTTCGTCTTTGCAGGTCGGGCGAGCCTTCACAGAGAGAATGGCTCTTCTACGGACACATTCCTGATGCTGCTGTGTGAGCTTCCACTGTCCTCTCCTGAAGAACTCGCGCGCCCATCTGCATTCGCCGCAGAGCGAACTGGCCCGAATCTAGATAAAGTCAGCAGTCGTAACCCAGTAGAGCAAATGTAAACAATTATATACCTCTGTACAAGCTGCGTGCCGCAGGTTATCAGACCAATTGACCTTGAATCTCAGGTGGTCAAAGGCATGAACCATCTCATGGGCCATTGTGTCCTCGAGGTGCCCCTGGTCCTTCATCTCATTTGCGCAAATCAAGATGCCATACTCTGGATCGAAACCACCACCCTTCCGATCCGTACAGCGGCGGCAATAGATATTGTGATTATGGAGATCGCCTCCTAATTGTTGAATGCTTTCACTAAGGAAACGGATGGTAGGACCTGTGTAATGATCATGTAAGTCTGCAGCCTCGAATGGTGCCACGGCGAGTAACTCACTATATTGGAGAAGGTAATCGCGCTGATCTTCACAACGCTTGCAATCTGCGGCTTCATTTCGGGTGTCTCGCGCGACACGGAACTTCTCAATGCCTTCGTTTGACATCTTACCGGTGAGAATGGAATAGATGTTGCGGAATTGGGTCCAGGTGTCATCGCCAGGGATGAAACCTGTGGTGTCGGGCTTTCCATTTGTAGGCGCGGACACACCTGGAGACTGGGAGTCTGTCATCGTGAATTGTGACTCTGGGTTGTCTGATGGTTGCGCGCAACCCACGAAGAACCTCCGCAGCGGGCGGTGTTCAGTGGCAGAATCGTCCGGGATCGGGCAAAAAGTGACTCCTCCGCGGACAATTGCCGCAGGCTGTCAACAAGTGTCTCTGTCTTTATTTTGTTTCTCTTCTTGGTTGACTGCGAGGTCCATTTGGATTGACTGGACTCGACATCATGTCAGCACCGTCAGGCCTCACAATTGTGATTAAACTAGGTGCGGGGAATCTATACTTGGAAGGATGTTCGCAATGCAATACTGACAGCTTCGGTTTCCTTTCAACAGGGACGAGTTCAATCGTTGACGAAAAGACACACGAGCCAATCCTGTCCATATTAACGTTGATCGTGGAAACAGTGGCCAAACTCCACAGAGATGGCCACCGGGTTGTTCTTGTATCGTCCGGCGCGGTGGGGGTTGGTCTCCGCAGGATGGATGTGGATGAAAGACCAACATATCTTCCACGGATACAGGTAGGAGAAGCTGGGGCGTAGAGTGATGCGCAAGTCCGAAATGTGTTCAATATGGAAGCTAATCAACTGTTTTAGGCACTCGCTGCAGTTGGCCAGTGTCGGCTGATGAGTCTTTGGGACAACCTCTTTTCGCATCTCCGCGTCCCTGTAGCCCAAATTCTTCTAACGAGAAATGATATTGCGGATGTATGTGTGGTGCTGAATATTCGTTTGCAACGCTAACAATCATTTAATCCAGAGGACCCAATATGTCAACGCCCAAAATACCTTTGGACAGCTGTTCGACATGGGAGTGATACCTATTGTGAACGAAAATGATACCCTGGCTGTTTCTGTAAGAGCACCAACCTTGTTTTAGTTCTTCCACCGTCTGACAATATTCCGAGGAAATTAAATTTGGCGACAATGATACCCTTTCTGCGATTACAGCGGCCATGGTCAAAGCCGACTACCTTTTCTTGATGACTGACGTCGATTGTCTTTATACTGCGAATCCCCGAACTAACCCTGATGCAAAGCCCATTGAAGTCGTGTCCGACATTGCCTCTCTCGAGGCCGATGTCTCATCGGCTGGTTCCTCTCTTGGAACTGGAGGCATGAGTACGAAGATTGTGGCTGCCAAACTGGGGACAAGTGCCGGTGTAACAACCGTTATTACCAAGAGCTCAAAGCCAGGGAATGTTCACGAGATCGTGAAGTATCTCCAACACATTGAGGCTCGCTCCAAGGGCACGGCAAATGAACAAGATGCGGCCCCAACAGCCCCTCTCCATACCAGATTCCTTCGGTCTGGTACGCCGATTCAGTCACGAACCTTCTGGCTGCTTCACGGGCTCTACCCGCACGGTACTTTATTCATCGATCACGGGGCCTACAATGCCCTTTTGAATAAGGCGAACCTGCTCCCAGCTGGAGTGGTAGGAGTTGAAGGTCATTTTGGGCAACAAGAGGCTGTTCGTCTAGTTGTTGTTGAGCGTCCATCTCCCGACGCTCTGAACGGGGACTTTTACCACCACGCCCAGGAGCCCAAGGAAGTTGGTCGCGCTTTGGTGAACTATGGCAGCCTTGAAATCGCGCATATCAAGGGACACCGCAGCACAGAGATCGAAACGCTACTTGGCTATGCCGATAGTGATTATGTGGCGATGCGGGAGAACATCTCGTTCCACCCTGAAGATCTAGTCAGTCACCCAGTGACACCATCATTGACACCGGCGCTGGATGAGTGGAAGTGAAAATAAATAGCAACACGCCCGATCATTGATTATACGCATTCAACGAACAACCTATACGAAGGATTTATTGCGCTCGACCGCATTGGATAGAGATAGGCGTGTTGATTTTCCCATTAATATTGGATACTGTTTCAATATAAAGGCTGATGGGATATAAGCACAAAAATTCAAACAATGTAAGGCCATCCAAGAGCCGACAAACTCCAACGCCATGACGTCGGGCCATAAAAACGCATAATTCGAATATCTTAACGTCGACGTGAGCGCCAGAAAAAGATACCCATCAAAAGTAAGACGTGGAAATAGAATTAATCCTTCCAACGGTCCAACCACTTTTGCATTCTCTTGTCCAGAGTGGGTTGAGGAGCGGGAGCAGCCTGAAGTTAGCGAAAAGTTAGCATTTTTAGAAAACAACGCAAGGCATAAAGCGTCAAACATACCGTATTCTCAATGCTTTGTGCTGACCATGTGGCATAAGCCATATCCGTGTACTGAACAGTCGGAGCCCCAAGATAGGCAGTGGCAATTGAGTATGGGAAAGGCGGATACTGAGGAGTAGCCGATCTAGTTGCAATGGTCGTTCCAGCACTCTTGGGCATGGGAGCATACTTTGTAAGGCCAGTCTGCTCACCGAATGGGACAGTATGCTGGTCAACAACGGCCGCTGCGGCGGCACCAGCGCCAACGCCGCCGATAGCCATCACCTGTCGTTTCCGTAACTCATTGTGACCGGCGTCACTGTCGACCGTCGGTGTCGGGAACTGCAAGAGTGTTCCGGTCGATGGAAGGCTGAGACTCGAGATGTTGAAGGTTGAGGGAACGTCATCCTCGAGCAGATGGTCATCCTGGACTACAGGCCAAGGGATTGCGATAGGGGGATTTGGCTTCAATGTCTTGATTGCTTCCATTACTTTGGGCGAGAAAGAGCCTTTCATGTTTCGTAGGGTGAAATGGGATGTAAATCCAGACCAATACTCTTGAGTGTCTGTAGAAACCACCTTGAGGAAGCTGGTTGAACACAGGAGCGTTAGTCAGTTAAAAATGACTTTGATACCTTTCAAGGGGAGCCACGTCTTACTATGCATTAGGTCCGTTCCCACCGACACTCTGGTCGACTCGGAAGGAGACCACGTCACCAGAAGAATAAGTGCCATTCTTGATGACTTGTGATAGAGAGTCCTAGATGGTGATGAGCACGAAGTATAAAACGCGGACCTCGAATGAGCAACATACGTATGAATCCGTGGTTTCGTCCCCAGCGCAAAGATAGAAGTCATAAGTTGAAGGCGTTTCACTATCCAAGCCCCAAAGAAGACTCACAACATCTCCGCCATCGAAACTCAGACCATCTGTGATCTGGGCATAGGCAAAGGCAGCGAATGAAAGCACCACTGCCGGAAGTTGGACTCGCATGCTGAGATGATTGAGGGAGATGAAGTCTGGAGGAGAAACTCCCCAGAGAAAAGAGACCACATCCCTTCATTACCCTGTGGTATGCAAAGTTGACATTCCTTGGAAGGGCCCAACGTCCTATACATCAAAGGTGGTCTGTGCGGACCTCTTCTCCCGTCCTCAGCCCACTCCACAGAGCTCAGTTTCAACAACTATGTCGAGCAAAGCAGGCTGGGATTCGGTGACTGGCATTGCCACGTTGCTGTTTGATGGCAATCTGGTTGCCATCGCCATTGCCATTATCTTCACTTTCGGGGTCCCAATCACATTGCACCTGATCTTCTTCCAAGCTGTTGCATCTCCGCCCTCAAGCAACTTCCTGCTCCTGGGACCCAGCGGAGCTGGTAAAACGGCTTTCACAACCTTGGTAGTATCATTCCTGGGATGATTAAAGGGGCTTAGTCTTTGCTAACCAAATTCACAGCTCGAGGCAAAATCATCCCCCGCCTCGAAGAAGTCGCAAAGCACCCACACCTCTCAACAATCGACCTTGGTGACTGTTAGCCTGCCACCCGATGTTCCTACAGCTTCCAACCGGTATCGCTCGGTCAACGATCCCTCCTTGAAGGAGGCCGCGCGGAACCCAATCAAGTACCGTGTAAGGGATACCCCTGGCCATGGCAAGCTCCGTGTCTCGCAGGGGCTGTCGGAGCTCCAGGCTATGGCCCAGTCCAAGGACATTAAGACCCGGTTACGGGGTGTAGTCTTCATGGTTGATACTGCCGCCCTGGTGGACGAAGCGACACTCCGCGACACCGCTACCTATCTACACGATGTCCTTCTTGTCCTCCAGAAGCGGGCTAAGAACGGATCATCCAGCAAGCGGACCACGGAGATTCCTGTCCTGGTCGCTGCCAACAAGCAGGATCTGTTCACGGCTCTTCCCCCAGGCTCGGTAAAAGAGAAGCTGGAGGCCGAGATTGATCGCATCCGCAAGTCGAAGAACAAGGGTCTTCTGGATGCAAGTGCGGACAGTACCTTGGATGACGATGAGGAGATTCTCGGCAATGACGATCTTGAATCCTTCAGCTTCAAGCTGCTGGAACACGAGGTTGGCGTCAAGGTCGAGGTGGTTGGCGGTGCCGTCAAGGGTGACCAGCAAGAGGAATATGGCTCTGGAGTGCGTCGCTGGGAAGAGTGGATTGGCATGTGCCTGTAAGAGTTGGGCTCTTGCTCCATTGCTCCATTGCTCTCTTGTCTCGGTCCAAAACAGTAAATATATCGATTGTGCTTTGTATTTAATATGGCAGATACCAAAAGTGCATTAAGTTCTTCAGCGATTTTACCTACGTTTCTATCTAACTCTGCCATTCCCAATCCAGTCCAAGTGTCTCTGTAGCCTGAGCATCGATCCAGTCCTGCAGGGGATCAGCCATCAACCCGGACACTCTGAAATAAAGATGATATACTCACCCACAAGTCTCTTGAGAGCTTCATATCTCTAGCAATCGAGCTGGGCTTACACAACGTAGCAATAGGTATGAAGTACTGACCACGGATATTCTCCTCTCTCACCTCACGACTGGCAGCAAGATATAAAGCCGTCGCGGCCCCATCCTCCAACGACTGACCCCAACACGATCCACCCAACCTCACAAGCCAGCCGAAAAAAGATCCAAAATAAGAAGACCAGTCGAGCCACTGATCAGTGACAACATTCCTCGGGAAGAAGGAGTTGACATAGATATGCTTACTGGCCGGATCACGATCATTCAAAAGCCGACGACTGAGCTCTTTCGCAAAAAGAATGTTGCCCAGCTTTGATCGGCCATACCGCCAGACCCCATCATACAAGGCAGGCCATTTGACGCGTGAAGATGAAGTCAGAAGATCTAGATCTAGCTCCTGGCATGTCAAGTGTAAAGACGAGCTCGCAACAACAATACGCACATCGCCGTTGCGCACTGTTACCACGCCATTCTTCAAGAGAGGCATGAGGAGTGTAGTGAGAACTTGGTGTCCGACGCAGTTTGTCGCGAAGACACGCTCGATATTCTGTGGCGAGCGAGTGTATTCATTTGGGACACCGAGGGCTTCACGTATTTGTTAGATTACAATGGTAGCAGAATGAAGATGATACTCACCTGCGTTGCAGATTAGGATGTGGACTCGATCTGTCAGTTCTTTGATCTTCTCAGTGGCAGCTTTGACATCCTCGATATCTCCCAAATCACACTTGACGAACTTGACTCGGGGGTCATCCTTAGTGAGTGAGATAGCCTCGCTTTGACTCCATTCTTTGCAGGCAGTGACGTATTTGTCTTCGCTTCTGGCGAGGATGATCACTCTCTCTATACCGTGTAAGAGAAGTTGAGCCGTGATTTCTATAGATTGTTAGCATGTTGCATTGCAATATTTGGCATTCCATTTGATGTTCCCATATACGTGCCTTTGCCAATGCCTGCATGCCCACCCTATTCAAGGATTAGCCTCAGTTGCTGTGAATGCCAGATTGATTTACCGTGACCACAGCCACTCGCTCTTTTAAACCCGGCACATCTTCCAGTGAAAAGTTGCGGTATGTGAATATTCCAGTCATTT
>ERZ1673737.2206-NODE-2206-length-16754-cov-4.568417_pt1 | contig 16754 bp, 19 predicted proteins | sample MGYA00580211_ERZ1673737 | MGnify/ENA primary metagenome ERZ1673737 (study PRJEB41218, sample SAMN15661789) | gut metagenome | host: Homo sapiens | place: Canada: London | collected 2015-08-20/2019-03-30 | study: EMG produced TPA metagenomics assembly of... | reverse complement strand
GCATGCGTTCTGGCTCATTGACCGGTCTTTGGACATGCCTTCCTGGGTTTCTCGTTGGTTTCACGCTCACTGTCCCCATTGGCCATGAAACAGACATCCTCCACCCAGCCGTTGCTAGTTATGCCGTTCCGCAGTTCTCAATGACATCTGCGTTGTAGAGGAGGTAGATAATCGGCGAAATCGGCGACCCTTGGGGGATGCCCGTTGGTATCAGAATTTGATTGGAGATGCCCTCGGGCATACGAATCCTGGTGCAGCCGGTTATCCGGTTCCCACAGTGCTCGTGGAACAGCAAGACTTCAACAGAAACTGTATACGCAGTCAAGGACACGAAAGAAGCAGAGGGAATCAATGGCAGCTACCTATCAGCTCAGCTGTGGGCTAAATTGATATGGCAGCGGTAAGCATACCTATTGGACGAATTTGGTTTCAACTACTGTTGTCGCACTTGCAACAGTGCTTCGTCTAAAATCGCGGCCAGCGACAAAAGGCGACTGAAGATAGCTAGTATGGAAGCTGATGTGGGAGTTGGAATCCTCATTGTCCCCCATCCTGGCCATACTCTCCGGTACTGTCAGCATAATCTGCGCCTCTTTGACGAAGAAAAGGAGACAGGACCTATGGTATTTTTAACCTACTATGATGCCTTCTATGTCTGCGTGGCACAGCGATTATGCACGAGCCCGCAGCTTTGCTGCACTGGCTATAAGGTGGCAAACATTCTGCCCCTAGCAGAATGCCGAAAGCGTTGAGATTGTACAGGGATATATCCAATCACCTGAGCGCCACCCTTCAATTGGAATAACGACAAGGTGGAATAGCCTGGTGGCCACACTCAATACCAAGACAGCAAGGCATTTGGGAAATGGCTTTGGCAGAGGGCTGTCTGATAAGACTCAGAAGAGACGGGTTGCAATTGCATGGTGATTATTAGTGCGGAAACGTTAGGGTATCGTAATACTATTTTAATTGTTGACCGTGTTGGCTTTTTCCAACAAACTGAGAAAACCAGATTGTTCACACTGGAATTTCTTTCCACGGTACTGCCTTGGGTTTCTATGGGTACCCGTTTGGGGGACAAGTCATACCGAGGGGCAAAAAAAGGCGCAAAAGAAGCTCAAAGCAAAAGAGAATCACCCCCAAAGATTCCTTCCACCAGCCGATAGTAACGTGTAAAAAATAACAGAAAGCAAGTCCCCTTGTTCTCTGTTTTTCAAGCATAATACTTAAGAAATATGCTCAGGCTGGATAGATAAAAGGGACTTTGAGTAGCCGCCAACCTAACCACCGTTCAAAACCCCGCCCGAGTTCTGGTAGCAGGTGCAGGTGCCGACTGAAGATTTCCACTGAGGTAATCAGTAGATTTACCAATTGGCGCAAATTTGTGTGTGAGTCTGGTTGGGGTAAAAACCGTCGAGTCCGGTCATATGTCATCCAGCGAGAGAACTATCACGGTATGGTAAGCGAAAAAGACATACGAATTCTAAGTTAGGACGGACAGTCGCAATCCGCACTCCAAGCCACAGGTATCTATGTCTTCTAGGAAGCATCGTTGACGGCTCCTCAATCAATGTCCTGTCGTCCCCTATGGCTTGTCTCATCAAATCTGTAGGGTAGTAAAGCTGGCTCCAAGCCCGACCTCCAATCAAAAAGTCCTCTGGTAGTTGTTGAGACATTGTGTCATCAATGCGGGGGAAAGATTCATCTTCAATCTTTGCAATGTTGGTGTCGGGCTGGAGTAAAGTGTTCAGATAATCTGCGAGTCTCGTCCATGGAACGAGCGGCTCGAGTCGTTGGATAGCTGCGCGAGGCACCACACGAATGCCATTGAGGCATGCACCATCCGGGCATATTCGGGTTGCCGGCTTGACCGAGTATGATGATCAAGGTATGGAAAGCCAGAGAGCTGGCGCGGAATGCGAATTTAGATGACAAGTCGGTGTATGGGTGGGTATTTGGGTCAATGGGTGTTGTGGTAGACGCCCACTGCCTTGCGATAGCATAGGCATCCGCTGTGGTGTTTTCGCCAGGAGTGAATGTCTGAGCACATGCTCCACATTATCGCCATACTGAAAGATCGCTCCGATATTACAGCATGTGATAAAGACGCCTTGCTGTCCCCCTGGGCTAATCTACTGGCGTAGATTGGAAAGGAAGAACCCCGACCGAGCAATAAACTGCGCGTCTGGCATGTGCATGAAAAGAGTACCGTGAGTGGCCATAAAAGAAGTGATAAGAGTGTGTCTCTCAGCCGGTGCACTCAGGATAGGGTTGAACAGCTGGACGATGCTCCCCCGCGCATTTGCAAATAGGCGCACACTGGTCAACGCTTTCGTGTAGTGGAAAAACTGCAGCAGAGTATCTGGTCGAGACAACACAGCAAGGTGGTGCTGAATTCGACCAGCTCCAGGGCATTGATCAGTAGTATCCTGATTATACCAATACCTTGAGACTCCCGCCCAAGTATTGCGGTCTGCGACATCTGTATCCTCCACTGCCATACGATACCGCACCAGATCACCGAGGCACTCGATCCAAGTACCTTTGAAATACGGGACGCTCCCGAAGAGGAGTGTCATTATCGAATACAAGAGGTATATGAAGGCTAACATGTGGTCCAGCGAGGCAGGCAGTCTTTGGCGCAACAGTTCGAAGCAAGAATGAATCCCATAGCGCCACATGCGTGCGGGTATAGCATACTTTTCAGTGAGATGCTTTAACGCTGGACTGGCTGCTGGATGTTGTGAAGCGAGGAGAAAGTCGTGATGCTTATGGAGGAGCATTTAGTGCAGCAAGATGACCGTTTTCCACTGATCCTGTGATAACTCCGTCCTTGGGCCAATTTTCGGGAGGCTCCTGATCATTTCAATGCATTCCTTCTCCATGACCAGCCCAGCATAGATTTCTCTGGCTAAATGGTTGAGATGCCCTTCGGCGATGGGGGTAGTCTCCAACTGCCTGATCATTTGTGGGTTTGTTTCCCGAAAAATAGCTGTATGTTCCATGTATAGACTGTGGTCAAACATTTTGACATTGCCTAAGTCATGCTCGAGTGGCCGCTGGACCTGATGCTGTGGGTTACCGTGAATCCCCCCCGGAACTGATAAAAAGCACTGTCTTTCAGTTGGAAGAGGCTTCTTGGAAGAGGCTCTTTGAAGAGCAGCTCCAACGTTCATTGACGCAAACTCTCGTGGATTAGACTTCTTTATAGATCTAAAATAGTGAGTTTGAAAGAAGCGGTAGAGAAGAAGACCACCTAGCTTGGTGACTGGTGACAAACTTCCAAACTTCTAGTGTCCTATCTACAAAGTTCTAGTGTCCTATCTATTAACCGGTCCAACTCATTCGAGCTCAGTTTGCAATACCAAAGCATGTGATTGGACTTAGATAGTTTAGCGTGGGCTGGTGGTTGAGTAAAAACCTTAACGGAGGAGCATGGGGACTTTATACATGATCGACGCAGTCGGGCGTCTACCACCAACCTATACACCTATGTGTTCGAGATGTCGATCACTTGGGTTACAGTACTTTATTTTCAACATCTCCTTTTCCTACTCTCCCTGACCCGAGTTCTTACCAGGCAGCCTCGTTTCGCAGCGTACTTTCAATGATTGGTGTTGCTGGATCGGCCTAGCACCAATGTGGAAATAAAGATGTCAACAACGGAAATCACTCAATGTTAGCCGAAAGACTTTCACCCACTCAAATAACTAGAACTAATGGCTTTTCGGTAACGCGTGTCTTAGCACAGACGCCCGTAATGATTCATTCAGGGATATTCAAGCGTATAAGCAAAGCAGAGACACAGCCGAACCAGGTCGGTATAGAAATATGCAGCACTGCCCACCACACGAATTCACCCGGGTATTTGAGAAACAGGCAACTACTGAACGGTAAGAAATGATGTGTGGGATTGTGGGTGGAGACTCGCCCTATCACATTGATAGGCGGAGCGGACAGGCGCGGATTCCTTCTATGTGATTTGGGAAAAACTTGCCAATTTAGCCCCCTTTGTATAATATGTTTGGCAGAAATTGGCTACCATAAATGTCTATGCACCCAGTTGTCTAGGCAATATACATGAAGTGGGGGAAGCGAAGTAGGGGTTTACTCTATCCTTTACTCGAGTCAATTTCTTTGTACGGCGTACGTGGGAGATCGCTTTTACCGCCAAGAAATAGCCTCAGAAATGATAATTTCAACATTGGTCCCGCCTCTACCATGCGGTACTTGCTGTCTGTTCCTCGGATGTGACTTCCCGGAATATGTATTTCGTGGTTCCTTTGGTAGTCATTTTAATACGTCTCTTGGAGGAATAATGAGTGGTTAGAGGAGACCGCACTCGGGGAATGGGGACGGGCGGGTTTTAATGCCATTTCCCTTTTGCATCACCTAGCAGCTATGAGCTGTTCCTGGATCTACTCAAGGTCTACTATTTCCACAGCATTCAGCCTGTCTTGGAAAGGATTGGCTCAATGTCATGTGCTGTTTGGTTCTATTGAGATGGGATCACGGAGGATACCGTTGGTCATTCGGCAAGTCAGTGCGCTACATTTGCCAAAACGTTCGGGATTACCTAGAGTGGCATGAGCATGAGCCTGACAGCGCTAATGTAAAATCAACGCCTCTGATGGGGCTTCGTGGGCTCCTAGCTGCACTCGAGAGATAGCGGGATGATAGGGGACCTAGCGATGTATAGTTCAAATTACCAGCATTTTCCAAATTTACTCAACTCTTTTATGTACCCAGCTGGTGATAAATGAGTTATCAATTCGGGTCCACTCGGCTAGAACTTCGTCTCGGCCCCGGTTAAGTTCAGCAAACATTGCAGCAGATTTCTCGGGAATATAGCAGAATTGAGTAAAGAGGAGTCTAGACTCACAACATGCTCCATAAGCGCGAAAAGTCCGATCATTTTTCGGGCCTGGACGGGTCCCGGCGAGCTCTGCGCATACGTACTCCGTCGAATGTTATTTCACGAACGGGTGTTAATTCAACTAGCGACCCATGCCGCGAGCGGCCGCTGGATTGTCGGATCACCTGTTCCGCTCATTTTTTTAGATAATTAGCAGTAGATGCCGTTGCTATTTAAAGCTCCTTCGTGCCGTTAGGCGGGGACCGATCCCCACTGGAGCTCCGGCGGCGGGACTGTCAAAAACGCCTCTTTGTAGTTCATATCCTGACCAGGTAATATTTCCCTCGCATAACCCTACAGGGGGTAATTAGCACGACTTATGGTCCCTGCTGTTGAGTGTTACCCCTGGTACCAACTTGGTGAAACGGTACCTTTGATTGTGGACTTTTCTTCGTGTTCGGAGTGTGAGAGCCCCAATTCCAAACGTATCGCTACCATCCTGATGTGGCCTCCACGGAGCCTCATGTAGATCTACCCTCCGGGAGGCGCGGGCCAGAAAAGCAAGAACAGAGGCAAGATAACAAAGTGGATCCTGCTTACCATCTAACAAGTCCCCGGATCCCTCCAGTTGGTTCTTGTGTTTTGTCAGGTATGCCCTTCCTATGTAGTTTGCTTTTCACTCCAATCCTGCTTTGTGAAGGACCAGACCATTCTTGACCTCTTCTTTCCGGGCGGATTTGGTGTCTTCAAGGCTCAATCAGTCAATGGTCGTGACGGCTGAAATCGATTAACGTGGTCTGCAAGCGAGTGGGCCATGTAAGCGAGTGGGCCATGTAAGCGAGTGGGCCACCCAACCACTTTTTCGCGTCCCGGTCTATCTATCTATCTTCTATCAACCACCATGCCTCCAATTCGCTCTCAAAGCTCTCGAAATCGTATAGAGCAAGAGGGTAGGATCTTATTAGCCATCTAGGCTATTAAGAATAAAGAAATAAGCATAATTAGGCGGGCCGCAGACAAATTCCAGGTCCCCCGCAATACGCTCACGCGTCGACTACGCGGAACTACAAACCGCGCTGAATCTCGCGCAAATTGTCATAAAATGACACAAATTGAAGAGGAACTTCTTTAGCAGCGGATACTATCGCTAGATCTACGTGGAGCAGCCCCTACACAAGCTCACGTACGAGAAATGGCGAATATTCTACTTGCGAAGCGTGGTTCTACCCCAATTCAAACTGTCGCGGCGAAAAATGGGTATATAACTTTATCCAACGCCATCCAGAGCTTAGATCTCGCTTTTCACGACGATACGACTACCAGAGGGCACAGCAAGAGGATCCGAAGATTATTCAAGAGTGGTTTAACACTATATAAGCCACGATTCAACAATACGGTATCCTTTCAGACGATATCTATAACTTTGACGAGACTGGCTTCGCAATAGGCCTTTGTGCGAATCAAAAAGTGATTACCCGCTCAGAATACTACGGTCGGAGATCAGTTCTACAGCTAGGAAACCGCGAGTGGGTAACCGCAATCGAGTCAGTCAACGCTTTAGGGTGGGCGCTTCCACCGACGCTTATTTTTAAGGGCAAGCAATACAATCAAGCATAGTTTAAAGACCTTCCACTCGACTAGCGCCTCGAGATTAGTACGAACGGGTGGATTGTCCGATAAGATAGGCCTTCGCTAGCTTCAAAAGCAATTTATTCCGTCGACAAATAGTCGTACGCATAAAATATATCGACTCTTAGTCCTCAACGGACACGGAAGCCATCTTACGCCAGAATTCGATCAACTTTGCGCGGATCACGATATTATACCAATTTGTATGCCAGCGCATTCCTCGCATCTTTTACAGCCTCTTGATATCGGGTGTTTCGCGGTTTTAAAGCGCTCGTACGGTACCTCCGTCGCCGATAAAGTACGGCTCGGGATCAACCATATCGATAAGCTTGACTTCCTCGCAGTATATCCACAAGCTGGTGTCAACGCATTCAAAATAGACACAGTTAAGAATAGCTTTTAGGCAGCAGGATTAGTACCATTTAATCCTCAACAAGTGCTATCAAAGCTCAATATTCAACTTCGGACGCCGACGCCACCCGTGAGCCGTGGTAGTGACACAAGAGTTTTTTACCCATATACACCTGCGAACGTTAACGAGCTTCTAAAGCAAGCATCCTCAATCAAAGAATTTCTTAAGCGACGCTCAAATAGCCCACCCTCGCCTTCTTAGGCCGCGTTAAACCAGCTTATCAAAGGCTGTCAAATCGCAATGCAGAACGGTATACTTCTCGAGGAAGAAAACAAGCAGCTACGCGCCGCCAACGCTACGCAAAGGCAAAAGCGCGCTCGTGTGAATAGATGGATAGCCCACGATGACGGTCTATCAGTACGAGAAGCATTAGAGCTAGAGGAAGCTCACAATCAGTTCTTTCAGCCAAGAACAGGAGCGAGGGTAGCGCCAGCGCAGGCTACGCAAGCACCGGTTACGCGGCGCCTACCTAAATGTGGTAATTGTAGCGAGATAGGGCATAAGAAGAATGCCTGTCCAAGAAGAGATTAATCAATATAATAGCGTTGTGGTTGATATATACGTATAAAAGTGTAGAAAAAGTGGTTGGGTGGCCCACTCGCTTACATGGCCCACTCGCTTGCAGACCACGTTACGACGATAAGGGCCTGAAAATCATGGCGGTCCTGTGGACGTTGACATCTCTGACATGTTTGATGGTCGCTGCCCATGTCTTCTTCCGGCTGAAGATGTTCAAGGTTTTGGCATTGGTGACTACTTCATTGTTGTCGCCATGACATTAGGCTTATGTGGTGACGACGGCCTCGGTCAAGGCCGCTTTGGCAAGCATATAGTGATTATTGAAGAGGGCAATCTGGTGATGGCCGTGCTGCTGAACAACATCAGTTCCCTATGAGGGATCCTACCGTTCACCATCCCAAAGAGAAGGGTAACGGCTATGCTCACAAGGCTTCTCAAATCTGGTCCCCAGCAAAAGATATGGCTTTAGTCCTTGGTTGGAACAGTTGCTGCTGTTTCATGTATTTGTATCTTGTATCATGATTCTGTTCACTATGGTAAGAAAGTACAACCCGTTGCCTACCTTGATGCCAGTTAAAGAATAGAAAACCTGACTACCATTCATCTCTAGTGTGACCCTCCCCGGGCCTTATGGATGCCGTCTCTCATTGCATCAGGCGAAGCAACATGCAAGAGCACTTGGATGCTTATCGAAGTCAAGGCTGATTGCGAGATCGGCGACCTTGGAGGATGCTCGTCGGTATCAGAAGTCGATTGGAGAGATGCCCTCGGGCATACGAATCCTGGTGCTCCAATTAGACAGGAAGGCCTTTACCCAGGGGCAGGTTGGCCCAGTTGCCGCTTTCTGAGGTTGTGGAGCAGGCGGCCGTGAGAGACATTATCGTACGCTCCTGATACATCTAGCAACAACAGTCACACCACCAGTTCGTCTTTCCCCCAGGCCATTTTGATTCAGTGTGATCATTTTTTGAATAGCGTGGCCTGTGGAGATGTCCCGTCGACCAACAAATGGGTCTTTGGGGACAATCCATCGGTTTCCACAGCATGGCTGAGTGGTGCGACCACTGCCTCCAGGAATTTGCGTTATGGCTACCTGAATTTCCCTCCTCATGTCTCCGCAATCGGCCATCCAAGCAGTAATATGTTATTACGCCGCGTTTTGAAGAGCCCCATTATGGACCAGGCTAGTTGTTTTGGCCTTCACCGTCCTCTGCCTTGGGTGATACGCAATACAGTTTTGATGCTATTCACTTACGAGATAGTTCCTTTACTGATAATATATCTACAGCCGAGATTGAACCGATCGGCACGAGAGTTACGTCATGCATCCCGTCGCAACTGCTTTCCGCCGCCGCTCGTAATGCAAATACACAGTTGCAATCATATCTCCTGGATATTGGTCTACTTAAAAATACATGTTCACTTTGGGTATGTGCTAAATATTCTGATTCAGGTAGAAAATCATGCAAAGGGTCTCAAAAAGAAATTTTCGCTGCTCGGATATGAAATCATCCCGATGACAATTAATATGGCGTTTGGCGGTAGTCCACTCCCCTCACCCATAAGTTCTAGAACGCCATACATAATATCTGCATGGAGTGCTGATACTACCAGATTTCGTTGTTACGGTATCTCGGGCCACTGAAAACGGACCTGGCGGCGGTGCAGATGCTATACGAGACAGACAAGGCGGATGTAGACCAGAAGGATTGCGCAGGGTGGACAACGTTATTATGAGCCTTGAAAGGCAGCCGTGAAGCGGACTCAAGATTGTCGGTATACCCAAGTCGTTCCGATCAAGTGAAGATGGCGGTGGCATGTTCGAGAATTGTGTTTCCCATACTCATTCAAAATTATATTGCTCATCGTTGCATCAAATGATGCGTGAGAATTGAATGCAGCCAGGGATTGACCTTTGTATTCAAAGAATTGGCTAGTTATAGGTTATAGAAGTAGAGTGCCTCGGCGGTTATAAGAATAAATTCTGATTTGGAGAAAGCAAAGGATCATAGACCTCTCGTACGAGACATATATTTGTAGGGACTTAACGGGAAGTGCTATTAGGAGAGGATGAGCAATAGAGAGATATAAACAGCAAGTCCGCGATCCTTTTAGGGTTAGCGTGATAATACGGCGGCAGCACGGCCTCCAAGACTGGCGAGGCGAAGGATGACGAATTTTGTGGGGCAAATGGAACTTCAGGCAATGGATGCCAAAGAGCTATACACGAGATAGACGTATTGCATGTATAATTGCACGTGCGGCGATACAAAAGGGGGACTTGGTTGCCTGGAAGCAAGTCCGACCGCGGCAGACATACAGGAAAGGGCCCACAACCAACTCTGCGCATGAGAGGAGCTCTGAACGCCTTGACTGCCATCCGGTCCATGCACATTAGTGGCGTTGGCCCTGCAGTTATTGGATGCCGATGGTTAGTGAAAAGCTTGTTAACTTACTGTGGCACAGACATGCCTTTCTATATCTGATGTAGTGCCAACATGGACCATATGCTGATATCTCAATTCCGGTGCAACCGATCTGTCCAAATCAACTCAGCCTAGGATCATGCATAACGTCGCACTTGGGATTGCTCCACGAACCTTCCGGGCTTTGCAGGTGATGCAAGTGAGGGCAGTTCGACAGCGGCGTTGTGTGGGCTTGGACGTTCCCTGATCATCCATGAATAAACGTCAATGACCCCGTGGGTGTGTGATCGATCACCGGGAGTTCGAAGGGCTGCATCGAAGGGGCTAATTGCTGCGGCTTTCTATCACCTCAATGGGGATATTGATATACACGGAACATTGATCGTAGGATCCGGTTTCGGCGCCATCGTCAGTGGTGCCGTGATAAGTGGTGGCAGTGGCTGAATACCCCTAGACCGAGACCTAATCACGTTATCCATATGAAATGATGGGAAAAAGCACTGCCATGCCAGCAGTTAGGAATTTAATTAAATTTGGACTAGGATGCAATTTCATCGTATATGCGCGTCGGTCAGTGCAAGCCGATGTAGCCGAGAAATTGAGCAGAAGAAGGTTGCAACCATAGGGAGACAGACTGCGGGCATGTTATGAGACCCTTGGTCATGTCTAGTCACCACAAGAATAAGGATCAGAATGACAAAAAGTATTCATGACCTCCATAGGAAGACGGGACGGCCTGTAAGTTGGTTTCAATACCAAGCGACATCAGACAAGGTATTTCGGGCGCAGTCGTCTTTGACAGATCCCTACGATAAATCATGTACTAAAATGAACCCCCTTGACATTTACTGCTTCTCATCGGAAGCCTATAAAATAATGGTTTTTAAATAGAATATTGATTTATCGCTCAAGAGGCAGGCCAGATGGTTCAAATTTGGAGAGCTCATAAATGGAATTTCCATCCAATTCAGTGGGATTGAAGCCTCTTCCGCCTATACAAATACTACATTTCATGTCTCCCGCGAGGCTTTCACTCTTTAGATACGCCATTGTTCAATGAAAATGACCAAGCGACGTCGTTGCACTGCCCAAAGAAAGGCTGAGCACCTCACTCCGGCGTTGCTAGCCAAAATGGATGATGCTGCGATAGACTTAGTGATTGACAAAATGAAGCTTCGAGAAGTGACTTTTCCGGCAATCACACGCAAGAGTTCCGCAAAGTATTGTTCACTTCGGCGCGTCAACAGAACAGATATATTAAAGATCCTCAGCGATAGCAAACCATTCAACATCGAGGAAGCGCAACACAAAATTTTACAAATGCCTTGCTTGGAGGAATATAGAGTGTCCAACGAGATCTCTAGTTCACAATCAAAGTGGTTCAGCAGACAGCTTCGAAGCTATCTTCAAATCTATGATCCCAAATGTCCTTTCAGGATTGCCGAGTCTGAACATCTCTCTGGCATAGAACGGGAGGCTGCCGTTTTTGCAAAATGCTTGCTCCAAAGAGGAGAAACTATCCAATTCCTCAGCGGGGTCTGTGTACCTCTGACAAAGAACGAAGAGCTGCAACTAGAAACATCTGGTAAAGACTTCAGTATCCTTCAATCCTCTCGGTATGAAACAACGGCGATGTTTCTAGGCCCTGCTCGATTCGTGAACCATGACTGCGAGGCAAATTCTAAAATTGTGTGGGCTGAGAAGTCAAGGGCACGTATCGTGGCAGTGAAAGAGATCCACGAAGGGGACGAGATTACGGTTTTTTACGGAGCACATTATTTTGGGGAGAATAATCAGGAGTGCTTATGTCGGTATTGCTCCACATGTATTGCAGATCTTTAAAACAAGCGTTACTGAGTTTCCACCAACCCGAATTCTCATCTATACATTACCACTCGGGCCAAATTCGTAGTGAATTACAAGCACTATTGGGTTAAGGTCGAGTAAAAAAGGGAAAGAAGTTTCTCACGATAAGTATTCTTCCCTCAATCAATTTTTGCTATTAAGTTAGTAGGTTAAGTCATGGTCTACACGGAATGCTATATGTGAGATAGTAGAAGGTGAGAACCCAGGCCTGGAATCCTTCATTTCGTGGAAGCTCAGACCTAAAGTGGTTAACCAAAATTAACCCGAATATTCGGTGAAGTCTAGACTCGAACTTCCTTCGAAACAGAAGCTGTTCTTTACAGTTTACGATCAGTATGAGGGCCTGTTTGTGGACCTCCGCCATTATGTGCACCCATTAACCCGTGACTTGAGAAAGAAGACCTTATAATGCAGGGAAGCATACTATTTAGGATAGGGCTAATTGTATCAAGTATTATCAAGTAGGCTGATTTAGCTTTCTTAGTCTCGTCTCTCGCCAACCATCCCTTCTCCATTTTCCTTGTTTCTTCTTCTCTCCCTGTACCATCAGGTCTTGGCCTATTCCACGCTTCGCTCAGCCGTACGAGCCATGTGTGCCATGCCCAAGTAAGGCTTGCGCCTATACGTGATTCTTGGGATAACTAGTGTCTCGCAGTGCTCCTGGTATGTCCTCTGGTCATATTAGTACTGTAACTATAAATTATCGTACAATGATTGATATGTTGTTCGGGCTTTTTCCGTCGGCATTTCCTCTCTGATATTCCGTTTATAGAAGGCTGGACCTAGCTTAAATCTACCAGTCTATAAATAGACAGAATCTCGAATTTTTGTGGCTTTGTATTCTGGGATTTGTTTGTTGAATGTCTATTTTTGCACAACAAGATTTTTTCTTTCAATTTTAAGGACATCTGAAGCCGCCCAGGCTTGATTATATGCGTCATAGGACCAGATCTTGATGATGTGCGGTTGAACTGGGTGGGACTATAAGTTATCGGGTAGGGGGATACATTTGTCTGACATATAAAGATAAAATAAACCCAAAAGTGGCAGAGAATATGGAATAAAATGGAGGGCATATACAATTGATTAGATGTCATATGCCATAATTACGAACGGTGACGTATGGAAGCAACCGCGAGGGATCTACGCTTGGGAAAAAAAAAAAAAGGTTACTGTAAAACAGTACTAAGCTCTATGGATCAGGAAGCTCCGGAGATTAGTCATCTTGGCTCAGATCGGCAAGCTTGCTAAAAACAAATGTCGTGATACATCAATTGAGCTTGTGTCACATCCCGTACACTTATCCACGATCATGCCATCGACAGACACGCCACAGTACTGGATGGTGACGGTTTCCCCACAGTCTTCATCTGTCATGACATGTTGAGACAATGCTGAACTTTCGAACTGCCGCCATTGTTGACAGTTCCGCATGAACTGGGGCTTGAAGCCGTGTACGCAGTATCATAGAATCATACTAACTTAACCAGGATCTCCCTCGAACTTAAGATTTTGCCAGACGGTGAGGAGGAGTGGAGCGGAAAGCTCCCAGTCCACATCAGTCACTGGCCAAAAATGAACTCTTATTCTAGAACAGGTTAAGTTAGGTGTGTGGAGGTATAACAGGAAACAATTGTAAGTTAAGTTACATGTCGAGCCTTGCTACGTTCATCTGCAATCCATGGCCTGGAGCCTGCGATGGACCTAGGTTTAGATTAACATATGCTAAGTTAGACTACGGGAATCATATCGAGAAATTGGACCCAGCGCTTGTCCGACCTGGCCGAGTTGACAAGAAGGTCAAATTCCAGCTTGCTGACAGGGATGTCACCATGCAAATATACCTTTTTATTTTTGGTCAGCCGACGGAGCGGACTTCCAAAAAGATACCTCAAGCGGGAATGAATCCTTCGATTGAATGACAAGCCATTGAGTTTGCGTGCAACGTTCCAGAGGAGCAGCTCAGCCCGGCCCAGATAATATCATATCTTTTGCAACATAGACACGTGCCAAGTGTTGCCCTGACGAATGTTGAAAAATGGGTAGAAGCTATGCGGGCAGAGTCCGAAAAGGCTATAGCCCCCGAATCTTTCCTGACTAACTAGAAAATGGTATAGGAAAAGCACTCGATTGGACCAGACGGCCAGAGTTCCCACGGCACGGCACTGCCAGCGACTCATCTCTTGTGCCGGATAATGGGGCGCATGAATAACAGCTGTCTGAGAGTTGTCTGTGACTATTATGTATTTGTGGCTGCCACGGCTGTTCTGATCTTTTCTTTTGGATCGGATGGTTGCTTTTTTCGCTACCGTGACTAGTCTCGCGCTTCTTTTAGAGGCGTTTTCGCTGGCCGAACATTCATCTCAGAAAGTGAAGATCTTGAGTGCATCCTACCAAGCTGTCAGTTAGTTCTCAAGTTAGGGAATCTTGGATTCAGGGACGAAAGTACCGCCAAGAATGCCGGATCTTCCCAAAATAGAATAGACGAAAATGAGAGAAGGGAATAGGAAAAGGAGAGTAATATATCATTAAAATTGGGCACCATGTGAATAGCTAGTCGAAAAAAGTCGCCGAACAAGAATGGCAGAAAATCTCAAAATAACCAAAAAACATATTTGGATACTGTCGAGGACTGCGTCCTTTATTGGCTCACAGGGGTCCCTATCTACCATTCCTATTACTAACTAAACCTTGCCCTTCGCATATTTCATACCTTGAAATATTCTTCCGTACTCAAAGGGTGCACAGGGGTGCTCCGCGCGCCCTGAAACCCCAAAGCCACAACTCCTTCTCCCCACTACACTTCCGCGCCGGTCTTTTCAACTGGCGTCGGCATTGGTTTAAAGTACCGTCATTCTACCCTGCGCCGTCCGCATCTTGACTTCGGCATACTGTTAAATCTTTTTTCTATTGCACAACTATACCATCATATCATACCTATTTCATTTTATCACCGTTTTTAACTACATTGTCAATAACTACACATTGGTACTCAGCAGGCTGCGCCTGCACGGGATGTGTCCATGCCATCAATATCATATTCCCTCCCTCTCCTGTTACTGTACTTAATACTTACCCCTCTAAACGGTCTTTAAACATCCCGTGCTATGAGGTGGCTTCTTAGGCTCTCGCTACCCCCCGCGTGTTACACATCGAGCTACTTACACATCAAGCAACGACGTTGCTGTCCTAATGTTCTTCCACTCCTAACTTATCCTCCCGGTCAGTGCGTCTGGACAGAGAGGTACCCTTGTACTGTCCACTTGTTTCTATCGTACCAATGTCCCGCACAATTGAGTTGTGGCTGCCTCTTTTTCTGCTATGTTACTCCTCCTTCGTTCAACCCTTCCATGGCACTACTTCCATGCTAAAACAATTTAGTAAGTTAGCAATGCACGGGTCATCTGCCTGGGGGGAACCGAGCACCAAATACTGGCACACTTATCATCTTACTGGCAATATTGTGGAAGTCCCAACCAGCCAAACCATCACGAATGCTGAGCAGACCGCTAATTACCCCGAAGGGCCGTTACCATGTGAGCCGTCCCAAGTTATGATACTGTAGTTCGGCCAAGGCTGCATAGATCACCACTGAAGAGCCTGCTCCTAATGAGCACATATGGTAAACGACTTATCAGGGACTGAATCTCTACAGGCAAACTAACGAGACCCGAGTTCGCCAGCCCGAAAGCAGAATGCCCCACGGCGGCAACTCTGGTGACATCTCCATTGACTCCCAGCCCTTCGCGCACGCCGCCCCCCACACCTGAGGCACCAACCACATATGAGTCTGCTACGAGTCCGGAGCTTGTACCTCGGAGCCGACACGAATACGAGACCCCAAGGAATTGACTCGAGAGCTTGACTATGATCAACAGAACGAGACTGGCCATCCATAGTTTGAATCCGTTGGGAAACCAAAGAAAAGTCGGTCTACGAGTCCGGAGAGAACGTGCGTCACTTCGCTGCACATCACGATAGGATGCATCGAAGCCTGGAAAAAGCAATCCGGGCGGCCTAGGAGAGATGTGCTATCAGAGTGGAGATGGAACCATGGACAACAAGAATACATACGTGGAATATAAGGCACAGTCCCAGGTCTAATCACACCGATTCGGTACCTATGGAAGCCAATGCTGATCACTAGATTTATGCCTTGACGGATTAGGCATTACATGTCTGGTACACTATGAATCTCAACATACATATTCCGACACAGTAGGGTCAAAGCCCGAAAGGTGGGACCAATTTTGGAAAGTGAAAACAATGGGGGAAATACGAGAGGGAATCACAATCTCCTATTACGTAGATACCCAAAAAATTCACGTCAATGTTGAAGTTTACGATGTCACACATTTTACCATGAAGCCAATCTTATGATCATCTGTGAATCAGCCGTCATAACAAGTTTGCATCATGGCCATAGAAGAGGCTTTCGTGCCACTGTGTTATCTACTCAATACTTGAATATGACTTCGCAAGAGATCAAATTGAAAGACCAGTAGTATCATTAAATCAATTCTATACGAATATTCTGACTAGGGCCTCCCGTTATTCGATACGACTACTCAGTGAGCAAGTTACAAAGGCTAGAAGAACTACGGAAATAGCTCCTTTGCCTCCCTGTACAAATACGTTCACAAGAACAATGGGCCTACCCTGTGCACATCGGATTTCCAATTTATTGGAGAGCAACAAAGCCATTCCATTGACGGATATCCACCCATTCTGGCGAACTGGCATTTCTGAGGTAGAAGCAGAATATCTTCCACTTTTGGAGCCTCTGATTCCTTTGCTAAAGCCTAAGAAACGAAAGTGGGATCAACTGGAGGAAAACAACAAGGCTGAGGCTATACAAACGCGGAAGAGGGCACCATTCAAGTGCACTGTGTGTGGTAAAGTTGGGCATACACGAAGGTCACGTAAATAATGGAGGGTATAATAGTATTTCAAATACGATCACATGACGTTTTATTATCACCTAACGTTAACTTAACGTATTTCACATGCGAGCTGGACACCCAAGCGAGCTGGACACCCCAAAACA